>ENA-OQIG01000787-OQIG01000787.1-human-gut-metagenome-genome-assembly--contig:-NODE-787-length-16621-cov-3.008609_pt1 | contig 16621 bp, 19 predicted proteins | sample MGYA00242576_ERZ504741 | MGnify/ENA primary metagenome ERZ504741 (study PRJEB26092, sample SAMD00036436) | human gut metagenome | host: Homo sapiens | study: EMG produced TPA metagenomics assembly of... | reverse complement strand
TGGCAGCTCCATACGCGAGGCCAGGTTATCCAACGTTTTCTCAAACGGCTTGTTTTGATAAACGTATTCATGGCGATCGGATGCAGAATCAAGCCATAAAGCAGGCAAAAGAGACAACATAACGCCACGGCTTTGGAATATAGACCGGGCGCAGGCGTGTCCACAGCAGAACTGCCACCGCCGTATAGGCCAGCGCGATAAGCACAATTTTCAGGCTGAATACTGGCTTAAATACTCGCTGGCTTCGTTGGTGTTGGTTTCGAACATCACAAACAGAACGCTCTGCGAGAACTCCTGCCCGTAGATGACGTAGTAGCATAGCGCCGCCAGAGAGGCCGCCCATAGCACCACGCCGATTACTGCGGCAATAATTTTAATCCGCTTCGGAAAGAGGAATACCGGGATCAACCACAGCGAGCTGAATAACAGCGAGTCGCGAATGCCGTTGGTGCCACTATAACCACTGATGTAAATAATGGCCTGTAGCAGAGTAGAGAAAAACCAAAAGTAGAGCAGTGCCCAACCCAGGGCTTTCCAGCTAAAAAGGGGTTTAGCCTGGACTTCTGTGGAATGCATAGTAAGAACCTGTCTTGAAAAAAATATCGCCGAATGTAACGACAATTCCTTAAGGATATCTGAAGGTATATTCAGAATTTGAATAAAATGCAGACAGAAATATATTGAAAACGAGGGTGTTAGAACAGAAGTATTTCAGAAAACCCTCGCGCAAAAGCACGAGGGTTTGCAGGAGAGGAAGATTAGCCGGTATTACGCATACCTGCCGCAATCCCGGCAATAGTGACCATTAACGCTTGTTCGACGCGAGGATCCGGTTCCTGGCCTTCTTTTTCTGCCTGGCGGGAGCGGTGCAGCAACTCGGCCTGCAATACGTTCAGCGGGTCGGTGTAAATATTCCGTAGCTGAATAGACTCTGCAATCCACGGCAGATCGGCCATCAGATGGGAATCGTTGGCAATCGCCAGCACCACTTTGATGTCTTCTTCTTGCAGGTTGCGTAACTCTTTACCTAACGGCACAGTGCTTTGTCTACCAGGCGTTGGTCATAGTATTCCGCCAGCACAGTCTGCTTTGGCGAAGACCATCTCCAGCATGCCGAGACGCGTCGAGAAGAATGGCCAATCGCGGCACATAGCCTCCAGCTCGCTCTGTTTGCCGTCTTCGACCACTTTTTGCAGCGCCGTACCTGCACCCAGCCAGGCGGGGAGCATCAGACGGTTTTGCGTCCAGGCGAAGATCCACGGAATGGCGCGTAGTGACTCGACGCCGCCGGTTGGGCGACGTTTCGCCGGACGTGAACCCAACGGCAGTTTGCCCAATTCTTGTTCCGGCGTAGCGGAGCGGAAGTAAGGCACAAAATCTTTGTTTTCACGTACGTAGCACGGTAGAGATCGCAGGAGATGACTGACAGTTCATCCATAATGCGACGCCAGCTCTCTTTCGGCTCAGGTGGTGGCAGCAGGTTGGCTTCCAGAATCGCCCCGGTGTACAGCGACAGGCTGCTGACGGTGATTTCTGGCAGACCATATTTAAAGCGGATCATCTCGCCCTGTTCAGTCACGCGCAGGCCACCTTTCAGGCTTCCTGGCGGTTGTGACAGCAGCGCCGCATGAGCAGGTGCGCCGCCGCGACCAATGGAACCGCCGCGACCGTGGAACAACGTCAGCTCAATACCCGCTTTTTCGCAGGTTTTGATTAATGCATCCTGTGCCTGATATTGCGCCCAGGAAGCTGCCATCACTCCCGCATCTTTTGCTGAGTCGGAATAGCCAATCATCACCATCTGTTTGCCCTGAATCAGGCCACGATACCAGTCAATATTGAGCAGCTGGGTCATGACATCGTTGGCGTTGTTCAGATCATCGAGGGTTTCAAACAGCGGAGCAACCGGCATCGCAAACCCGATACCCGCTTCTTTCAGCAGCAGGTGGACAGCCAGTACGTCGGACGGCGTTTTCGCCATCGAGATCACGTAGGCGGCAATGGACTTGCGGTGCCTTCGGCGAATTCGCCATGGCAGGCTATCGAGCACTTCGCGCGTTCGGCGCTTGGTTGCCAGTTGCGCGGCAGAAGCGGACGTTGGAGTTCAGTTCGCGGATCAGGAACGCCTGTTTGTCGGCCTCTGACCAGCTTTCGTAGTCGCCGATACCGAGGTAGCGGGTCAGCTCGCCCAGCGCTTCGGTATGACGCGTGCTCTCCTGACGGATATCAATACGGACCAGCGGTACGCCGAAACATTTCACGCGGCGCAGGGTGTCGAGCAGATCGCCGTTGGCGATAATACCCATGCCACACGCCTGAAGTGACTGGTAGCAAGCGTAGAGCGGTTCCCACAGTTCTTCGTTTTGTGTCAGCAGGCCTTCTGGTTTTGGTAGTTCTTCGCCTTTCAGGCGCGCTTCCAGCCATGCCTGTGTCGCCATCAGGCGAGAACGCAGGTTTTTCATCAGATAGCGATACGGTTCTGCGGCACCTTCTTCGCCAACCAGCGCCAGCAGTTCAGGGGTCGCTTCAACCATCGACAGTTCAGAAACCAGCACCTGAATATCTTTCAGGAACAAATCGGTGGCTTTCCAGCGGCTGAGTAGCAGGACGTGGCGGGTGATATCGGCAGTGACGTTCGGGTTGCCGTCGCGGTCGCCGCCCATCCACGAAGTAAAACGTACCGGAACAAATTCGACGGGCAGTTTGTAGCCGAGGTTCTCTTCCAGTTGTTCGTTCAGTTCGCGCAGGTAATTCGGTACGCCTTGCCACAGGCTGTTTTCTACTACGGCAAAGCCCCATTTGGCTTCATCTACCGGGCTTGGACGCAGCTTACGGATTTCATCTGTATGCCATGACTGGGCGATCAACTGGCGCAGGCGACGCATCAGCTGGTTGTGTTCGTAGTCAGCGATATCTTTGTTATCGAGCTGTTTTAAGCAGGCGTTCACTTCCACCATTTTGTGGATCAGTGTACGACGGGTAATTTCGGTTGGGTGAGCCGTGAGGACCAGTTCCAGCGACAGCGATTCCACTGCTTTTTTGATGGTGTCTTCGCTCAGTTCCGGCTGGTTTTTCAGTTTGCGCAGGGTGCGGGCGATCACTTCCGGGTTGCTGGCAGCTTCGCCTTTCGGCGAAATGCTGTGGTATTGCTCGGCGGTGTTGGCCAGGTTCAGGAACTGACTAAACGCACGCGCAACGGGCAGCAGCTCGTCGTTCGACAAATTTTGTAAGGTGGTGAGCAACTCCTGGCGGTTAGCATCATTGCCAGCGCGTGAAGATTTGGACAACTTACGGATAGTTTCTACGCGTTCAAGAATGTGTTCTCCCAACGCATCCTTGATGGTTTCTCCCAGCACTTTGCCGAGCATACTGACATTACTACGCAATGCGGAATATTGTTCGTTCATATTACCCCAGACACCCCATCTTATCGTTTGATAGCCCTGTATCCTTCACGTCGCATTGGCGCGAATATGCTCGGGCTTTGCTTTTCGTCGTCTTTTATAAAGCCACGTAAAAGCGGTGACGTCAAATGCTGCGAAATCGCTTCAGCAAACGAATAAATAGCAGGAATTTACGTCATTAAATTCACGACGCTTTAAATAAGCGTAACTTATGGAAATGTTAAAAAATCGCCATACATAACACCAAAGGTGTAGGTCGGATAAGATGCGCAAGCATCGCATCCGACATTATTGCGGCACAGGAGTTTGGCAACGGTGCCGGATGCGGCGCGAGCGCTTATCCGGCCTACGTTTTAATGCCAGCAAAAATGGTGAATTACCTGGATAATCAACTCACGGGTGGGTTTAATAAACCGCGTCTCCAGATATTCATCAGGCTGATGAGCTTGATTGATGGAACCCGGACCGAGCACCAGCGTCGGGCATAACGTTTGAATAAACGGCGCTTCGGTACAGTAATTCACCACTTCGGTTTTTGCTCCGAGCAATTTCTCAACCACTTCAACCAGTTGATGATTCGGTGGGCATTCATAGCCAGGGATCGGCGGATGCAGCTCGTCGACCGTCAGACGACCCGGCCAGCGTTCGCTCACCGGAGCCAATGCATCGTTGAGCAAACCATTAAGTTCATTGAGTGTCATGCCAGGCAGCGGACGAATATCCATATGCAACTCACAGCAAGCGCAAATACGGTTAGAAGCGTCGCCACCGTGAATATGCCCGAGGTTGAGCGTAGGGTATGGCACGGTAAATGCTTCGTAGTGATAACGTTCTTTCAGGTTATCGCGCAATTGCAAAATATGCCCGATGGCGTCGTGCATTAGTTCGATAGCGTTAACTCCGCGTGCTGGATCGCTGGAGTGCCCCGACTGGCCCTGAATACGGATGGCGTTAGAGATATGACCTTTATGTGCGCGTACCGGTTGTAGTGACGTCGGTTCGCCAATGATGGCGCAATCCGGGCGCAGGGCGGTAGTTTCGGCAAAATAACGCGCTCCGGCCATACTGGTTTCTTCATCAGCAGTCGCCAGAATGTAGAGCGGTTTTTTCAGTTTCGTGACGTCGACATCGCGTAGCGCATCAAGGATAAACGCAAAAAAGCCTTTCATGTCGGCAGTGCCTAAGCCGTAAAGCTTGCCGTCATGCTCCGTCAGTGTAAACGGATCGCGCGTCCAGCGACCGTCATCAAATGGCACCGTATCGGTATGCCCCGCCAGCAACAAGCCGCCAGCCCCTGTCCGCAACTGGCCAGCATATTAAATTTGTTGCGAGTTCCTGGCACAGGCTGCACTTCCACATTGAAGCCCAAATCTTTAAACCAGTCCGCCAGCAGAGTGATTAAATCTGCATTGCTTTGATCGAGTGCCTCTTCCGTGGCGCTTATTGAAGGTGTGGCAATCAGAGCACGGTAAATCTCGATAAATGGCGGTAATTTGTTTTTCATTGTTGACACACCTCTGGTCATGATAGTATCAATATTCATGCAGTATTTATGAATAAAAATACACTAACGTTGAGCGTAATAAAACCCACCAGCCGTAAGGTGAATGTTTTACGTTTAACCTGGCAACCAGACATAAGAAGGTGAATAGCCCCGATGTTGAATACGCTGATTGTGGGTGCCAGCGGCTACGCTGGCGCAGAGCTAGTGACCTATGTAAATCGCCATCCGCATATGAACATAACCGCTTTGACTGTTTCAGCGCAAAGCAATGATGCGGGAAGTTAATCTCCGATTTGCATCCGCAGCTAAAAGGCATCGTTGATCTGCCGTTGCAGCCGATGTCGGATATCAGCGAGTTTAGCCCAGGGGTGGACGTAGTGTTTCTCGCCACCGCCCATGAAGTTAGCCACGATTTAGCGCCGCAGTTTCTTGAAGCGGGCTGTGTGGTGTTCGACCTTTCCGGCGCGTTTCGTGTTAACGACGCCACCTTCTATGAAAAATATTACGGCTTTACCCATCAATACCCGGAACTGCTGGAACAGGCAGCCTACGGTCTGGCGGAGTGGTGCGGTAATAAATTAAAAGAAGCAAATTTGATTGCGGTGCCAGGCTGTTATCCGACGGCGGCACAGCTGGCGCTGAAACCGTTGATTGATGCCGATCTTCTTGACCTCAATCAGTGGCCGGTGATCAACGCCACCAGCGGCGTGAGCGGCGCAGGACGTAAGGCAGCGATTTCAAATAGTTTTTGTGAAGTTAGCCTGCAACCGTATGGCGTCTTTACCCATCGCCATCAACCAGAGATCGCCACACACCTCGGTGCTGACGTTATCTTCACCCCACATCTGGGCAATTTCCCGCGCGGCATTCTCGAAACCATTACCTGCCGCCTGAAACCGGGTGTGACCCAGGCGCAAGTGGCGCAAGCGTTACAGCAGGCGTATGCCCATAAACCGCTGGTGCGGCTGTATGACAAAGGCGTTCCGGCGCTGAAAAATGTCGTTGGGCTGCCATTTTGCGATATCGGGTTTGCCGTTCAGGGCGAGCATTTGATTATTGTGGCGACCGAAGACAACTTACTGAAAGGCGCGGCGGCACAAGCGGTACAGTGCGCCAATATTCGTTTCGGCTATGCGGAAACGCAGTCTCTTATTTAAGGGTGCAATGATGAATCCATTAATTATCAAACTGGGCGGCGTACTGCTGGATAGTGAAGAGGCGCTGGAACGTCTGTTTAGCGCACTGGTGAATTATCGTGAGTCACATCAGCGTCCGCTGGTGATTGTGCACGGCGGCGGTTGCGTGGTGGATGAGCTGATGAAAGGGCTGAATCTGCCGGTGAAAAAGAAAAACGGCCTGCGGGTGACGCCTGCTGATCAGATTGACATTATCACCGGAGCACTGGCGGGAACGGCAAATAAAACCCTGTTGGCATGGGCGAAGAAACATCAGATTGCGGCCGTAGGTTTGTTTCTCGGTGACGGCGACAGCGTCAAAGTGACCCAGCTTGATGAAGAGTTAGGTCATGTTGGACTGGCGCAGCCAGGTTCGCCTAAGCTTATCAACTCTTTGCTGGAGAATGGTTATCTGCCGGTGGTCAGCTCCATTGGCGTAACAGACGAAGGGCAACTGATGAACGTCAATGCCGACCAGGCGGCAACGGCGCTGGCGGCAACGCTGGGCGCGGATCTGATTTTGCTCTCCGACGTGAGTGGCATTCTCGACGGCAAAGGGCAACGTATTGCCGAAATGACCGCCGCGAAAGCAGAACAACTGATTGAGCAGGGCATTATTACTGACGGCATGATAGTGAAAGTGAACGCGGCGCTGGATGCTGCGCGCACGTTGGGCCGTCCGGTAGATATCGCTCCTGGCGTCATGCGGAACAGCTTCCGGCACTGTTTAACGGTATGCCGATGGGTACGCGGATTTTAGCTTAAGTTTTGTTAGCCGGAGGCGCAGCTTTCCGGCATTGAATTTCAAAATAAGGAAACAGAGTTATGGCACTTTGGGGCGGGCGTTTTACCCAGGCAGCAGATCAACGGTTCAAACAATTCAACGACTCACTGCGCTTTGATTACCGTCTGGCGGAGCAGGATATTGTTGGCTCTGTGGCCTGGTCCAAAGCCCTGGTAACGGTCGGCGTGTTAACCGCAGAAGAGCAGGCGCAACTGGAAGAGGCGCTGAACGTGTTGCTGGAAGATGTTCGCGCCAGGCCACAACAAATCCTTGAAAGCGACGCCGAAGATATCCATAGCTGGGTGGAAGGCAAACTGATCGACAAAGTGGGCCAGTTAGGCAAAAAGCTGCATACCGGGCGTAGCCGTAATGATCAGGTAGCGACTGACCTGAAACTGTGGTGCAAAGATACCGTTGGCGAGTTGCTGACGGCTAACCGGCAGCTGCAATCGGCGCTGGTGGAAACCGCACAAAACAATCAGGACGCGGTAATGCCAGGTTACACTCACCTGCAACGCGCCCAGCCGGTGACGTTCGCGCACTGGTGCCTGGCCTATGTTGAGATGCTGGCGCGTGATGAAAGCCGTTTGCAGGATGCGCTTAAGCGTCTGGATGTCAGCCCATTAGGCTGTGGCGCGCTGGCGGGAACGGCCTATGAAATCGACCGTGAACAGTTAGCAGGTTGGCTGGGCTTTGCTTCGGCGACCCGTAACAGTCTGGACAGCGTTTCTGACCGTGACCATGTGTTGGAACTGCTTTCTGCTGCCGCTATCGGCATGGTGCATCTGTCGCGTTTTGCTGAAGATCTGATTTTCTTTAACACCGGCGAAGCGGGGTTTGTGGAGCTTTCGGACCGCGTGACTTCCGGTTCATCATTAATGCCGCAGAAGAAAAACCCGGATGCGCTGGAGCTGATTCGCGGTAAATGCGGCCGGGTGCAGGGGGCGTTAACCGGCATGATGATGACGCTGAAAGGTTTGCCGCTGGCTTACAACAAAGATATGCAGGAAGACAAAGAAGGTCTGTTCGACGCGCTCGATACCTGGCTGGACTGCTGCATATGGCGGCGCTGGTGCTGGACGGCATTCAGGTGAAACGTCCACGTTGCCAGGAAGCGGCTCAGCAGGGTTACGCCAACGCCACCGAACTGGCGGATTATCTGGTGGCGAAAGGCGTACCGTTCCGCGAGGCGCACCATATTGTTGGTGAAGCGGTGGTGGAAGCCATTCGTCAGGGCAAACCGCTGGAAGATCTGCCGCTCGACGAGTTGCAGAAATTCAGCCCGGTGATTGGCGAAGATGTCTATCCGATTTTGTCGCTGCAATCGTGCCTCGACAAGCGTGCGGCAAAAGGCGGCGTCTCACCGCAGCAGGTGGCGCAGGCGATTGCTTTTGCGCAGGCGCGGTTGGGGTAAGGAACATTTATATGTACAAATTTGAGCCTGGCTTATCGCCGGGCTTTTTTATGGCAAAAAAAGCGGAATCCTGGAGATCCGCAAAAGTTCACGTTGGCTTTAGTTATTCGAGTTGAGAAACTCTCGAAACGGGCAGTGACTTCAAGGGTTAAAAGAGGTGCCGCTCCGTTTCTGTGAGCAATTATCAGTCAGAATGCTTGATAGGGATAATCGTTCGTTGCTATGCTACCTATCGCCGCGAACTATCGTGGCAATGGAGGATGGATAATGAATATTCGTGATCTTGAGTACCTGGTGGCATTGGCTGAACACCGCCATTTTCGGCGTGCGGCAGATTCCTGCCACGTTAGCAGCCGACGCTTAGCGGGCAAATTCGTAAGCTGGAAGATGAGTTGGGCGTGATGTTGCTGGAGCGGACCAGCCGTAAAGTGTTGTTCACCCAGGCGGGAATGCTGCTGGTGGATCAGGCGCGTACCGTGCTGCGTGAGGTGAAAGTCCTTAAAGAGATGGCAAGCCAGCAGGGCGAGACGATGTCCGGACCGCTGCATATTGGTTTGATTCCCACGGTTGGACCGTACCTGCTACCGCATATTATCCCGATGCTGCACCAGACCTTTCCAAAGCTGGAAATGTATCTGCATGAAGCACAGACCCACCAGTTACTGGCGCAACTGGACAGTGGCAAACTCGATTGCGTGATCCTCGCGCTGGTGAAAGAGAGCGAAGCATTCATTGAAGTGCCGTTGTTTGATGAGCCAATGTTGCTGGCTATCTATGAAGATCACCCGTGGGCGAACCGCGAATGCGTACCGATGGCCGATCTGGCAGGGGAAAAACTGCTGATGCTGGAAGATGGTCACTGTTTGCGCGATCAGGCAATGGGTTTCTGCTTTGAAGCCGGGGCGGATGAAGATACACACTTCCGCGCGACCAGCCTGGAGACACTGCGTAACATGGTGGCGGCAGGTAGCGGGATCACTTTACTGCCTGCGCTGGCTGTGCCGCCGGAGCGCAAACGCGATGGGGTTGTTTATTTGCCGTGTATTAAGCCGGAACCTCGCCGCACGATTGGCCTGGTTTATCGTCCTGGCTCACCGCTGCGCAGCCGCTATGAGCAGCTGGCAGAGGCCATCCGCGCAAGAATGGATGGCCATTTCGATAAAGTGTTAAAACAGGCGGTTTAAGCCATTTAGCGCAGCTACCCGATAGGCTTCCGCCATCGTCGGGTAGTTAAAGGTGGTGTTGACGAAGTACTCAATAGTGTTGCCGCCACCTTTCTGTTCCATAATCGCCTGACCGATATGAATAATTTCGGCAGCGCGCTCGCCAAAGCAGTGAATGCCAGAATCTCTTTTGTTTCCCGATGGAACAATTTTCAGCGTGCCCACGTTCATGCCGACGATTTGTGCACGTGCCAGATGTTTGAACTGGGCGCGGCCCACTTCATATGGCACTTTCATCGCGGTCAGCTGCTGTTCGGTTTTGCCCACAGAGCTGATTTCCGGGATGGTGTAAATGCCGGTAGGGATATCTTCAATCAGATGTGCGGTGGCTTCACCTTTCACCAGCGCCTGCGCGGCAATGCGCCCCTGGTCATAGGCCGCCGACGCCAGGCTCGGATAACCAATCACGTCGCCCACCGCGTAAACGTGCGGCTGTGCGGTCTGATACATGCTGTTGACCTTCAGCTGTCCGCGACTGTCAGTTTCCAGCCCAATGTTCTGTAACGCCAGCGAATCGGTATTACCGGTGCGACCGTTGGCATAGAGCAGGCAGTCAGCTTTCAGTTTTTTACCCGACTTCAAATGCATGATCACACCATCGTCACAGCCTTCGATCTTCTCGTACTCTTCGTTGTGACGAATCACTACGCCACTGTTCCAGAAGTGATAGGAGAGAGAATCTGACATCTCTTGATCGAGAAATGCCAGCAGGCGATCGCGGGTGTTGATCAGATCCACTTTTACATCCATACCGCGGAAGATCGACGCATATTCACAGCCGATCACTCCAGCACCATAGATAAGTACATGGCGCGGTTCGTGGTGCATGCTAAGAATTGAGTCGCTGTCGTAAATGCGTGGATGGGTGAAATCAACATCTGTTGGATGATATGGACGAGAGCCGCAGGCAATAACAAATTTTTCAGCGGTTAGTGTTTCAACGCTGCCGTCCGGGCAATCCAGCGCCAACGTATGCTCGTCAACAAAGCGAGCGTTTCCCTGCAATATTTCACAGTGATTACGTTCGTAAAATCCCTGACGCATGCGCGTTTGTTGATTAATCACGTTATCGGCATGGTTAAGGATATCGGCAAAAGAAGAGCGGAGCAGTCGGGAATGGTCGCTGTAAAGTGGGTTTTGATTGAATTCTATAATGCGGCTGACGGCGTGACGGAGAGCTTTCGACGGGATGGTGCCCCAGTGGGTGCAACCGCCGCCAACATTTTGATAACGCTCGATAACTGCGACGCGCGCACCTTGCTTAACCAGGCCCATTGCAGCGCCTTCGCCGCCGGGGCCGGAACCTATTACTATGGCATCGTAATCGTAGGAATGTGGCATGGTAGGGCTTACCTGTTCTTATACATAAAAGCAACAGAATGGTAACATTTTATCGCGGGTAAGCCAATTGATCCCCGTCATTTATCTGGCTATATCCTGAGCGGCCTTTGCTTTGTCTGTTTCTTACTTTTGCCCTGACGTTTTATTGGATTTTTATCGACGATACTCTCCGTTTAAGCGGCAGGTTTCCGCTGTACGTAAAAGAACCGGCCAAAGAATTGCAGTAAATATGTTTTATTGCGTTACCGTTCATTCACAATACTGGAGCAATCCAGTATGTTCATTCTCTGGTATAGTGCCAGCAGTACTTTTGGCAAGGATTCAGACATCGTGATGGGCGTAAGAGCGCAACAAAAAGAAAAAACCCGCCGTTCGCTGGTGGAAGCCGCATTTAGCCAATTAAGTGCTGAACGCAGCTTCGCCAGCCTGAGTTTGCGTGAAGTGGCGCGTGAAGCGGGCATTGCTCCCACCTCTTTTTATCGGCATTTCCGCGACGTAGACGAACTGGGTCTGACCATGGTTGATGAGAGCGGTTTAATGCTACGCCAACTCATGCGCCAGGCGCGTCAGCGTATCGCCAAAGGCGGGAGTGTGATCCGCACCTCGGTCTCCACATTTATGGAGTTCATCGGTAATAATCCTAACGCCTTCCGGTTATTATTGCGGGAACGCTCCGGCACCTCCGCTGCGTTTCGTGCCGCCGTTGCGCGTGAAATTCAGCACTTCATTGCGGAACTTGCGGACTATCTGGAACTCGAAAACCATATGCCGCGTGCGTTTACTGAAGCGCAAGCCGAAGCAATGGTGACAATTGTCTTCAGTGCGGGTGCGAGGCGTTGGACGTCGGCGTCGAACAACGTCGGCAATTAGAAGAGCGACTGGTACTGCAACTGCGAATGATTTCGAAAGGGGCTTATTACTGGTATCGCCGTGAACAAGAGAAAACCGCAATTATTCCGGGAAATGTGAAGGACGAGTAATGAAACAAGCAAATCAAGATAGAGGTACGCTGCTGCTGGCGTTAGTTGCTGGCTTATCGATTAATGGTACTTTCGCAGCGCTGTTTAGCTCCATTGTGCCATTTTCTGTATTCCCGATTATTTCCCTGGTGCTGACGGTTTACTGCCTGCATCAACGTTATCTTAATCGCACTATGCCGGTAGGTTGCCGGGTCTGGCAGCTGCCTGTTTTATTCTCGGCGTACTGCTGTACAGCACGGTAGTTCGTGCGGAATATCCGGATATCGGCTCTAACTTCTTCCCGGCAGTACTCTCCGTCATTATGGTGTTCTGGATTGGCGCGAAGATGCGTAACCGTAAGCAGGAAGTTGCTGAGTAATCGGTATTATGCCGGATGCTGGCGCATCCGGCATGGGTTTTACTTCGCGGTCAGTAATACGCCGCACTCCATATGGTGCGTGTAGGGGAACTGATCAAACAGAGCCAGACGTTCGACCTTGTGCGTCTGGCTTAATGTTTCCAGATTCTTGCATAACGTTTCCGGGTTACAGGAGATGTACAAAATACGCGGATACGCCTGCACCATTTTCTCGGTTTCACTGTCCAGACCGCTGCGCGGTGGGTCGACAAAAATGGTTTCGCACTGATAACTCTTTAAGTCGATCCCTTGCAGGCGGTTAAACTCGCGCACACCATTCATCGCCTGAGTAAATTCTTCTGCCGCCATACGAATAATTTGTACGTTATCAATATGGTTAGCTGCGATGTTGTATTGCGCAGCAGCAACCGACGGCTTAGCGATTTCGGTGGCTAATACCCGATCAAAATTGCGCGCCAGCGCTAATGAAAAGTTACCGTTGCCGCAGTACAGCTCCAGTAAATCGCCTTTTGAGCCTTTGGTTACGTCCAGCGCCCATTCCAGCATCTGAATATTCATCGCCGCGTTCGGCTGGGTAAAGCTGTTTTCTACCTGACGGTAGATCATCTCTTTCCCTGCGACCGGCAGACGTTCATCGATGTAATCCTGATCCAGCTCGATTTTGGTTTTCGTTGCCCGACCAATCAGATGCACATTCAGATTCTGCGCGCGCAGTGCATCGCGCAGGGCCTCCGCTTCCTGACGCCACTCATCATCCAGCTTCTTATGGTATAGCAGGGAAACCACCGCCTGATTACTCAGCGTAGTGAGGTAATCAATCTGGAACAACTTGTGGCGCAGAACGGGATTATTACGCACACCCGCAATCATCGCCGTCATCAACTGGTTGATAAGTTCACTGGCGGCGGGGAAGCTATCCACGCGGATGCGGCTTTTGGTTTGTTGATCGAAAATGATGTGATACAGGTCATCGCCATCGTGCCAGATGCGGAACTCCGCGCGCATCCGGTAATGACTGACCGGCGAGCGAAACACTTCCGGAACCAGGTCAGAAAACGGTGCCATCATACTTTGCAAACGTACCACTTTTTCGGCTAACTGCGCTTCATACTGTTCTGTTGGAAGGTGTTCGGGGGTCATGATGTATCCTGAAAAATTAAAGTACGCGGCGATTGTAGGGATTGCTCATCAGATGTCCAGATCTTGATGAATTCCTATTTGTGAGCTACGTCTGGACAGTAACTTGTTACAACCTGTAGCATCCACTTGCCGGTCCTGTGAGTTAATAGGGAATCCAGTGCGAATCTGGAGCTGACGCGCAGCGGTAAGGAAAGGTGCGATGATTGCGTTATGCGGACACTGCCATCCGGTGGGAAGTCATCATCTCTTAGTATCTTAGATACCCCTCCAAGCCCGAAGACCTGCCGGCCAACGTCGCATCTGGTTCTCATCATCGCGTAATATTGATGAAACCTGCGGCATCCTTCTTCTATTGTGGATGCTTTACAATGATTAAAAAAGCTTCGCTGCTGACGGCGTGTTCCGTCACGGCATTTTCCGCTTGGGCACAGGATACCAGCCGGATACTCTCGTCGTTACTGCTAACCGTTTTGAACAGCCGCGCAGCACTGTGCTTGCACCAACCACCGTTGTGACCCGTCAGGATATCGACCGCTGGCAGTCGACCTCGGTCAATGATGTACTGCGCCGTCTTCCGGGCGTCGATATCACCCAAAACGGCGGTTCAGGTCAGCTCTCATCTATTTTTATTCGCGGTACAAATGCCAGTCATGTGTTGGTGTTAATTGATGGCGTACGCCTGAATCTGGCGGGGGTGAGTGGTTCTGCGACCTTAGCCAGTTCCCTATTGCGCTTGTCCAGCGTGTTGAATATATCCGTGGGCCGCGCTCCGCTGTTTATGGTTCCGATGCAATAGGCGGGGTGGTGAATATCATCACGACGCGCGATGAACCCGGAACGGAAATTTCAGCAGGGTGGGGAAGCAATAGTTATCAGAACTATGATGTCTCTACGCAGCAACAACTGGGGGATAAGACACGGGTAACGCTGTTGGGCGATTATGCCCATACTCATGGTTATGATGTTGTTGCCTATGGTAATACCGGAACGCAAGCGCAGACAGATAACGATGGTTTTTTAAGTAAAACGCTTTATGGCGCGCTGGAGCATAACTTTACTGATGCCTGGAGCGGCTTTGTGCGCGGCTATGGCTATGATAACCGTACCAATTATGACGCGTATTATTCTCCCGGTTCACCGTTGCTCGATACCCGTAAACTCTATAGCCAAAGTTGGGACGCCGGGCTGCGCTATAACGGCGAACTGATTAAATCACAACTCATTACCAGCTATAGCCATAGCAAAGATTACAACTACGATCCCCATTATGGTCGTTATGATTCGTCGGCGACGCTCGATGAGATGAAGCAATACACCGTCCAGTGGGCAAACAATGTCATCGTTGGTCACGGTAGTATTGGTGCGGGTGTCGACTGGCAGAAACAGACTACGACGCCGGGTACAGGTTATGTTGAGGATGGATATGATCAACGTAATACCGGCATCTATCTGACCGGGCTGCAACAAGTCGGCGATTTTACCTTTGAAGGCGCAGCACGCAGTGACGATAACTCACAGTTTGGTCGTCATGGAACCTGGCAAACCAGCGCCGGTTGGGAATTCATCGAAGGTTATCGCTTCATTGCTTCCTACGGGACATCTTATAAGGCACCAAATCTGGGGCAACTGTATGGCTTCTACGGAAATCCGAATCTGGACCCGGAGAAAAGCAAACAGTGGGAAGGCGCGTTTGAAGGCTTAACCGCTGGGGTGAACTGGCGTATTTCCGGATATCGTAACGATGTCAGTGACTTGATCGATTATGATGATCACACCCTGAAATATTACAACGAAGGGAAAGCGCGGATTAAGGGCGTCGAGGCGACCGCCAATTTTGATACCGGACCACTGACGCATACTGTGAGTTATGATTATGTCGATGCGCGCAATGCGATTACCGACACGCCGTTGTTACGCCGTGCTAAACAGCAGGTGAAATACCAGCTCGACTGGCAGTTGTATGACTTCGACTGGGGTATTACTTATCAGTATTTAGGCACTCGCTATGATAAGGATTACTCATCTTATCCTTATCAAACCGTTAAAATGGGCGGTGTGAGCTTGTGGGATCTTGCGGTTGCGTATCCGGTCACCTCTCACCTGACAGTTCGTGGTAAAATAGCCAACCTGTTCGACAAAGATTATGAGACAGTCTATGGCTACCAAACTGCAGGACGGGAATACACCTTGTCTGGCAGCTACACCTTCTGAACCACGTCCCACCGTGCTGGTGTTTGACTCCGGCGTCGGTGGGTTGTCGGTCTATGACGAGATCCGGCATCTCTTACCGGATCTCCATTACATTTATGCTTTCGATAACGTCGCTTTCCCGTATGGCGAAAAAAGCGAAGCGTTTATTGTTGAGCGAGTGGTGGCAATTGTCACCGCGGTGCAAGAACGTTATCCCCTTGCGCTGGCTGTGGTCGCTTGCAACACTGCCAGTACCGTTTCACTTCCTGCATTACGCGAAAAGTTCGACTTCCCGGTTGTTGGTGTCGTGCCGGCGATTAAACCTGCTGCACGTCTGACGGCAAATGGCATTGTCGGATTACTGGCAACCCGCGGAACAGTTAAACGTTCTTATACTCATGAGCTGATCGCGCGTTTCGCTAATGAATGCCAGATAGAAATGCTGGGCTCGGCAGAGATGGTTGAGTTGGCTGAAGCGAAGCTACATGGCGAAGATGTTTCTCTGGATGCACTAAAACGTATCCTACGCCCGTGGTTAAGAATGAAAGAGCCGCCAGATACCGTTGTATTGGGTTGCACCCATTTCCCTCTACTACAAGAAGAACTGTTACAAGTGCTGCCAGAGGGAACCCGGCTGGTGGATTCTGGCGCAGCGATTGCTCGCCGAACGGCCTGGTTGTTAGAACATGAAGCCCCGGATGCAAAATCTGCCGATGCGAATATTGCCTTTTGTATGGCAATGACGCCAGGAGCTGAACAATTATTGCCCGTTTTACAGCGTTACGGCTTCGAAACGCTCGAAAAACTGGCAGTTTTAGGCTGATTTGGTTGAATGTTGCGCGGTCAGAAAATTATTTTAAATTTCCTCTTGTCAGGCCGGAATAACTCCCTATAATGCGCCACCACTGACACGGAACAACGGCAAACACGCCGCCGGGTCAGCGGGGTTCTCCTGAGAACTCCGGCAGAGAAAGCAAAAATAAATGCTTGACTCTGTAGCGGGAAAGCGTATTATGCACACCCCGCGCCGCTGAGAAAAAGCGAAGCGGCACTGCTCTTTAACAATTTATCAGACAATCTGTGTGGGCACTCGAAGATACGGATTCTT
>ENA-OQIG01000786-OQIG01000786.1-human-gut-metagenome-genome-assembly--contig:-NODE-786-length-16637-cov-3.525076_pt1 | contig 16637 bp, 19 predicted proteins | sample MGYA00242576_ERZ504741 | MGnify/ENA primary metagenome ERZ504741 (study PRJEB26092, sample SAMD00036436) | human gut metagenome | host: Homo sapiens | study: EMG produced TPA metagenomics assembly of... | reverse complement strand
TAGTTTGCAAATTCAGGGGAAATATCATTGTTGTTTCCGGTGATCCATTCAGTTGGGAATGGTTTTTCTTTATTGCACACATCACATACATCTACCAGACCGTATTCCAGGCTGTATTCCTCTCCATCTGCACGCTTAAAGGTTATCATTTTACCTGTAACACCCTCTAAAGCGCATTTAACAGCAGTGCGTCCTGCCAGATCTGCTTCGTTAATGTCTGTAAGGGAAGAAAGAAGGCTGCTGCAGCGCTGATTTACATTTAACTCTACGGAGCGGACTTTTACACCAAAACGGTTGCGCACATAGCTTTCAAGAAGCTTTCCGCAGCCGGTCAGCATTTTGTGGCCAAAGGTGTCTAACTGTGCTTCGTTGGAATATTCGCAGATGAATTTTCCGGACGCGTCGCGGATACCTTCGGAGACACATACAACAACAGCGGTACTCTGCTTTAAAGCATTTTCCAGGTCAGAGAAAAATTCTTCCATTTCAAAAGGAGCTTCCGGCATATAGATCAGCAATGGATTGTCTCCCGGGAATTTGCGGGCAAGACTGCTGGCAGCAGTGACCCAGCCTGCATGACGTCCCATAAGTTCCACAATGGTTACAGCTGGCTGCTGGTAAACGGAGGCGTCCAGTACGATCTCACGGACTGTAGAGGCAACATAGCGGGCAGCGCTGCCGTATCCGGGAGTATGGTCTGTAACAGGAAGATCATTATCGATGGTTTTCGGAACACCGATAAAAGAGATTTCCTTATTATTATGAGCTGCCCAGCGGGAAAGCTTATCAGCAGTGTCCATGGAGTCATTTCCGCCAATATAGAAAACAGCGCCAATATTTAACTGTTCAAATTTTTCAAAAAGAAGGGTGTAAACGGAAGCATCCAGATTTTCAGGCAGCTTATAGCGGCAGGAACCAAGGTAGGCTGCCGGTGTAAGGCGTAAAAGTTCCAGGTCTTCATCTGAAAGCTCTTTAGAAAGATCCATAATATGTCCGGAGAGAAATCCCTCAATGCCGTTGATCATACCATAAACAGATCCGATCTGTTCAGAATGTGCGGCAGCTTCTTTAATGATACCATAAAGACTGGCGTTGATTACAGCAGTAGGGCCACCAGACTGACCTACAAGAATATTTTTTTTCAAAAAAATCCTCCTCTCATGTAAGTGGGTAGTACAACAACTTCTCTCAGTATAGCGAAAATAATGTCTAATTGCAATGCGATTTGTGATAATGCATAGAAAATAGATGCTTATTTTGTAAATTATTCCCATTGCTTTCCGGGAATATATTTGCTAATCTGTATACAAACAAAGTATCTTGTATACAACTTCATAAAACTGTATACAAGATAACATAACCGTAAAATGAAGGAGATAGCAAAAATGGACATTCGTTATTCTGCAAATCAGAGAGATGTAAAACGCTACACAACGGAAGAACTGAGAAATGAATTTCTGATCCAGAATTTGTATCAGGCAGATGAAGTAGTTGCTGTGTACTCACATGTAGACCGTATGGTTACATTGGGATGTATGCCTGTTACAGAGAAGGTTTCTATTGAAAAGGGCATCGACTGCTGGAAAAACTTTGGTACCCATTATTTCCTGGAGCGCCGTGAGATCGGTATTTTTAATATTGGCGGTAAAGGAAAGATCACTGCAGACGGACAGGAATATGAGATGGGTTACAAAGACTGTCTGTACATTACCAAGGGAACAAAAGAAGTTTACTTTGAAAGTGAAGATGCTTCCAAGCCAGCAAAATTTTATATGGTAAGTGCTCCGGCTCATACTTCTTATACAACTACTTTTATTCCCATCGAAAAGGCAGCAAAGAGACCATGTGGTGAAGCAGCTCTTTCCAATAAACGTGTGATCAATCAGTTTATCCATCCGGATGTATTAAAGACCTGTCAGCTTTCTATGGGTATGACTGTTTTAGAGCCGGGAAGTGTATGGAACACCATGCCGGCACATACACATGAGCGCCGTATGGAAGTTTATATGTATTTTGAAGTACCTGGTGACAATGTCGTATTCCATATGATGGGAGAGCCAACAGAGACCAGACACATTGTTATGAAAAATGAAGAGGCAGTAATCAGTCCATCCTGGAGCATCCACAGCGGAGCTGGCACTTCCAATTATACATTTATCTGGCAATGGGCGGCGAAAACATGGAATTTGATGATATGGACACCATGAAGCCAAATGAAATGATGTAATTATAAAAAACAGGAGGAAAATAAAATGGCAGATTACTTAAACAACTTTTCACTGGAAGGCAAAGTAGCACTGATCACAGGTGCATCTTACGGAATTGGCTTTGCCATCGCAAAAGCAATGGCAGGAGCTGGCGCTACCATCGTATTTAACGATATCAAGCAGGAACTGGTAGATAAGGGACTGGCTGCTTATGAGGCAGAAGGCATCAAGGCTCATGGCTATGTATGCGATGTTACCAATGAAGAAGCTGTAAATGCATTAGTTGCACAGATCGAAAAAGAAGTAGGCGTGATCGATATCCTAGTAAACAATGCAGGTATCATCAAGCGTATCCCAATGTGTGAGATGAGCGCAGCTGAGTTCAGACAGGTTATCGATGTAGACTTAAATGCTCCATTTATCGTATCCAAGGCTGTTATCCCGAGCATGATCAAGAAGGGCCACGGAAAGATCATCAACATCTGCTCTATGATGAGTGAATTAGGACGTGAGACTGTATCTGCTTATGCAGCTGCAAAGGGCGGCTTAAAGATGCTGACCAAGAACATTGCATCTGAGTACGGCGAGTATAACATCCAGTGTAATGGTATCGGACCTGGATACATTGCAACTCCTCAGACTGCACCTCTTCGTGAGATCCAGCCAGACGGTTCCAGACATCCATTTGACCAGTTTATCGTAAGCAAGACTCCTGCAGGACGTTGGGGAAATGCAGAAGACTTAGGCGGTCCAGCAGTATTCCTGGCATCTGACGCTTCCAACTTTGTAAATGGTCTGGTACTGTATGTAGACGGTGGTATCCTGGCTTACATTGGCAAGCAGCCTAAATAAGATAGGTGGGATATTGGCTGAATGAGTGAGATGAATTTCAAAAACCGCGGAGAGCAGGTATTTGAGACATTAAAAAGAGAAATTTTAGATCTGAAACTGGAGCCGGGGCGTATGATCAGTGAAAATGAGATCTGTGAGCGCTTCGGGGTCTCCAGGACCCCGGTGCGGGATGCTTTGCGGCTGCTCCAGGAACAGGGATTTGTAGAGACAGTTCCCTACAGAGGTACTTATGTGACTCTGTTAAGTCTGGACAACATCAAACAGATGATCTACATGCGTGTGGCAGTGGAAACCATGGTGCTGAGGGATTTTCTGAAAGTCCAAAATCCTATGACCCTGGAAGAAATCCGTCACGCCATTGCTATGCAGAAAGCCTGATCCAGACACCGGGATTTGAACCGGAGCAGTTTTACCATATGGACGCAGAGCTTCACTCTATCTGGTTTGGAGCGGTCCGCAGGCAGAAACTGTGGGATATGCTTCAGGCACAGCAGCTTCATTATACCCGTTTCAGGATGTTGGATTTTACAACAGAGACCGATTTTACCCGGATCACAGGAGAGCATGAAGAAATTTTCCGCCTGATCTGCGAAAAGGACGAAAAAGGTCTGGAAAAAGCACTGAAAGATCACCTTTATTTTAGCATGAAGCGTATGCGCCATGCCATTGAGGTGGATTATAAAGATTATTTTGAAGAAGAACCGGAAGAAGGAAGGTTTGTCATTTGACAGACCTTCCTTTCTTTGGGCTTTTATCGTTTTTTATGGTTCATAACGTTTTAGATATTTTCGTTCACTGGGGTTTTCCTCCAGATATTCTTCCAGTTCTTCCGGTGAGAGATGGGTGTACACTTCATCGAAAAATTCTTCCCCGCTCATGGTAACAAAGCGTGCAATGCGTTTCCTCAGTTCTTCGTCTTCCAGTAATTTTTCAATTTCTTCCTCTGTGTACCAGCTCATATAACACCTCCCGATATGCCTTTTTAGGCACTGTAATACCTATAGTATATTCGTTATTACGAAGATATTCAAGATGTAAAATCTAACTTATGCTTGACCTATCAAGGGGTTACAGGAGAAAGCATAAGATGATCGACTATTCACCGTTTTGGAAAACACTGGAAATATCAGAAGAAAACTGGTATACACTGACAAAGAAGTATCATATGTCAAGCAGTACGTTGTATCGATTAAAGCATAATCAGGATATTTCTATGAAAACTGTGAATGATCTATGCAGGATACTTGGATGTCAGATCGAAGACATTGCTACTTATGTACCATCAGACAAGGACCAGCCACTATAGTCAGATATGATTTATTGTTACTCCGGCAGAGAGGATCATATGCCGGGGTATTTTTTACACAATCCTATCTTTAAAAATTGAGAGAATTAATATAAAATAAGAAAAGGAATGTGTGAAAGAAGGAGAAAAGGAATGAAAAAATGGTTCTGTCTGCCGCTGCAGGAAAAACTGAAATATCTTACCTTTTCAGTTGGTGCAGTCGTATTCCTTTCCATTGCCGCCAATATGCTGGTGGCTTTTTTCGGACTGGGAGGATTTGGAAATATTTTAAAGAGCAATTCCAGAAGTCTTGCCTTCTGGACAGCTATGGACGAAGAAAGCGCAGCGTTTGACCGGTTTATCCAGGAGCAGACAAAAGAAACCAGACAGGAATGGGAAAAAAGTGCTAAACATACAGAACTGATGCTGGAAGAATTACCTTATAAATATAAAGAGATCGGAAAAGAACGGTATGCAAGAACTTGGACCCTGCATAACCTTTATGAAAATTATGACAGATTTCGCAGGGAACTGATGGAAAAGGAAACCATTGGGGAAGCGGATATGCAGGAGGTGTACAGGCTGCGCCGGATCCAGGGATATCTGGCAGGACAGGCGGGGCAGTTAGAACAGCTGACTGTAAGAAACGGAAGCAGCCAGTATGAAAAACAGCGGTATATGCTGGTGGTAATACCGGTATGCAGTCTGATCTGCGGGATGGCGGTTTTCTGGATGGTGCGGCAGATGAACCGGACGGCCAGCCGCTATATTGTAAAGCCGATTGTGGAACTGGCAGCTGATTCAGTGCGCATTGGGATAATGATTTTACAGGGCCGGATGTAGTGACAGAGGGAGAAGATGAGATCAGCCGTCTGGTACAGGAATTCTGCCGTATGAAAGCGTCTACCAGGGAAAATATCCGAAACATGGAAGAAAAACATGCCATGGAGCAGAAGTTAAATGATATGCGTCTTCAGATGTTAAAAAGCCAGATCAATCCCCATTTCTTATTTAATACCTTAAATATGATCGCAAGTACGGCACAGATCGAAGATGCAGTGGCTACGGAAAAGATGATCACTGCTTTAAGCCGTCTGTTCCGGTACAACTTAAAATCAGCAGGTACGGTAATGCCTTTAGAGCGGGAACTGAAGATCATCCAGGACTATATGTATCTGCAGAAAATGCGCTTTGGCCAGAGAGTACGGTATGATACGGACTGTGCACCGGAAACGTTAGATGTGTTAGTTCCCTCCTTTGTTTTGCAGCCTTTGGTGGAAAACTCCATTAAACACGGCCTTTCCAAGGAGAGCAAGGGAGGCAGGATCTTTATAAGGACCTGGATGAGAGGAGAACGTTTGTGGATCTCTGTGTCAGATACGGGTGTTGGTATGGAAGAAGAACGTTTACAACAGATCCGTGCTGCGTTAAATGACGGTACAGAAAATGAGATCGGCATTGGTGTGGGAAATATTTACCGCCGGGTCCATGGTCTGTATGAAGATGGGGAAATGTTTATTTACAGTAAAAAAGGGTGCGGAACAGCCGTACAACTGGCTTTTACACCAAAAGATATCGTGTGAACTGCGAAAGTGCAGGGCACATGCATTGGGGATCAGAGAGAAAGACGGGAGGAAAAAGTTTATGTATCGTGTGCTTTTAGCAGATGATGAACAGATCGAGCGTATGGCTCTTGCCAGACGTTTGATGAGGCGCTTTGGAGATATTTTACAGATCAGTGAAGCTACCAACGGAAAAGAGGCAGTGCAGCTGTATGAAAAAGAGCACAGCCAGATCATTATCATGGATATTTCCATGCCGGAATTAAATGGTGTAGAAGCGGCAGAGAAGATCCGCAGCATGGATGAAGACTGTATCATCGTGTTTTTAACTGCCTATGATGAATTTTCTTATGCAAAACGTGCCATAGTAATACGGGCCTGGACTATCTTTTAAAGCCCTGTGATGAAGAAGAACTGACAGCTGTTATGGAAGAGGCCATGCGGTTGACGGATAAGGCAGTTGAAAATAAGAAAAATTCTTCCGGCAGCGGGGAAGAAAAGACAGAGGCAGAAAAGGAAGCGGAAAAAAGGAAAGAGCAATGGCCCTGGAACCCGGATGCAGAGCCGCCGAAAGACCCGGAAACAGAACGGGTGAACCAGGTAGCTGAGAAGATACGCACCTATATCCGGGAAAATTATATGAACGAGATCTCCATGCAGGATGCGGCCAGACAGTTTAATTACTCAGATGCCTATTTCTGTAAGTTGTTTAAGCAGTGCTTTGATCAAAATTTTACTACTTATCTTACGAATTTCCGCATCAATGAGGCGAAACGACTGTTAAAAGACAGAAATATCAGTGTGAAAGATGCAGGCATGAAGGTGGGATATTATGACTCCAACTATTTTGCCAAAGTCTTTAAGCGTGTGACAGGCATGATCCCGTCTGAATACAGGGAAGCTAATTGATACAAGGCAAATAGAAAACCAATATAAAACTAATACAAAACAGGACAAAGTTGTCATTGTACGTATTTTTGGACAAGATTTTCCACCTCAATGACAAGTATTTACGGTACAAAGGAAGACCCTCAGGTTATATAATGGGAAAGGTGTTAATGAAGTGTTAAAAAATTAACTTCTTCCCTGAAAACCTGGGGGATTTGTGTTTTTTGGGAAGGAAAATATTATCAAGTGTATAAAGAAAGGGAAAATGATGGTTAGGAAATTAGTTAAAAAACTGTCAGCCTGTGTGCTGGCTGCAGCCGTTGTTGCTGGTCTTACCGGCTGCGGTTCTGTAACTTCCGGAAAGCGCATTGTCCGTATTTCACATGCCCAGTCAGAAACACATCCGGAGCATCTGGGACTTCTGGCATTTAAGAAGTATGTTGAGGAACGCTTAGGAGATAAGTATGAAGTCCAGATCTTCCCAAATGAGCTTCTGGGTTCCGCGCAGAAAGCGATCGAGCTGACCCAGACCGGTGCAATCGACTTCGTAGTAGCAGGTACTGCAAACCTGGAGACTTTCGCAAGTGTTTATGAGATTTTCAGCATGCCATATCTGTTTGATTCCGAGGACGTTTACAAGTCTGTAATGCAGGATACGGATTACATGGAAAAGATTTATGAGTCCACTGACGAAGCAGGTTTCCGCGTAGTTACCTGGTATAATGCAGGAACCAGAAACTTCTATGGCAAAAAGCCGATCAATACCCCGGATGACTTAAAGGGCATGAAGATCCGTGTACAGCAGAGTCCGGCCAGTGTTGCCATGGTAAATGCATTTGGCGCAGCTGCAGCTCCTATGAGCTTTGGTGAGGTTTATACTGCCATCCAGCAGGGTGTTATCGATGGTGCTGAAAACAACGAGCTGGCATTGACGAACAATAAGCACGGTGAAGTAGCTAAGTATTATTCCTATAATAAACATCAGATGGTACCGGATATGCTGGTTGCCAACTTAAAATTCTTAAACGGCTTAAGCCGGAAGAATATCAGGTATTTAAAGAGGCTGCTGCTGTTTCCACTGAAGTTGAGATGGCTGAGTGGGACAAGAGTATTGAAGAGGCAAAGGATATTGCCATTAATCAGATGGGCGTTGAGTTTATTGATGTAGATGTAAACGCATTTAAGCAGAAAGTGCTTCCTCTTCATGAGAAGATGTTACAGGAAAATCCGAAGATCGTGGATTTCTATAACCACATCCAGGAAGCAAACGAAAAAGCAAAGGGAGGACAGTAGAATGGAAACAATGCTGAAAATCAAAGCAGGATCATGCGCGTTCTTAGTATCGTTATCATTTTCCTGTTTGCCTTTATGACTGTGATCGGTACTTACCAGATCGTAACCCGTTATTTCTTCAATAAGCCAAGTACTGTATCTGAGGAGCTTTTAACATACAGCTTTACATGGATGGCTCTTCTGGCTTCTGCTTATGTGTTCGGAAAAAGAGACCACATGAGAATGGGCTTCCTGGCAGATAAGCTTACAGGTTCTGCAAGAAAAGCATTAGAGCTTTGCATCGATGCTTTAACCTTTGCCCTGGCAGCTGTTGTGCTGGTATATGGCGGTATCTCTATTACCAGGCTGACCATGATCCAGACTACCGCTTCCCTGCGTGTTCCTATGGGCTATATTTACGTGATCGTACCTGTTACCGGTATTCTGATCATGCTCTTCAGCGCTATGAATGCGATCCAGGTTTCAAAGAAGGATTTTAATGAGAAGGGGGAAGTTAGATTATGAGTAGTATAGCAGTTACCTGTGGCCTTATTATCCTGGTACTCCTTGTGATTATGCTTCTTGCAGGAGTTCCTATTGCAGTTGCCCTGGCAGTTTCCTCCATTGCAGCTATTCTCCCTGTTTTAAATACAGGCGCAGCCGTACTCACCGGCGCACAGAGGATTTTCTCCGGTATTTCCGTATTCAGCTTGCTGGCGATCCCTTTCTTTATTCTTGCCGGAAACCTGATGAACAAGGGCGGTATCGCGATCCGTCTGATCAACTTTGCCAAGCTGTTTACCGGAAGGATCCCTGGAGCTTTAGCACATACAAACGCAGTAGCAAACATGTTGTTTGGCGCGATCTCAGGTTCTGGTACAGCAGCAGCTTCCGCTATGGGTTCTATTATCGGACCTATTGAGGAAGAAGAAGGCTATGACCGTGATTTTTCCGCAGCAGCAAACATTGCAACCGCTCCTACAGGACTTCTGATCCCGCCAAGTAATGTTATGATCACTTATTCCCTGGTCAGCGGCGGTACATCTGTAGCAGCATTATTCATGGCTGGTTATATTCCCGGTATCCTCTGGGGACTTGCCTGCATGATCGTTATCTATATCTTCGCTAAGAAGAAAGGTTACGCAAGCACAAAGAGATTTACAAACAGTGAAAAGATCAAAGTATTTTTCCAGGCTATCCCATGTCTGTTAATGATCATCATTGTAATCGGCGGCATTATTTCCGGTATCTTTACTGCAACAGAGGGAAGCGTTGTAGCCGTTGTATACAGCCTGATCCTTTCCCTGTTCTTCTACCGCTCCATTAAGATTTCTGAGCTGCCAAAGATCTTCCTTGACAGTGCGGAAATGACTGGTATCATCATCTTCCTGATCGGTGTTTCTAGTATCATGAGCTGGGTAATGGCATTTACTGAGATTCCGAAGGCAGTTTCTACTGCTATGTTAAGCATCAGTGACAACCGTTATGTGATCCTTTTCATTATTAACATTCTGCTTCTGATCATCGGTACATTCATGGATATGACACCGGCGTGTCTGATCTTTACCCCGATCTTCCTGCCGATCTGCCAGCAGCTTGGAATGAATACCGTTCACTTTGGTATCATGATGATCTTCAACCTGTGTATCGGTACTATCACACCTCCTGTAGGAACTACCCTGTTTGTAGGTGTTAAGGTGGGCCAGACTAAGATCGAAAATGTTATTAAACAGCTGTTAGTTTACTTTGCAGCTATATTTATCGTACTTCTGTTAGTAACTTATGTTCCGATCCTGTCAATGTGGCTGCCGGGATTACTTGGATATGTTTAAATAGAAATCAGGTCAACACAAAATCTCACATAGTGTTATAGAACCTGACTTTCAGAGTTGAATAGTAAAATATGGTGCTAAGCCAAGGATTAAAACCTGTGGCTTAGCATTTTTTATCTCTCCATCACTCAGAAAATAGGACATCAGTGGCAGGTTGCAAAGTGACGCGAAGTTTTTTATAATGGTGTCAGTATATAAGACCGCCTGTGGAAATGGTCAGGAAATGGTTATTTTCGTCACCTAATTAAAATGGAATGAGGCCAGTGCAGCATTTTAAACCAGTTTGAGTGTGGGCGGTATTATCAGTATAACAAGGGGCTGCTGTTTGATGAGCAGCAGGCGCAGATTTAGGGAGCGCTGAAGTAGGGGGAAAATATATGATGAAGAGTATTTCGGTTGTGACGCTGTTTCCGGGAGCCGGTCAGTACTATGCCGGGCAGATAAGGGAACTGTTTGGCGATCTGGTGGAGGTTTATTCCTACAGTACAAGTGACCGCTCGGTGGAAAAGATAACAAGAACGGATTTATATCTGGTTTCTACGGATGCTTTTAAGATAGCGGAGGAGGAGAGCCAGTATGTGCCGGCAGACGGCAGGTGGTGGAAATATATGTAGGATATTCCAAGGATGTGATTCGCAGACTGAAGGAAATTCCGGCAGGAACCAGGGTGCTGTTTGTTAATGTTACGCACCAGATGGCCAGAGAGGCCATTACGCAGTTGGAGCAGTCAGGTGTGAATCAGCTTCAATTCATTCCCTACGGGCCGGATGTATTTACGATGGAACCGACTTTTTGGGATGATGTGGTGCCGGAGAATGTAAAGCTGGCGGTAACGCCGGCGGAGATGGATTTTGTTCCTGCAGGGATAGAGCAGGTCATCAATATCGGTCATCGTCCCTGTACTGCAAACACTATGATCGAGACTGCTTTGCGACTGGATTAGAGAGTGTAATGGAAGAAAAAAAATTCCAGAAATTATATTCACTCCATGGCTTCCGGAAATTACAGCTTTGAGCAGATGTTCCAGCGCTCCAGAAATCTGGAGAGTCAGTTGGATCTTCTTCTGGAAATTCTGGATGAGGCGTGATCGGCGTTAATGAAAAAGGGAAAATTTTTGCCTGTAATCAGAAAGCCAGGGTTATTACAGGTATGAAGATCAGGATGCTTTTGGGGCGGCCGGCGGAACAGATTTTTCCATATATTCCTTTTGAAAAATGTATCCGTGAACAGACGCAGGTTCTGGAGCGCCTGATCCGTATTAATGCGGCAAATATCAATATGACAGTGGTTCCGGTTATGCGGGGTGGCCGATGTATCGGCGCTTTTCCACCCTTCAGCCATTAAGCGAGCTGGAAAAAAAGCAAAATGAGCTGCGAAGTCAGCTGCGAACCAAGGGATACCGGGCGAAGTATAATTTTGAGGATGTAGTCGGAAAATCCCAGGCCATTGAGAAAACCAAAACGATCTTAAAGAGTATGGCCCAGACGGAATCTCCCATACTTTTAATCGGAGAGACAGGAACCGGAAAGGAAATTTTTGCTCACGCAGTTCATCTGGCCTCTAGCCGCAGAGATGGCCCTTTTGTGGCCATCAATGTAGCCGCCATGCCGGAAAATCTTCTGGAAAGCGAGCTTTTTGGTTATGAGGAAGGTGCTTTTACCGGGGCCAAAAAAGGAGGCCGTCCCGGCCTTTTTGAGTTTGCCCATGAGGGAACTCTGTTTCTGGATGAGGTCGAGGGAATGAGCATGGCCATGCAGGTAAAGCTTCTGCGCGTTTTGCAGGAGCGGGAAATCATGCGTGTAGGCGGAAATCAGATCATTAATGTGAACGTGCGTATTGTGGCGGCCACAAATGAGAGCCTGGAGGAGCGGGTGGAGAACGGAAGTTTCCGCAGGGATCTGTATTACCGGCTGAGCACACTTCCGGTCCTCATACCGCCGCTGCGGGAACGGGAGGGGGACATACAGCTGCTTTTGGAGCATTTCCGCAGATGTGCAGGCGGAGAATTTTCACTGTCTACTGAGGTGAGACAGCTCCTGTTTCGTTATTCCTGGCCCGGAAATATCCGGGAGCTTCAGAATGTGGTAGAGTATCTGTGTTTTACAGGAGAAAAGGTGATTAAGCGTGAGGATTTGCCAGTAACCTTTCTGCGTCTGGCGGGACAGGAAAAATCGGCAGTACGGAACCGGGATTTAGCAAAAAATGATTCCCGGTACAGTCCGGTTTTCTGGTTTGTGCTGGGACTGCTTTATAAGGCGGAAAAAGAAGGGCATCCTGCCGGCAGGGAGATGATACTGGAGACGGCAAGACAGCAGAATGTTGCACTGTCACAGAAGAAAATACGAGATATTCTGGCATTGATGGCGCAAAAGGGTTTTGCCACCGTGAGCCGGGGAAGAGGCGGCAGCCGCATCACAGAAACTGGTCAAAAAATGTGGGAAAATAACCAAATAACCAAATGACCAATTAAAACATGCGTTTTGGAAGCAGAAGCAAAAAGAAATGGGGAAAATGCGTGCTTTTCAGAATTGGCATGAATCTTGCTATATAAATAAGCAGCGGCCCGAAAGGAAACGGGCGGTAAAATAAAAGAGGAATGTCGCAGAGCACTGCAGGGCTCCGGCAGGAAAGGAGAGAATTGAAGTACAATTTTGACGAGGTCATTGACCGGAGCAAAAACCGCTCCGCCAAATATGACGAGAGAGAAAAGAAGTTTGGAAGAAAAGATGTGATCCCGCTGTGGATCGCAGACATGGACTTTAAGACGGCACAGCCATTATTGATGCCGTAAAGGCAAAAGCAGAGGAAGGAATCTGGGGCTACACCTCCAGACCGGCTTCTTATTATGAGGCAGTCTGCGGTTGGCAGAAACGCCGCAATGGCTGGGAGATCGACAAGTCTAAAATTAGTTTCAGCCTTGGCGTAGTACCTACATTATCTTCTATAGTGGAGGTTTTTACAGAGCCAGGAGATAAGGTGCTGATCCAGACACCGGTTTACTCCGAGTTTTATGATGTGACAGAGGGCTGGGGCAGAGAAGTAGTTGAAAGCCCGCTGGTTGAGACGGATGGGAACTGGAGTGTTGATTTTGAGGATTTTGAGGAGAAGGTAAAACAGGCGAAAATATTTTTCCTGTGCAGTCCTCACAATCCCCTTGGAATTGTATGGGAGAGAGAGCAGCTTACCAGATTATGCGAGATCTGCATTAAAAATCATGTGTTGATCGTATCAGATGAGATTCATTCCGATTTGGTTTTTCATGGAAAGAAGCATATTCCGACGGCAACGCTGTCACCGGAAATCGCAGCCAACGTGATCAGCTGTATTTCCGGAACAAAAACCTTCAACATGGCGGGCCTGCAGGCGTCAGCGGTTATCTTCCTAATATGGAGTTGAAGGCGAAGTATGACAGGTTCTGGATGAATCTGGATATTCACCGCAACAATGCCGTTAGTTCCGTTGCGATGGAGACAGCATTTAATGAAGGAGAGGAATGGCTGGAGCAGCTTCTGGTATATATTTCCGACAACTTTGATTTTATCAAGGATTACTGTGAGAAATACATTCCTCAGATTCATCCCAATGTTCCGGACGCTACCTATCTGGTATGGTGGATTGCCGGGAGTTGGGAATGAGCAATGAAGAGCTGAGCCGTTTTATGGTAGAGAAAGCTGGCTTGGGATTAAGCGATGGATACACATTCGGAAGAAGTCTTTCCGGTTATATGCGTCTTAACGCAGCATGTCCCAGAAGTGTTTTAAAACAGGCTTTAGAGCAGCTTCGTGCTGCTGTGGAAGCGTTATAGGGAAGCAAAGTAAGTATAATGGAGGGAAAAAAAATGGCAAAAGAAAAGAAGAAAGGCTTTGTGCTGCGGGCACTGGACACTGTGGAGCATGTGGGAAATGCTCTGCCCAACCCTGCAACGATTTTCCTGATTTTGACGGGAGTTGTAATCGTACTGTCCGCAATCTGTGCGGCTTGTGGTGTATCGGTTACATATGATTTCCTGGACAGCTCAAAGGGAGAAATCACCCAGAAAACCGTTGCTGCAGTCAGCCTTCTGGCACCTGACAGCATCCGTCACATGGTAACAACCGTAGTTGGAAACTTTACCGGATTCTTCGCACTTGGAACTGTATTCACCATCATGATCGGTGTAGGCGTAGCGGACGGAACCGGATTTATGTCTGCATTGCTGAGGAAGGTGGCTGCTTCCACTCCAAAGGCATTTGTGACAGCTGTTGTGGTATTCTTAGGAATTATGTCCAACATCGCATCTTCTACCGGATATGTAGTTCTGGTGCCATTGGGCGCAGTTTTATTTATGGCATTCGGCCGTCATCCATCGCAGGTCTTGCAGCAGCCTTTGCAGGTGTATCCGGCGGATGGAGTGCAAACCTTTTGATCGGAACCAATGACCCATGTTTGCTGGTATGTCCACACAGGCAGCTCAGATGATCGATCCAAGCTACAATGTACTTCCTGTATGTAACTGGTATTTCATGATAGCATCTACATTCCTGATCACCATTATCGGAACCTTTGTTACAGATAAAATCATTGAGCCACGTCTGTCTCCTTATGTACCGGATGCTTCTGAGCAGGTTCAGGATATCGGTGAGAATGAGAAGCGCGGTATGCGCTGGGCAGGAATTACGGCGCTGGTTTATATAGCAATTATGGCAATATTAGTTGTACCTCAGAACGGACTTTTAAGAAATCCGGAAACACACGCATTTTTAAGCTCCCCGTTCATGAGCGGAATCATTTTCTTCATGATGCTGCTGTTCCTGCTTCCAGGTCTTGCTTATGGTATCGGCGCTGGCGTTATTAAGAATGACAAAGATGTAGTGGAACTGATGAACAAGACCATCAGCGGTCTTTCCAGCTTCATGGTTCTGATTTTCTTCGCAGCTCAGTTTACTGCATGCTTTAACTATTCAAACCTGGGAACCATCATTTCCGTTGCAGGTGCTGATTTCCTGAAGTCTGTTGGCTTCACAGGACTGCCATTAATCGTTTGCTATATCGTACTGACCGCATTTATCAATATCTTTATTGCAGTTGACTCTGCAAAATGGGCTATTATGGCACCGATTTTCGTTCCAATGTTCATGCGTCTGGGCTATTCTCCGGAACTTACCCAGGTAGCTTACCGTATCGGTGATTCCAGTACCAACATCATTGCTCCGCTGATGCCATTCTTCGTATTGACTGTAGCATTCTTCCAGAAGTATGACAAGAAGGCAGGAATCGGAAGTGTTATTTCTACCATGCTTCCTTACTCACTGGCATTTTTAATTGGCTGGATTATCATGTTCTGCGTATGGTATGTACTGGGACTTCCGTTAGGACCTGGTTCACCGATGTTCTATTAATGAATAACTAACTGATGGTTGAAGGAGAAGGGGAAAACAAATGAGACCAAAGGAATATAGAATTAAGGAACTGCTTTGCGAAAAAGGATTGGATGGAGCAATCGTGTCCTCTCCGGAGAATTTTCATTATGTAACAGGATTCGGCGGCCATCAGCATACCGTATCCAGACAGCAGGATTTACCCTGGCTGTCATGCGGGCTGATGACAAGGTGCCCACCCATCTGACAACGATGGACTTTGAGGCTGCCACATTCCGTATTAAGGCTGCGGGACTGAATTTTGTGGTAGACCCTTATGATACCTGGGTTGGCTTAAAAACCTGGGATGAGATTGCCCACGGAGCAGTTGTGCCGGATAAAACAGCTATGGAAAGCTCCATGGATAAGCTGGTTCAGTTTATGAAGGCCTGCGATCTGGCGAACAAAAAGGTTGGCATAGAGCTGGATTACCTTCCAGTTCCCTACTATAAGAGTCTGACTGAAAAGTTCCCGGAAGCGGAATTTGTAGATATTTCTGATTTATTTGTCTATGCCCGCAGCGTAAAACAGCCGGACGAGATTGAAATGTTCCGGAAGCTGTGCCGCATTGCAGATCATGGTTTTACAGAGGTAAGCAAAATTGCGAAAATCGGTGTGTCTGAGCGTGAATTGGTTCAGTGCTTCCGGGAAGATGTAATAAAGTCCGGATTCTGTGCTCCAAGCTCCTGGTCTATGTTCTCCACAGGCCCATCCAGCGCAAGGCTGACACTGCCGGGAGACGGAGTTGTAAAAGACGGGGATGTGGTGAAATTTGATGCAGGTGTCAATGCAGAATTTGATTTCTATACCACAGATACCTCCAGAGCATGGATAATCGGAAACGGTGACCCGGCATTGTTAAAATTAAAGGATCGTCTTTACGAAGGACAGCGCAGAATGATTGCGGCGGCAAAACCAGGCCTTCCTATCAATGAATTGTATCACACTGCATATGACTATGTAAAAGAGATGTTCCCCTGCTATCGGAGAGGTCATCAGGGACACTCCATCAGTATGGGACCGGCGACAGCAGAGGCGCCTTACATCAACGCTTCCGAGACAAGACCTCTGGAGGCAGGAATGATACTGGCAATGGAAGTACCTTGCTACATTGACGGTGTAAATGGTTTCAACATTGAGGATATGGTGCTGATTACAGAGGATGGTTGTGAAGTGTTGACACCAAACACACCTCATTATCTGTAAAACAGACCGGTTAAGTCCAGCGGTGTGATGTCAAGAAAATAAATGATTTAAAAATCATACATTTTTGATATATACCGCAAAGACAAAAAACACCCACCTAAGCCCTGTCGACCAGATTTTTTAAATGAGCAGGGCGT
>ENA-OQIG01000784-OQIG01000784.1-human-gut-metagenome-genome-assembly--contig:-NODE-784-length-16656-cov-2.633553_pt1 | contig 16656 bp, 24 predicted proteins | sample MGYA00242576_ERZ504741 | MGnify/ENA primary metagenome ERZ504741 (study PRJEB26092, sample SAMD00036436) | human gut metagenome | host: Homo sapiens | study: EMG produced TPA metagenomics assembly of... | reverse complement strand
GAAAAATGTGGGAACTTTCCGGTCCCTGACTTCCCCAACCCAAAACCACAACATAATATCCAATATTTTTATTTCCCGGTTCAATTAACTGTTATTTCGAAATCAGCTGCCAGCATTGTGCATTTTCATTACTTCGATTGTATATTTGCTCTTTTCTGCTCCCAGAAATGCGGAAGCATATTTTCTATTCTTGGAATTCTGTCCCAGACCAGACTCTCCAGATAATCCCTAATTGGGTGATATTTATTTTCATTGGAAACAATATCTATTCCTGCTTTGATCACACGCTCACTTGTCAGTTCATAATTTTCTTCCAGATACATCTTCAGATTATTTTCATCAGTATCTGTAACCGTAGGACTATTATTCCTCCGCTCCCAGGGAACCTCTTTTACAATGTCCATTCTTCCAGAAAGTTCATTTCGTTTAATCGCTTTTTTCAATACCGGATCATTTTGAAGTCCGGTTACACAATTTCTAATTGTCTGCTTTGTTCTTCCTTTATCCGTATGCTCCAACATATTATTGACATCTTCTGTTGTAAGCATTTCCTCGTTCACAATATCTTCTAATTCCATCAAGACTTCTCGCTGATATTCGTTAATTCTTTCTTCAATTTTTTCAACCTCCCTTCTCTTCATCTTGAAAAACTCTACAATCTCTTCTCCTGTTCCAAACATCAGCACGTCCAGATAGTCATTTATCTTTCTTTCATTTGCCAATGCCTCCGTAAATAATTCGTGCCACTCTTCATCTGGTTCTGGTTTGTAAATCTCTTTCCAGAACTGAATCCATTTCAGATATCTGATCAGCACGTCTGTTGCATGTTTCAACCACTGCTCCAGTTTTTCTCTAATCATCACAACTTTAGGTTTCTTTGATATCAAAGTATTCCTGCTTTGGTGCGTCCTTTTGTATTTGTTTCTGTCTTCGATTTTTATATCCAGTCTAAAATCTTCTATCATCTTTTTCGCAGCTTCATACTGTGATATTCCAAATAACCTTGCTGTAAAATCTATCGCATCACCGCCCACTCCACATGCAAAGCAGTGATATATTTTATCTGCCTTCATACTTGGGTGTCGGTCTTTATGAAACGGACAACATGCCATTCCATTTCCTTTTACTTTTATCCCGTAATGCTCCGCAGTCTGCCTGGCTGTCACACATCCTTTTACCTGTTCAAATAATGTCACTTCTACCTCCTGCCCCTCCGGGCAAGTCTCTGATGAACAGATATTCGGGAATTGTTGTATCTTTCAATTCGTGATATACTGAATCTGCCAAGATGGTATATCAGTGAATCTGATTATCAGAGAACTTGCTCAGATATTTTGTCTGGGCTTTTTCTTTTTGTCTGTCAGTAGTCATAGCTCCACTCCTTACACAAATCTCCTTGTAGGAATAACAATGATTTCAAATTTGCTTCCGTCCTCTAATTCAAGAAGAATCACATAATCTGAATCTCGATCGGGTAAAATGGAACTTATCTGCAACTTTTTACTGTAGTTAATTGCATCGAATATTTTTCCGACTACTTCTTTGTTTTCATTTGCTTCTTTTCCTCCGTATTAACGTTTATTGTCCAGCATCTCAGCAACTTTTTTCTGCTGTGACGGGTATAGATGCCCATAAGTATTCAATGTCATCTGAATGTCTTTGTGCCCAGCCTTTCCTTGATAATCAATGGCTCTACCCCTTGATAAATAAGATAAGCCACATGACTGTGCCGGATATCATGCACTCTGATTGGTTTTACACCAGTCAATGCTTCATATTTCTTGAGACGTTTCTGCAGCGTTCTCGCCACAATTGGGAACAACCGCTGAGCTTCCGGAAATCCATAATACTTCTTTGCATACTCCTGTACCTCTTCCTTAAGAAAATTGGGAATATCAATAGTACGGACCGAATTTTCTGTTTTTGGAGTATCAATCACATCTCTTTTCCTGATTCGGTTATAAGTCTTATTGATATGCAGGAGATTTCCACTCATATCAAAGTCCGAAAGACTCAATGCCAGAAGTTCTCCTTCCCTGATTCCTGTCCAGAACAGAATTTCAAATATCAAATAATCTTCACTCCCCGGTTCAATCCCGGCGATAAATCTGTCATATTCTGCTTTCGTCCAGAATTCCAGCTTATTTGCATCCGATTTCCCCATCTTTTTTACTTTCTTACATGGATTTTCCTTCAGATTGTAAATTTTCTGTGCATGGTTAAACAGTGCATTTAACTGATTCTGAATCATACGCTCATAAGTCTTGCTGTATCCTTTTTCCTGAATGGTGTTCTGCCACTGAATAATCTCTGCAGGTGTGATCTCATTCATTTTCTTGTCCCAAAATACGGAACAATATGCTTGTTCATCATGTGCTGCTTATTGCGGATTGAATTTTCTTTCAGTTCATTCTTTTTATCTTCAAAATAAACTTGAATAAAACTGTTCATCTCCATTTTCATATCCGCTGCAGTTTTTCTTATGAATTCCTTTTCATAATTCAATGCTTCTTTCTTGGTCTTGAACCCTCTTTTCAGCTTCTGCGTTTTCTTACCTGTCCAGTCAATATAACGGAAGCTCACATACCAGGTTCCTGTGTTTTGTCCTTGTAAGCTGACATCTTAAATCCTCCTTCATACTGCTCTCTGAGAGCATCCATAAAATTTTGTTTCCCAGTAGGGACGTGGAATCTTTCCACGAACTGCTACATATCCTTCCTTTGCCAGTTCATCATTGAGCTGCTTCAGAATAGAATATGCTTTACTGCGTTTCACACCTAATTCTTCCATGACATCATCAACAGTCATCATATAATTAGTTCTCATAGCGTCCTCCTTTCCAGTCACTTTTGTGACTCTTTCGTTATTTTCTTATAATAATTCACTTTTGTGCTAGAATAGAAACACAAATATTATTAAGGAGGCAGCATTATGGTTGGTAAAAAAATCCGGGCATATCGGGAATTCAGAGGGTACAGTCAGATACAGTTAGCCGAGCTGTCCGGTATTAACGTAGGTACGATCAGAAAATATGAACTGGGAATCCGGAATCCAAAACCGGATCAGTTAGAAAAGATAGCAACTGCACTGGGATTAAATGTTAGTGTTTTTCTGGATTTTAATATTGAAACAGTCGGAGATGTGCTCTCCCTGCTGTTTTCTATTGATGATTCAGTGAGCCTCTCACTTGCTGAGACACCTGAGCAGAAGATTTCACTGACGTTTGATAATCCTACAATGCAGGACTTTTTTCAGAAAATGGTGTCAATTTAAAAATATCTATGAAAAGGAAAAAGCTGAAATATTAGCTATTGAAGATGAAGATAAAAGACAAGAAGAACTGGATAAGCTCAATGCTACCCTGAAAGAATGGAAACTGCGTGCTATGGGAACTACGATAGGTTGTCACACTATCGTTAAGAAGGGCACTGAAAACAATGTTATCAAAACATTTGACTTGACATAATGCTCATTTTAAAAAGCGGCATTATGAAATTAATATTTTTCATAATACCGCTTTTAAACATATTACTATAAGCCATTTTTATTTGTTCATCATTTCCGCAATATTGAAAGGTGGAAGCACAACAGATTCTACACCTGGTTGTGCGGTCAATAAAGATACTTCACTTCGAATATAGGGCATAACAATAGCAACGGCATTTTGTTGAATAATAGAATCTTCTGCATTGCCTTCATATGCAAAAAATCCTGATGCCTGTACTTCAAAGCTATATTCCTCTCTCTTTTCTCCCATAACTTTAACTGAAACTTTTTTTTATATCTTGATCAGTTATATTCGTGCCAATGCTAACAGAAAAAGAAATTTCTAAATCATTATCACTATGCATACCAAGACGCTTAAATATAATATCGTCAAATACTAATGCATTAAGTTTTAATACACAACTCATTTCATCCCTCCTACGCAATCATTTTTCTACTATTATTGATATCACATGTATATATCTTTTTTGTGTCCTCTAGTTTTAAATTTTTATGATAAGTAACATTCTCACTGTTTAAAGAAAAATATTTATTAAACTTGATTTGTTTCACTGTAATTGTTTTCTTTTCGCAAAAATCCTCAACTTCTACACTTATAAGTTGCTTTTTCAAAAATAAAAGATATTCTGATATAACTTCATTAGAAAGTTCTAAAAAAGCTTCCTTTTCAGGTAATTAGATTAGCATCAATTTTTTTTGCCTCCTGCACAATTGAAACAATTTCATCCTTCTCACAATTATATTCTGCAATAATTATTTTATTTTCTGATGAATTCCGAAAAACAGATTCCATTGTTATTTGATTTTTTAGCATAGAAATCAATGTTCTATTATCCGTTTCAGCGATTACAGTGCATCCCGTTTCTTCATCGACATTTAAACACAAATATTTTCTATTTTCAAAATCATTACATACAAATAAAATAGGAATATCAAAAGACACTATAATTTTTTCCAAATATAACTGTCCTGTTTCTCTAATTTTTATCCATTTTTTCCCCATTTTTCTATCACCTCAAACTTTTCAGAAGGATCAATTCCATCAAACAAATACAAATCTACATGTGATGTATTAGCATCTATATCTATTGGTCCAAATTCTTTTTGAATTACTCCTTTTGCAATCGCCTTATTTTTTCTCGGAAATTTTGCACATATACGCATTGCATTAATATCTAAATAACACGAACAACTATAAGACGAAACATTATCAAAATCTACTGGAACCATAGGATTTCTCACATTTCTTTCTATATTAGAAAGAAAATCACTCTTATCTATTACTGTTTTATTTTTTGAATAACTAACCCCTCTATACACAACTAAATCCTGATATTCATCTTGAAGAGAATTTGGAAATTTAACTACTTCATTTATTAGAGCATTTTTTAAAACATTAGGAAATCTATTATAATAATCCACATTAAGGAGCATTTCATCACATCCTACTCGTATGTATTTCGTAATTACACAATAATTGTTTATTTAATATCTAAAATATTCTCTCTTATTTTTCATATCATACTATATTATATTCCCAAATTCAACTCTATTAAACATATTATTTTTTATTATTATATAAGGCCATGTCTTTAAAATATATTTTGTTATCATTCTGTTATCACAAACGGTTGTCAGGACACTCTCCCGGCAACCGTTTTTCTATACTGTTCGTTATTCTTTTCCACTCTTTTTTATATTTCCAGGTAACAGAAAAACCCGTAGAACCGAAGTTCTACGGGTATCTTACGTTTGGACACAACGTTATCTTACGATAACAAATCTATATTCAGATTGTATTACTCAATGATTGTAGCAACACGTCCTGATCCTACTGTTCTACCACCTTCACGGACAGCGAACCAACGTCCATGTCCACGCGAACTTTTTCCGATTCCCGCCATTACTACCATCACCGCGAGAAATCCACAACGTATGTGTTTCATCACTTTCTTCCGCAAAACCTTCTACCACATCGGCTTCTGCAGGCAAAACGGCAGCTCCAGTCCGTTTGCCTCAAGAAGCTCTTTGTTTGTCAATATTTCTTTCGTATCCCCGTCGCAGACAATCCGTCCGCCGGCCATCAGAATCACGCGATTGCAGGTTTCCAGAATCATATCGAGATCATGCGATGCGATGATTTTCAGATGTTCAAAATCGTTCAGTATATGAATTAACGTTCTACGGTTTTTGGATCGAGTGCAATCATGGTTCATCCATCAGAATGATATCCGGTGTCATTGCGAGGATCGTGGCGATCGATGCCATCTTTTTCTTCACCGCCCGACAGCTTATAAATCTGCTTGTCCCGTAAATGCCCGATATGAATCTGTTCCAGTGCATGGCTGACACGCTGTTCCACTTCTGTTTCCAGCAGTCCGTAATTGCGTGGTGCAAATGCCACGTCCGCGAATACCGTCGACATGAACAGCTGACTGTCCGAATCCTGAAAGACATATCCGATTTTCTCGCGCACTTTCGGAAGCATCTCCTTCACAACCGGCATCTCCTCCACACGAATGCTGCCCTCATAGTCCGGATTTAGCCCGACCAGCAATTTCAGCAGCGTGGATTTCCCGACACCGTTCGCTCCAATCAGCCCGATGCTGTCATTTTCGTGTGCGGTAAATGTGATGTCCTGCAGAATCGGGACTGTTTTTTCGTAAGAATAATTAACATGTTCAAAATTGATGTGAATATGGCTCATTTTTGATATCTCCCGACAATTCTTTCCTCTTCCGCGTGCAGGCCACTGCACCGGGTTGCTTTTCTACATCTTCCGACTCGTTGCAAATAGATGTCTCCCCACGCAGCATTTCATCCCGTTACCTTCAGCACGGCAAAAAGTGCAAGCCACACGCCCAGATACAGCCAGTCCTTCGCTTTGCACGGCTCCTTCGCTGTATAGTAAAATTCTCCCCGATAGCCGCGCAAAGTCATGCTTTCATACACCTCATTTGCGCGGTCCATGCTGCGCAGAAGCAGCTGGCCGGCCAGTGTTCCCCATACCTTGAAATGAACACCCTTCTGATTCGGCGCGCGCAGACTGTACGCCTGGGTCATGCGGTTTGCCTCCTCGAGAAGCACTGTAACATAGCGGTACGTCAGCAGCACCTGTGTCACCAGAATGGCAGGGATGTGAAGCAGACGCAGTGCATAACAGATTTTTTCGATGGATGTTGTCGCAATCAGAAGATATGCCGCCAGTACGCTGTAAATGCCTTTGATCATCAGCGTCACCATGGAAAGCATCCCTGCTGTCAGCGGAACGGTACCAATATACCCGATTACCTGACGGTCAAAAATCGGATTAAACAGCCCCACAAAGCAGACAAGTGGCAGAACAATCCGAAGCCGCCGGATACTGTCGCAGAATGAAATTTCGCCGACGATAAAGAGTACAATCGGATAAATTCCCATGCGCAGCAGGCCGGTCAGATCGTATTTTTGAAAGGACATGGTTACGGTCAGAAAAACAATCGTTAAAACAAGTTTAACCAGTGGATGAAGCCTGTTCACCCACTGGTCCTTCGCCGCAAGCATATCCATATGATGGATTTCATATAGTGCATTGCCAAGTTTATTCATTTCTTTCTCCTGTTCCGTGCAGCTTATGACTTTTTCTTTTTAAAGAAACGGAATGCATAGCATGCACCGACACAGACAATAAGAACAACTGCGGATCCCGCAATTCCGGAAAAGCTGGTTCCAAACGTGGAATCGGAATTTTTAAATCCATAGTCCGGCAGAAGTGCCGTTTTTTCCTGAATTTCTTCCGCCGCTGCATGTGCGCCGGTTCCGTCGTTTTCCAGTTCCGTCGAACCAGTCAGACGCTCCATAGACCACTCAAGTCCATCCGGATTGGAGGATGCCGCAAGAGAAACGGCTCCGCCGATCACCAGTGCTGCGATTCCTAAGATCGCAATTGTCTTCTTGAAAGAAAATCGGCTCTTTGCCCTTTCTTCGCTGCACGAAAGCATCTCCGGGCGGGCTTCATAGACGAACAGCAGAACGGCCGCTGTAATCAGGCCTTCTACAAGACCAATCGCGAGATGAATCGGCTGCATTGTTGCCACAAATACCGAAAACGGCAGATCCGTTATGCCGGATGCAAGTGTTTCCAGTGCCACACTAAAAGCGCCAAGCTGCAGCGTCACCACGCACCCAAGGATGGAAGCACCTACAATCTTTCCGCGCGACATTCCCTTTTTCATCATCGGACGCCAGAACAGGAAATAACCGAGAAAGCACCCATAAAACGCCATATTCCAGATGTTGCACCGAGCGCCAGAAGACCGCCGTCCGCAAACAGCAGACACTGGATCAGCAGCACACCGATCATTGTTAAAAACGCGGCATACGGTCCGAGCAACGCGGTCAGCATTATACCGCCGCAGAGATGACCACTCGAGCCTGTGCCCGGAATTGTAAAGTTAATCATCTGCGCCGCAAAGACAAACGCACCCATCACTGGATCTTTTTCGGGTCGCTCTCCAGGCGTACTTTTTTTACAGAAAAGCCAGCTACTCCGCCGGAACAGACATACATTGTTGCAGCCACTGCAGGCGCAACCAGCGCATCACGCAATGCGTAATTATCGTTCCTCCTTTCGTTTTGTTCTGTTTTTTTCTTTTTTACTTTACTACGCTAAAATTCGTCCTGCAAGCCCCGTGGGGGTTATTTTTTGGGATTTTTTTATGATCCTTTTTGTTCACTTTACCGTATTTTTATGAACATTTTGTTTAAATTTAAAGGGTGACTTTTTAACATTTATATGGTATTCTATAGACAACACAGACGGATATCCCGGTGTCGGGAGTCCGTACACACACTATCTCGAGGACAGGATTCCTGTCCGATCCGCGGCCGCCTGCACGTCATCGGGTCGCCGCGGTCTACAGAAAAAAAGCTCCGGGCAGGATTCTTTCTTATTTTAGTGCCAAAACCGGCTCTTTAACGGGTTCTGGCTGTATTTTCGAGTATTGGTGTGAATTTCATCTTGACGAGAAGGAGACTCTCTTATGAGCACAGAGAACTTAGAACACGAAGATCAAAACAGAACAACGGAACCGATCATCGATATCCTGGGCAATGAAGCGCCTCTGATCCAGAACAGGAAATTGTTTCCCAAGGTGTCCACAACTACAGCGCCGCTGAAACGTATGTGTGTCCGACCGATCCGGCTGTTCTGCAGCAGCTCGAATGGTTCCGGGATCAGAAGCTTGCGCTGATGATGCATTTTGGATTGTACTGCCAGCCCGGCATGGTTGCCTCCTGGGCATTAAGCGACAAGGATTCAGACTGGTCCCGCCACCAGGTAAACTGGACGGACGGCGAAACCTTTAAAAAACAGTATTTCGGCCTGAATCGTTCGTTTAATCCGGTCCGCTTTCAGCCGGAGGAATGGGCGCAGATGGCAGAGGACTGCGGATTCCGTTATCTTCTTCTGACCACAAAGCATCACGACGGATTCTGCCTCTGGGACACCAAATATACAGATTATAAAACAACTGCAGAGGACTGCCCGTTCCATGAACATAAAAATGCGGATATCGTAAAATCCATGTTTGATGCATTCCGTGCAAAAGGCATCGGCATCGGTGCTTATTTTTCCAAAGCCGACTGGCACTGCCCGGACTACTGGAATGAAGATCTGAGAAAAGATGGTCTGACATCCCGCGGACCTTCCTACGATCCGAAGGAATATCCCAAGGTGTGGAACCGTTTTAAAGAATATACAAAAAATCAGGTTCTGGAGCTCTGTGAGAATTACGGTAAGCTGGATATTCTCTGGTTCGACGCGGGCTGGGTCTCTGAGAGCAACGGCCAGGATATTGAGCTTGGAAAGATCGTTGAGGAAGCACGTAAGATTCAGCCGTGGATTCTCTCCGTTGACCGTACAATCGGCGGTGCTTACGAAAACTACGTGACACCGGAGCTCTGCATTCCGGAAGAACCGCTGAACGTTCCGTGGGAAAGCTGCCTTACCCTCGGCGTTGACTTTACGTACGAATACGGCGACCATTATAAATCTCCGCGTGAGCTTGTCGGCATGCTTGTCAACATCGTTGCCAAAGGCGGCAACATGGCACTGAACGTCAGCCCACAGCCAGACGGCCGCATCCCGGTCGATGCCTGGGACAGCCTGAACGGTTTTGGCCAGTGGATGAAAACTTTCGGCGATGCTATCTACGGAACCCGCGTCTGCGCGCCGTACCAGAGCGGAACCCTTTCGTTCACACAGAAAGGTGATTCTGTCTATGTATTCCGGTTATATCCGACGGTACAGGAATCGGTAGAGGCAGAAATTTTCGTACCGTATACCGAGGCGAAGATTTCGGAGATCTGTATGGTGGAAAACGGAGAAAATGTTGCATTCAAAGAAGTCGAAGGCGGCCTTTGCATAACTGTCCCGGCAGGATACAGACGAGGCTCCGCACCGATTGCGCTGGTGTTTGAGATGAAGAAAGAACGGTAAATCAACAAGTGTAAAATTTTCCTTGATCCATTCAGGTCGGCTGGATTAGTCATTGATACGCCTAACGTCAAAACAGTTCAAGTGCATTTCTGCACCTGAACTGTTTTTCTGCTTTGTCAATATAATTGAAAAAACTATATTCATTTAAGAAGTTGTTTCAATCCACAGTCGGTAATTTCACAGAGTCTGACTTGTCAGCAGAATGCTGACTGTGGTTTGCCTCATGTCAGTAGGGATACCGATTTCTCTCCGCCCTCCACTGCCGTTAATTTTCTTATTTGCAATTCATCTCACCACCTATCGAGGTGGGAGAATCCTTGCCATTATTTGTTGAATCTTCCTATATGGTAATATTCTCAGAATTTCATCTGTCTGCATGTTCTGACACCGTTGACGTAAATATCATTTGCCAGTTCTATGACTAGCCGCATATCCTGCCAGGTTTCACACTTGTTCCCCATAAAAGTAATGTTATCAAAATGGACATCATGAACACGTACTTCTTCTGTCGGTGTCTGGTACCCCCGGATTACGGAAACCGGGACATCTCCGTTCAGCACCTGGATATTATCAAAATAGATATCATTAATCTCTCCTTTGGCAAGCTGTTCCGTATATTTGCAAAGCAGAACCTTAATATCAAACAGTTTCTGTTCTGCCTGCTCTACTCTGATGTTTTTATAATGTATATCATGAACATGACCTCCATCTGCCTGATGTATGGAAATCGCCGCACCACCCATGTTTCCTTCATACTGGCAGTGTATGATGTCACAGTCTTCAAATACCAGGTCGTGGATTTCGCTCTGGAGGGCATAACCAAGCTCTATGGCATTACCGGGTTCTGCATTCCAGATTACGTTATTGTGAACACGCACTTTTGTTACATCACGTACCGTTGACGGATCTTCAAACAATCTTTGGGATTTGATGCAGATACTGTCGTCTGTGGAACGGATAAAGCAATTTTTTACCTCTACATCCTGGCTGCTCGTAATATCAATACCGTCTCCCGTTACAATCCTCGACATAATGCTCATGTGCCATAAAGTAACACACAAGAATTTGATAGACAGCAGCCCATTATTCCGATATTGCCTTACGCACGCATCTTGTAACTTTTTCGTTAAGACTATTGACTCTGATACCTCGAAAGAGATATAATATAGTTGCTACTTAGCAAGCCTAAGTAGCGAAACTAAAGAGAGGCGACGATATGAATAACAAATATGTCCAGCAATTCAAAAAAGGCTCTCTGGAAATGATACTCTTATGCCTAATCGGACGCAAGGAAACTTATGGATATGAAATTATAACCGAATTGAACAATAGTGCGTCTGTTTTGGGATATGCGAAAGAGGGAACCATTTACCCTATTCTGTATCGTTTACAGGAAGCAGAACTAATCAAATGCCGATTGGCTCCGGCTGCGGCAAATGGCGGCTCAAAAAAGTATTATTCTTTAACTGATAAAGGCAGGAATGTACTTGATGAACTAATCTTATTTTGGTCAAGCTATGAAAACTGCGTAAACGGCTTTATAGAAAGTTATCAACAAGCGAGGGTGTCCAAATGAAAGAACAATATATCAAACAGGTTGAAAAGGAACTATCTTTACCACGCAAAATGAAAAAAGAGGTTGTGCGTGACTTGAATGAAGTTTTTGCGTCTGCTATGGAGCATGGAGAAACAGAGCAACAGGTTATCCAACGTTTGGGCACACCAAAAGAATTTGCAGACAGCACCGCAGAACAGTTTGGCATTGATAACACCACATTGAAAAAAAGGAACGGTATCATTTCTACTCTTGTTGCGCTTGTTATCGCGGTTGCTGCCTTTTCGGTATATGCTGTTGCACAATCAGGAAAAGTACCAGAAGGAGCAATCGGACAGGCAGACGCGACAACAAATATACAGATTGAGGGCGCATTTGCCTTTGATGTTTCACAAATCCTTTTGACTATTGGGTTTGTAGCAACGGCTATTGCTGTTTTGTTAATTATTAGAACCATACACAAAAACAGGAGGTAACCAATGAAGAAGTATATTTCTGTATTCGCAATCATGCTTATGATTTTTTGGCTGCGTGTTCTAATCAAAATATCTCATCTGCACCAACCAGCAATGAGAGCAATACACAATCTAACAGTGTTACAAAATTGGAAGAGGGCGTTTGGCCTGCGAATGAGTACACGGAGGGGCTTCCTGTTCCGCCTGGTACGGTTGCATGGGCTACACTTGATACAGAACATGGGAATTGCAGTATCAACCTTACCGGCGTTAGCGAAAACGACTATAACGAGTACATGGAGATTTTGAACCAAGAAGGCTTTTCCGTAATTGAAAATGTGTCAGAGGAAATCGAGGGAGAAAACTATGTTTCTATCGGAACACTTTTGTCAAATGAAGAAAAGTGGATAAGCATCAGCTATGTTCCAGACAGTTTCGGTATCTACATTTCTTTTGTCAACAACTGAATGAACATAACGAAATAGCAAAGCCAGTCGAGCCAGTCAACGGTTAAGATGAACGGCGCATACGCGCCGCCGTTGACAGCCCCGCCCGCCTTTGCTGGCAGGCAATCAAGGGGTGGACAGCAAGGAGTGCTGCCCGCCCCGTACTATTATTCAGAGAGGGGGAATTTCCATGACCGAGATTGAAGCCTATCAAGAGTATATCCGGTGCAAGCACAACGCCTTTTGTAAAGCCGTTATTCGGTATGCCGCCATCGGGAAAATCATACGGCTGCGGCAGAAATGGGAACGGGAAATTTCCCTTGACTATCTGACAAATGAGAAGTTTGTCCAGTTTGCCGAGCCGGAGCCGGACGAAGAACACCCCTTTATCGTCTGCGGCCAGACCGTCCTGCTCTGCAACGTCACCCTTGCCGCTGCACTCTCGACTTTGCCGGAACAAGCGCAGGAAGAAATCTTCCGCTACTATTTCCTGCACCAGCCGCAGCGCGTGATCGGTGCGTACTTTGGTCAAACACGCAGCACAGCGGGGCGGCATATCCAACTTGCCTTGCAGCGGTTACGGGAGGAAATGGAGGTGAGCCGCCATGAGTAGGCTACTTCCCTATGAAACCATTGTCAAAGCCCATGAAGGCGACCCGGAAGCCGTGGACGCAGTTCTTTCCCACTATGCCGGATATATCCGATACTTTTCCAAAATGAACGGGCAAGTCAATGCCGAAGTTGAGGACTATGTGAAAGAACGGTTGATTGCCTGTCTGCTCAAATTCCAATTTGACTACCCGCCGGACGAGCCATAAAAACTGAATACTTGCCGCCCACCGGCGGCCATCGAAAGCAGTAAGTCTTGAAAAAGATTTACTGCTTTTTTCTATTCTATTTCCGGCCATTTTGCCCCTTGCCGGTTGCAGTAGTGAGTGAAAAGAAAAATTCTCTACCCCGCCAGTTGCCAAAAAGCTGTTGCCCGGATTACAGGAGCAAAAGGAAATTTGAGAAAATCCCCGTCCAGCGGGTAGATGACGGTCTTTGAAATGTATCTTTAGCGGAAAGGAAAAAAGACCGCCTACAGCGGGCAGCAAAGCCCTTTTCGAGCGTTATATTAGCGGAAAATGAGAAGCCCCCATATGCGCCGGGGTTTGCAGTTACGGAGAGCAAGTTTCTACCACGGTGCCAAAATCCGCAATTCTGCGGTTTTTGCCCCTCGCGGGAAACTTGTGGAGTGCCTTCCCCAAACCCTGCTTTGCGGCTTACGCCGCTTATCCCCGCCGCGCTCATGCGGCAAGAAAGGAGGTCACGACCATGCGAAAGAAATACAACACGCCCCACCGCAGCCGCGTTGTGAAAACCCGGCTGTCCGAAGATGAATACGCCGACTTCACAGCGCGGCTTGCGCCCTATGGTATCAGCCAGTCCGAATTTCTCCGGCAGGCGATACGGCGGGCGACCATACGCCCCGTAATCCATGTGTCGGCGGTCAATGATGAACTGCTTTCCGCTGTCGGGAAGTTGGCCGCCGAGTACGGCAGGATCGGCGGCAACCTCAACCAGATAGCCCGGTATCTGAACGAGTACGGCGCACCTTACAATGCGCTGTCCGGCGAGGTACACGCCGCCATAGCCGACCTTGCCGCCCTCAAGTATGAAGTCCTCAAGAAAGTAGGTGACGCGGTTGGCAACACTCAAGCATATCAACTCTAAAAACGCCGACTACGGAGCCGCCGAACAATACCTGCTTTTTGAGCATGACGAGTTTACCATGAAGCCCGTCCTTGATGAATCCGGCAGGCTTATCCCCCGCGAGGACTACCGGCTGTCCACGCTGAACTGCGGCGGGGAGGATTTTGCCATTGCCTGTATGCGGGCAAATCTCCGCTATGGAAAGAACCAGCGGCGGGAAGATGTGAAAAGCCACCACTACATCATCAGCTTTGACCCACGGGACGCAGCGGACAACGGCCTGACCGTAGACCAGGCGCAGGCGTTGGGTGAGAAGTTTTGCGCCGAGCATTTCCCCGGCCACCAAGCCTTGTATGCACCCACCCGGACGGCCATAACCACAGCGGCAATATCCATGTGCATATCGTCATTAACAGCCTGCGGATTGAGGAAGTGCCGTTCCTGCCCTACATGGACAGGCCAGCCGATACAAAAGCCGGCTGCAAGCACCGCTGTACCGAGCTGCCTTGCGCTACTTCAAGTCCGAAGTCATGGAGATGTGCCACCGGGAGGGGCTTTACCAAATCGACCTCTTGAACGGCAGCAAGAACCGCGTGACCGACCGGGAGTATTGGGCGCAGAAAAAGGGACAGGCCGCGCTGGACAAGCAGAACGCCCCCGTGATTGCAGGCGGTATCACGCCCCGGCAGACCAAGTTTGAAACGAACAAAGAGAAGCTGCGGCAGACCATACGGAAAGCCCTTGCCACCGCCGCCAGCTTTGACGAATTTTCCTCTCTGCTGCTGCGGGAGGGCGTGACCGTCAAGGAGAGCCGGGGGCGGCTTAGTTACCTCACGCCGGACAGGACGAAGCCCATTACCGCCCGGAAGTTGGGCGACGACTTTGACCGCACCGCTGTCCTTGCCGTTTTGGAGCAGAACGCCGCCAGAGCCGCAGAAAAGGCCACGGCTATATTCAGCACCCCGCCCTCTATCCAAGACCAACTGCGGGCAGACAGAGCCGCCCGAACCGCCCCGAAACAGGACGGCGTGCAGCGGCTTGTGGATATTGAGCAGAAGAAAGCCGAGGGCAAAGGCCGGGGCTATGAACGCTGGGCGACCATGCACAACCTCAAACAAATGGCCGCGACGCTGAATGCGTATCAGGAATACGGCTTCACTTCCCCGGAGCAGTTAGAAGCCGCGGTTGATACCGCCTATCAGGAAATGCGCCAGACCAGCGGCAAGCTGAAAACGCTGGAAACGAAGCTGCAAGGGAAAAAGGAGTTGCAGCAACAGGTACTTGCCTACGCCAAGACCAAGCCCGCCCGCGACGGGCTGAAAGCGCAGAAATCCCCCAAAGCCCGCGAAGCATACCGGCAAGCCCATGAGAGCGATTTTATCATAGCCGACGCAGCCGCCCGGTATTTCCGGGAGCATGGCATTACCAAGCTGCCCACCGGAAAGCGTTGCAGGACGAGATCGAGCAGCTTGTTTCCGAGAAAGACGGGCTTTACAACGGCTACCGGGAACAGAAGCGGCGCTTTGCCGAGTTGCAGACGGTCAAGCGGAATATCGACCAGATCCTGCGCCGGGAAGAACCCCACCGCAGAAAGGAGCAGAGCCATGAACGATAAGCTGCCCCGCATGGACTACCGCCAGCACCGGCGGGCGCGGCGGCTGGTGCATGAGTGCTGTAACTACGATGAGGGGAACTGCCTGCTGCTGGACGATGGGGAGCCTTGCGTGTGCGTCCAGAGCATTTCCTATTCCCTTATGTGCCGCTGGTTTCGTGTGGCTGTCCTGCCCCTTGACGGGGAACTGGCCGCAGCCCTCTTGTACCGGGGGAGCCGGAAACAGTGCGCGGTCTGCGGTGCAGCTTTCGTCCCCAAGTCCAACCGGGGGAAATACTGCCCCGACTGCGCCGGACGCATGAAGAAAATCAAAGCCACCGAGCGAAAGCGGAAACAACGGCAGAGATGTCACGCTTTAGGGGCGTTCAAACCCTTGTAAATCAAGCTTTTTTGCCCGCCCTCAACGGGGACTTGATACATTTATCCTTTTCCCCCGAAAACGCCGTTCTAAATGCGTACAAATGCCCCAAACCCACCCAAGGAGGAACTATGTCAGACAACCGAAAATATTACTACCTCAAACTGAAAGAGAATTACTTTGACGAGGACGCCATTGTGCTGCTGGAAAGTATGCAGGACGGTATCCTCTACTCCAACATACTGCTGAAGCTGTACCTGAAATCCCTGAAAAACGGCGGGAAGTTGCAGCTTGACGAAAATATCCCATTGACCGCACAAATGATTGCCACCATTACCCGCCAGCAAGTCGGCACCGTAGAACGGGCTTTGCAGATTTTTATGAAGCTGGGGCTGGTGGAGCCGCTGCAAAACGGCGCGCTGTACATGAGCAACATTGAACTGCTCATCGGCCAATCCTCTACCGAGGGGGAGCGAAAACGGCGGGCAAGGCTGGCTTTGCAGGGACAGAAAGCCTTGCCAAAAGCTGGGGCGGACAAATGTCCACCATA
>ENA-OQIG01000783-OQIG01000783.1-human-gut-metagenome-genome-assembly--contig:-NODE-783-length-16658-cov-4.222673_pt1 | contig 16658 bp, 17 predicted proteins | sample MGYA00242576_ERZ504741 | MGnify/ENA primary metagenome ERZ504741 (study PRJEB26092, sample SAMD00036436) | human gut metagenome | host: Homo sapiens | study: EMG produced TPA metagenomics assembly of... | reverse complement strand
CTCGTCAATACCAATGCTCCTGTCATTTCTGTGCCATAATAAAATCCTCCTTTTGTGGTTGTGGGTGGTTACAGGCTTTCGCCTCATTGCATGAATAATAGTCCGGGTCGCCGTACTGCGGCTTTTTCGGTGACAGTGCGCCGCTTGCCATGTCATGGGCGACAAGGGAAGTGTAGTAGTTGCCGATTGTGGACGGGGCGTTGAAAAGGGCGGCTTTCAGATATTGCTTGATGTTGCGGATTTTGGTTGTGTTCTCCCGCATACAGTCAAGCACAAAGCGGATATGCTCGCCGTCTAGTTTCATAAACTTTGACTTCACAAGCTCTGCCGGGTAGTCGTCCCCCGCAATCCGTACCCGCTTTCTGGCGGTGCATACGGTTTCAAGCATGAGGTCTACAATCTCGTCCAGCCTGTCACTGTCAAACTTCATGTCCTGTTTGAGAATGTGGTAGTCGATATTGTCCTTGATGATTTCCCGGTATATATCAACTGCGCTCTGTGCTGCCGCTTCCGTTCCTTTCCGTTCCGGCGGCGCAGCCGCTTCTCTGCAAGGAGAGGGGTTAGGGGAAAGGATAGGAATGGAATGGGTACTTGATAAATCTGTATTTGATTTTTCTTTTTTGGTAAGTCAGTTCTTTGTATATCTTTATTTAATTGCGTTGGATTTTCCAACGTAGGTTTTTCCAATGTTGGTTTTTCCTGCGTTGGATTATCCAATGTTGATTTTCCAATGTAGGTAAATCCGGCGTAGGCGGCTGCGGCTGCTCGAATATCACATAGTCCGCGCCCCGCAAGCGTCCTTTCTCGTCGCGCTCCCTTGAACGGACGATATACCCGGCGCGTTCAAGTTCCTTAATGGCTTCGCGGATAGCGTCTATCTTCTCCCGGTTGATAAGGGATAAGCCTTTCAAGGTGTAGTCCCAATCTTCGGGGAGTGACAGCATTTGCGACAACAGCCCTTTTGCCTTTAAGGAAAGCTCCTTGTTGCGTAGGTGGTGGTTGCTCATTACGGTGTAGCCCTTGTTCCGTTCCACTCTGAAAACTGCCATAGTAAATCACTCCTTTTGCTGTGGATTTGTTACGCAGTAGAAGCGCGGTTTCGGGGGATAAGGTATAAATCCCTTGCCGCGCCAGATACGCGCCCGCAAAATCGCTTGTAGCAAGGCTTTTTCTGCCCCTACTGCGTAACAAAGGGCATAAAAAAGCGGCGTTCCTGTTCTCCCATGTAGAGAGTAAGAAACGCCGCTTCTGCGTCGTATTCAGTTTTTAGTACAATACCCTGCTTGTCCGTCGCTCGAAAAACCTTGATTTTCCAGTGTTTTCAAAAGTATCGTTATCTAACGTCAGCTTTCCAAAGACCAAGTTTCCAGAATATGATAAAAGACATTGAAAGCGGTCTGATAAACTGCGTGATTACGAAAGATTTATCCCGTCTGGGGAGAAACTATCTTGATTGTGGGTTATATCTGGAAGTTTTCTTCCCAGAGCATAACGTGAGGTATATAGCGGTCAATGACGGCGTAGATACCTTGAATAAATCTGCTATGGACATCACGCCTTTCCGCAACATTTTAAACGAAATGTATGCCGCTGACATATCTGTTAAGATAAAATCGGCATATCGGGCGAGGTTTCAACAGGGGAAATTCATGGGAACTACCGCCCCTTATGGCTATATCAAAGACCCTGCCGACCACAACCATCTGCTGATAGATGATAAAGTGGCACATGTTGTAAAAGAGATATTCGACCTTGCATTAAAAGGGAATGGAGTTGCCAAAATTTGCAGACATCTTAATAAACAGCATATCCTACGCCCTGCCGCTTATGCGGCGGAGCGTGGCGAAACAGGCTTTGAACGTCATTTTGAGGGGAACGAGGACAAACGCTATATTTGGAGTGGGAACAGCGTGAGGAGCATTTTAAGAAGCCCGATATATGCGGGAAATCTTGTAGCTACAAACGGATTGCCGCCAATATGAAAAGCAAGAAACGCCCCTCTAAGCTGCCCGAAGAATGGGAAGTGATACCCAATACCCATGAGGGAATAGTCACGCAGGAGGAATTTGATATTGTCCAACAGCTTATTACAAGTCGTAGGCTTCCACAGAACAAGGGAGGATTTGTAAATATTTTTGCAGGCGTTATCAAGTGTGTGGACTGCGGATGTGCTCTGCGGGCAATGAACGTACACAGGAGGAAACGCCCAGAGATTATCGACTGTGTACAGTATTCATGTAATAATTATGCAAGAAACGGAAGAAGCGAGTGTAGTGCCCACAATATAGAAGCAAGGGATTTATTCAATGCCGTTCTTGCCGACATCAACTGTTTTGCGGATATGGCAGTGAATGATGAAAAGGCGGTCAGGGCCATAGAAAAGCGGCTCACGGAAACAGACCAGAGCAGGGCGAAAGCATTAGAGAAAGAACGTAAGAAGCTGAACAAACGCCTTGCGGAACTGGACAGGCTGTTTTCCTCTCTCTACGAGGATAAGGTCATGGAGCGTATTACCGAGCGGAATTTTGAGATGATGTCGGGGAAATACCAGAAAGAGCAGCTTGAAATTGAAGCAAGGCTGAAAGAGGTGACGGAAACTCTTAATGAAAGCTACGAGAAATCACGGGGAATCCGTGACTTCCTCGCCCTTATCCGAAATTATCAAGGCTTAAAAGAACTGGATGCAACAGTTATAAACGCACTCATAGACAAGATACTTGTTTCGGAGCGTGAGAAGATGGCAGACGGAACAGTGAAGCAGGAAATCAAGATTTACTATAAATTCATCGGCTTTGTCGATGAATTACATATCATACCTACAAAACGGTGGGCAGCAATGCCCGCTAAAAATTGTACGGTGTGCGGCGTTGAATATGTCCCGGGCTCTGGTGCATCAAGGTATTGTCCTGCTTGTGCCAAGAAGATACGGAGGGAGAAATCAAACGAGAGCAAACGCAGGAGCAGAGAACAGAAAAGGATAGCATGTATGAACTGTCCGCAAAAAATGACCGACTGATCTGGAACAGCAGGAGGGACGTATTTTAAGACAGGGAAACCAGAATGACAAAATAAAGATATTCAGGTATGTGACGGAGAACACTTTTGATGCGTATATGTGGCAGATTTTGGAGAATAAGCAGAAGTTCATCAGTCAGATCATGACCAGTAAATCCCCGGTCAGCATGTGAAGATGTGATGATACGGCACTTTCTTATGCGGAGATCAAGGCACTTGCCACAGGAAATCCATATATCAAGGAAAAGATGGACTTGGATGTGCAGGTCAGTAAATTAAAGCTCTTAAAGGCGAACCATACCAGCCAGATCTACCGTCTGGAATCCGATATTGCAAAGAATTTCCCGGTACAGATCAGTGCATTGAAGGAACGGATTGCCGGGACGCAGGCAGACTTGCAGAACATAAAAAGTGTGGATTTGAAGGACAGTGACGCTTTTATCATGACGATTGGAAATGTCAATTATGCCGATAAAAAAGAAGCAGGGGAAGCCTTGCTTGCAGCCTGTGCAGGATTAAAGACCGTCAGTACCGGTGGTAAAGTCGGGGAATATCATGGTTTTCGTTTGTCAGCGACGTTTAATGCGTTCACCCATACGTTTGAGCTGACGGTCAAAGGAAAATGTTCCTACAAACTGGAGATTGGAAAAGACCCGGCAGGAAATATCCAGCGTATCCATAATACGTTTTTTTCGATTGAGAGAAAACTGACGGAGAGTGAGCAGAAATTAGAAACGGTACAACAGCAGCTTGCCACTGCACAGGAAGAAGTGAAGAAGCCGTTTCCAAAAGAAGCAGAACTGAATGAAAAGATGGAACGGTTATCGGAGTTAAATTCTCTGTTAAATATGGATGAGAAGGGAAATGAAACCATCATGGCAGACGAGGATATTGGCAGGGAAGCAAGTGCGGAAAGCGATAAGAGAGAATCTGTGGAGGAACGGGAACTGCCGGAAATCGCAGATAAACCCCATAAACCTTCCATCGTAGACCGTCTGAAACAGGAAAAAGCACAGCAAAACGCACCACAGCAGCCGACTGTGCAGAAATCAGCAAAGAAGAAACACGAACAGGAGTTATAAAAAGTTTCCCGTCAGGATATTTTCTGGCGGGAGAAATCCAAAAGGAGGATTTGTTTTATGGCAAATAATATAGAGAAACAGTTAAAGGAAATATCGGAACGGCTGGAACAGGGCGTAAAGGAGATTTTTACTTCGGAACGGTATACGGAATATCTGAATACCATGTCCAAGTTCCATAATTACAGTTTTAATAACACCCTTCTGATCACCATGCAGAAACCGGAGGCTACTCTGGTGGCAGGGTATCAGGCGTGGCAGAAGAAGTTTAACCGCCATGTAAAACGAGGGGAAAAAGGAATCCAGATCATCGCACCGGCACCCATCCGTGAGAAACAGGAGATTGAAAAGATTGACCCTGTAACAAAAGAGCCGGTGATCGGGGATGACGGTCAGCCGGAAACAGAGATCGTGGAGATGGTCATTCCAAGGTTCCGTGTGACAACGGTATTTGATGTCAGCCAGACAGAGGGAGAGCCGATTGCAGAGCTGGAAGTATCGGAACTTACCGGGAGTGTACAGTTTTATGACACATTTATGGAAGCATTGCAGAACATTTCTCCTGTGCCAATCCGCATGATGGAAATAGAAGGGGAAGCAAAAGGCTATTATCATCAGACAGAAAAGTATATTGCAATTCAGGAAGATATGAGTAATCTTCAGACCATGAAAACCGGAGTACACGAAGTAAGCCATGCATTGCTGCATGACCGGGAGGTAATGGATGCGGAAGGAATTTTAAAAGACCGGACAACAAAAGAAGTAGAAGCAGAAAGTATTGCCTATATTGTCTGCAATCACTTTGGTTTGGATACTTCAGAATACTCTTTTACCTATATTGCCAGCTGGTGTGAGAGCAAGGATATGAAAGCACTCCGGGCATCTATGGATACCATCCGGAAAACGTCTGCAGAAGTCATTGAGAATATCGAGACACAGATGCACGAACTGGAAATGGAAAGACCGGTGCGGGATACCTTCCATAAGGAAGATTTGATCCTGCATCTTTCAGGCAGCATGGGTTCCGAGTTTACTTATGACCTGATCGAAAACATGAGCAGGGAACAGTTAGAACAGAATGTGGAAGAATATGTCAGCCTTCTGGAAAGTGGTGAGATAGAGGAGAATGAGAAACCTCTGGAAAGTTCTGGAAGAAAAAGGTGCTACCGTCACACCACTGTATGACAGCAGTGGGCACGGAGAGAACTATCCGATTGATTTTTATGATGTGGAGTATGATGCTGACACAGGCGTTACTTATTTTTCTGACCTTTCTCCGAAAGAGCAGGCAGAGATGTTGGTGCATAAAGCAGAGTTTCCAAGAAATATTTTTTCAGAAGAAGAAAAGGCATTTGTAAATGAATATGCAGAAACTTTCCCCGGACGGGTGGAAAGACTGAATGACCTGGTATGGGACATGAGGGAATCTTACGATGAAGCCGGTTCAAAGCTAGTGTATGAAGTAATCCAGGCAGCAAGGGCAAACTTCCCAGTGAAAGAACCGGAGATTGTAGAAGAAACAGCCATGCAGTATGCTCACCGTCTGATTGAAACGGCAGAAGCTGCAAATACAGGAAATTTCACAGATTCCCAGAGAAATCTTATTGTGAATTTTGCATATAAGATGGATGACAAAGACGAAGTGCTTGGACTGGTGAACCGTATGATGACCGCAATCCGCAGACCGGGAAGTGAATATACGAGAAGCCTTATGAATGAAACACAGGCACAGATTGACAATTTCCCGGATGGCATGATCGGTTTTACGGAAATGCACGAGGCAGGAATTCAGTTAGACCATATGCTCCCGCTTACGAAAGACCGGGCATATGAACTGTACCGTGGAGGGGCAGAAATTTATATCTTACACGGAAATCCAGAGAATCCACAACGGGCAGAACAGATGCTTGTGGAGACGGAAAGTGAGATCCTTGGATATGACGGTATCTTTGGAATCACAGAAACAGAATGGGAAGTGCAGAAAGAGAGAGAAATATCTGCTACAAAACAGGAAGCACTGGTACAGCAGAGTGCAGAAAAGATTGATGAGACACTTCTTCTGCATGGAGAAAGCGGAAGGTTTGCCATTTATCAGATGGATACCGGAGATGAGTATACTTATCAGTTTATGGGAATGGAATCCGCAAAGAGTCTGGGCTATACCATTGACGGAAAGGATTACAGGATGGTTTATGCAGCACAGTGGATGCCAACGATCACGTTAGACAATATATTTGAACGCTTTAACATTGACCGACCGGAAGATTTCCGTGGCCATTCCTTATCGGTAAGTGATGTGATCGTGATAAACAGGGGTGCAGAGATCACAGCCTATTATGTAGATTCTTTTGGATTTCAGGAACTTCCGGAGTTTGTCCAGCAGAGAATGAACATGCTGGAACATAATTCCGTCAGGCATATCCGCCAGTTTATAAAGGAACATTGGAACAGGCAATGGGAGAACGGGATGTGGATGTTTATCTGGATTCCAGAAAGTTAAACCTGGACTGTAAGAAAGCAATCGAAGAAGCCATCCGGGAGAATTTTGACGGGCTGCACTTAAAGCAGGATGCGGCAAAAGAAGTCGTGGAACGCTTCGGGGAAGAACGTATGAATTTTGTTATGGCAAATACCATCCGTGAACTTTCCATGATGGAAGATTTTCCAGACAGAACAAAGACTGGGCGGAGCATATCGAAGTCCCGGAAAATATCAGCCGGGGCAGAAATCTGAACCTGGATTATGTGATCGAAAGCCACCCGGCAGTTTTAGATGGGTTTATCGACATGGCAAGAGCTGAGATCCGGATGCAGAGGATAGAACAGGCGATAGGAGAAAACGAAGTGACGATCACGGCAGAGACAAGAGGGTATGAAGCAGAAGGACATAACGGGACATGGCATACGGTTGATGAAAAGGAATATGCCGGGGAGAAGTTTTTCTTAATGGAACATGATGAATTTGGCTCCGATGTGGCAGGCATTATCGTAGCGGAAAATGGACAGCTTGTAGCGGAGGACTTGTGGAATGGGTTTGATGCAGGAGCGTTAGAAGCTGTATCAGAATATTTGCAGGAAAATGGAACAACACTCTATGATTTGTCGGAATTCCCGAAAGATTCTGCTGTAACCCTGCGGAGTGGACAGACACTTACAATCGAAGAAATACAGGCAGTACAGAAAGATACCTGGGAAGAAACGATGGAAGGAAAAAATGAATCTGGAACGGATGTCCGGTTTAATTTCCATGCAGTCAGTGAGGTGCAGCTTCCGGAAAGAATAAAATTAAAGATGCCAGAGATCCATTACATTGATAATTTTTATGTGATGGAAGATGTAAATGCAGAAGGTGTAGTAAAAGTAAACCGGTATGAATCACTGGATGAAGCGATGCAGGAGTATTTACGTTTGCCCAATCATCAGGAAAAAGTGCTTGGTATCCAGAATACGGAAACAATGCAGGAAAGCATGGATTTCATCCGATGTGAAAACGGAATAGATCGGCTTACCCATGCGTATGAACAGATCGGAGGGTGGCTGAATCCAGAAATATATGAAGCGGTAAATAAAATGGAAAACATGCTGGACTGGAATGAGGTACAGATTGCATATCAGATTGGAAAACAATACTTTACAATCCAGACCGCAGAAGATGGCTATGACTATACATTTTATAATGAAGATTATCAGGAGGATGATGGAGGAATCTATGACAATCCGACAATCTATGTAGATGAAGCTGCCAGTGATATTTTAGAAGATAAAGGGTACTCACTGGAAGATGCAAAAGTAGTGGATTACGAAGATCTGATGGCAGATGTGGAAGAAGTTCAGGAAGAACAGATGCAGCGGATACAATTAGAAAAGAACTGCCCGGCAAGTATTTTTGAAGGATTTCGCAGGGAAGAAGCAATGCAAACCTATGAAGGAATCGCAATGCAGTTTACCAGGAGTAAAGGGTATCTGACCATACAGGCAACAGAAGAAGGATATTCGTTTATTTTTTATGACTCTAATCTGCATGAAATCCAGGGTGGTGATTATGATAATCCAGACGCATCTATCAGGAAGCTGCTTATGAAATCCTTAAAAGTGAAAGAATGGATGATATGGAATGTGTCAAAGTGGATTATAAAGAATTTGAAGAAATGACGATCCAGCACTCTAAAGATTTATTGCAGGAGGGGGAACTTCGTGCGACTTCTGAGATTGGAAGAAATGAACTGGCATTAAACAGTCTGAGCAGGGCAGAAGTAGAACGAGGAGTTCTGTATCATGCACAGGCAGTATTAGAAGATATGGGAATGGAACAGGAGGTAGAGCTGCTTGCTGCAAGAGTGTATGGTTCCAGAAGCAGACAAGACCTTTACCGGGAAGATTCTGACCTTGATGTAGTGATTTCTTATCGTGGCAATATCCGTGAAGACAGTTTCTTCAATGAATTAAATGCTCATGGTATAGCAATGGCAGGTATTAAGGTGGACATCAATCCTATCGCAGAAGAAAGAATCACTCTGGCAGAATATATGAAGGAAGCAGATGCTTACCTTGATCAGCAGGAGATTAAAAAGCTGGCGGTGGATTTAGATAATTTCAGCTATGAATATGACGCTTATGAATATAAAGATACCGTTGAGAACAGGGAAGAACAGGTGGAGAAAATCACAGAGGACATTCTGAATAAGAAAACAGAGTGTTTAAAGGACTGGTTGGTTGAAGTATCTGAAGAATCCGATATAGACAGCGATGTTATAACTGCCCATTCTTTACTTTCCCGTCTGGAGGACGCAGAGAGATTTTCTATCTTTGACAAACAGGCAGAGCAGGAACAGCCAGAAGCCACGATCAGTTTTTATGTCGCAGAGTGCATGGAGTTTCCGGTCATGGGAGAGTACCATAACAACCTTACTTTAGAAGAAGCCATTAAAATATATGAGAGCATCCCGTCAGAACGGTTGCATGGAATCAAAGGAATCGGATTTGATCTGCAAGATGGCGATGAAGATTATTCTGGGGAATATGGACTCATGAGTGGAGACAGGATAGACAGGGATCTGATTGATATGATTCCACATTATAAGGAGAGTCCATTGGTACAGAAAGCAATCAACGATATGGAAAAATATCTGAATGAGAAACATGGAAAAGTGCAGGAAGCAGAACAGACCGTGGAAGTGAAACAGGAAGTTTCAGAAACACCAGTCAAGAAAGAATCCGTATCAGTAGAACCGAACCAGACGCAAAAGAAAGAGCCTGTAAAGGGCGAAAAAGGAGAACTGAAAAAATCTGTGTTGCAGTCGTTAAAAGAGTTCCAGGCAAGAGTAAAAGCACAGGAGCAGAAAGAAATGGCAACTGAAAAATCCAAAGCACATAAGAAGGGGGATGTAGAATTATGATGGATTTGGCAATGAACTTTGATACAGACGAATGTTTAGTGACCGCAATGTTTGATAAAGGCAACAGAAATGATACGATGGAAGCATCGACAATATCATTCCATTTCTGAAAGGGGATGCGGATATGATCGGGCTGGTCTGCAATACTATAAGAAAGCTGTTCTGCATGAGTGATGAAGGCTATGAGATTTTTCTTATGGATCTGGAAGATTATAAAGCGGAATTGGAAGAGGAGGACGAGGAATGAGAACAAGTCAGTGTGCAGTATATCAGGTAAAAGAAACACCAGAGTATCGTGATGTTCGTTTCCGTTCTTATGAAAAGCTGAGAAGCGAAGGAAAGAGCGTCAGCATTGAGAACTATCAGCAGGTGTATATTGGAAGAATCCAGCCGGGGGAAACTCCGGCGGATATAAAAATACGCCTGCAGAAACAGCGACCGAAGAACTTCAAAGGTCATTCCATCGGATGTAGCGATGTTCTGGTAATCACGGATGAGGGAAAAACCACAGCCTACTATATTAATAGAGATGGATTCATTATCGTTCCAGAATTTCTCACAAGCAAAAGTTCCTCTAATACCAGACTTTCCATTGATACAATAGGATATGAAATCGAAGGAAAGAAAGGAACATGGCTTGCTCAGGATTATATTTTGATGAATGAGAAGAAATGGTTCCTGATGGAACATGAAGAGTATGGAACAAGAGCTGCCTATGTGATTCTCAGTGAGGAAGGTGCCGTAATCATGAATGACTGTTACAATGGCTTTGATGAAGAAGCCAGACATAACATTCAGAATTTTATGCAGCAACAGGTAGCAAAAGAACAGGAACAGCAAAGACAACAGCAGGTGCAATCGCAAATGCAGTCTAATCAGATACAGCAGTCACCAGAACAGCAGAAAAAGAAACCAGAGCTGGCAAACTGGCAGAAGGTCATGGACAACGGAGAATATCTTCGCAGTGCGGAGATGGCAGAAGAAGCCAATTACAACATGATTGATGGACTGATGAACAATGTTCGTAAGAAAAAAGATAAAGATAAACCAAGAGAATCCGTACTTGCCAGGCTCCGGCTCAATCAGAAGAAAGTTGCAAAACAAGGGAAGAAACAGACACAGCAGAAAGCGATGGCGGAGGATATGGAGAGGAAGAAGAAATAGTATGTGACAAAAGTGGTCTTGCTACACATGTGGCAGGGCCATTTTTTCGTTGAAAAAAAGAAAAGGATGCTTATAATAATACTATAAGTGCGTATATAGCAAAAAAATGAAAAAGTAGTTAAGGACAATATCGGATATGAAGGGAGAATAAATGGACAGAGAAACATTTTTAATGGGGATGAAAAACATAGATTTATGTCATCCATATGCGAAAAAATTCCGAAATACATATTTGTCATATATTGAAAAAGAAAAAATAAGTAAACAAAACGATTCTTATTGGAACAATGTAACAGAAGATAACTTTGATGAACAATACGAAGTAAAATGGAATAAAAAGTGGTTTTATATCGGTAACAAGATAGAACAGTTTTATAATGAAATGGGATGGGACATCCAAAAGTTATATGCAAATAAAACCGTAGAATATCTAGCTGCAGATGATATTTATTATAGAAATTTTGTGATTCAAGATATTTGGGATAATTTATTAAAGGAGCAGGATGAAAAAGAATTATGCTGGGCAGTAATGAATTTTATTTCAGTGTTGCAAAATACAGAGGAGCAGAATGAACTGAAAAATAATTTGAATCTTCTTATGGGTGAAATCTTTGAATATCCGCTGGAAGCATATGAGAATAATGAAAAAGCTTTGATGGACTATATTAAGGGGCATAGTGGTATCCCATGTGCATTTGGAGATATTGAAATAGATATTAAGAATAATCGGTTAGGGCAAGGTGGAAATGGCGTTGTATTTTCTGGTGTACTTGGCAAATATGATGTAGCCGTAAAATTTTTGATTAATTATTCAAAAAGAAATTGGAGAGATTTAAGGCTGAGTATATTAATGTAAATATTGTCAGAGAAAGATTAAAACATACGGTCAGTTACTTGAATTATGAAACTCTAAATTTGGGAAATGAAGCTATTCCATTTATTGTTATGAAAAAATACGATGTATCATTAAAAAAAGCACGATTAGCTCAGGAAGAGGTTAGTTGGATAATTTGATGAAATTATTTAATGATTTGTGTTTGGCATTAAAATCTTTAGAAGAAAACAATATTATTCATAGAGATTTGAAACCGGAAAATATCTTAATGGATCAAGAGGGAAATTATATTGTCACAGATTTTGGAATAGCTCATTTTGAGGATGACAAATACCCTATTAAAGATTTGACGAAAAAAGGTGATAGATTAGCTAATTGGGAATTTTCTGCACCAGAACAGATAAATAATGGACAGATTACACCAGCAACGGATATTTATGCATTAGGTCAAATTTTATATTGGTATTGTTTTGGAAGTGTGAATAGAGGAACGGGAGGAAGGCATCTTCAAGAAATATTTCAAAACGATAATGTAGGTAAAATGGATGCGATAATATATAAATGCCTGTCCAATGAACCTATGGAAAGATTTCAAAGTATTGAAGAAATTGAGAATGAATATAATCAGGTTAAAAAAAGAAAAATAGATGTATATGATGATATGTATACGTTTAACGATGTGGTTAGAAGCGTTCTTCCAGAAGCCTATAGACTGCCTTATGAAACTGAAAATAGTAAAATTATAGAAGAATTAATTCAAAAGTTGGATGAAGCAATATTTAATCAGGAACTATGGTATAATACAGGTTTAGGAAATAATGAATTTACAAAGATTGAGCATTTGAAAAATGGAAATTATTTACTGTGTGGACGAGAAATTATAATAGAAAAAATATATGCTTTGGTGACAAATAATTATTACGACGATTTACTAATTTTAAAAATTGAAAATCCTGCACTGTATATGATTGATGGTGAAGAATATGATCATATCATGATTATTAATAATGAAATTCTTGAGCCATATTATAAAATAGAATCAGGATATTATAGATTTAAAGATGGACATGTTGAATCATTTAAAAATCTTGATATTCAAGAAAGAACTACTTATCGGGGATTTGCAGATGCGGAAAAATATATAGTAATTGGTGTGCAGGAACATTGTTCTATTATCAGTGAAAATGATCAGTGGATAGAACAATTGCAGGAACATGAAACATTGTCTCCAGAAATAATGAGAGATTTACAAAAGAATATATCTAAGAATAAAACATATAATGTACGTCTTGGTATATAAGGTTAAACTTTTAGATGAGTAGGTCAAGTTTATTTGATTTTTAATGAAAATGATATTATAAATGCCAATACCCTATTTTATTTGTAGGGTATTGGCATTGTAGTGTATGCTATTTAAAGATTCCGCTCTTGGAAATATCTTTCAAGGAATTGATTACAATATCATAAGAGAGCTTTTCATCTAAAAGCTAGGTAGTAAAATTATCATAATCGTTCTTGTAGGCTTTTTCTTCAATAATCTGTTCAAGTAGTTGCGGAACATTTACATCTGGAAGAGCAGATGGACAGATTGGAGATTGTTCATGAATGGGCAAGCCAGTAAAATAAGCAATTTCCAATAGTCAGTTTGCCAGAAGACAGCATACGCATTCCGATTTTTACAGCTGTTTTATGGGTACTTTCCAACAGAATCTATTCTATTTCTTTACACATGGAAAAACTCCTTTTTCTGATTATTCAGTAGATTCTTCAGAAGTAGAGTCTTTCTTTTTTCGGGACTTTCCCGAAATCATTTTATGACCGGAGTAGATAGCCATAATCATACAGAGAAGAGAGCTGCAAGCAAAATATTTGTGAGCTGATTTCATGTTTTTATAGCCGGTATAAAAGGTTCCAATCATGGCTGCCAATGCACCAAGTGACCAATATTTATGTGCTTTCATTTGAATATACCTCCTGCGTTTTTTATATAATACCTCTTTTTAGAAAGCATGAAACAGGAAATTTATAAATTCTGTTCTTTCTCAATCTGCTGTTCCTGTTCGTAGCTCTTCCCAAGGATCATATCAATATTGGCAGACACGGTACGAAACTCCCGTTCATAATTCCGGAAGTTAGAAAAATCTTCCCGTTGCGTATTTCGCAATTCAATAAGTCGGTCTTTTTCAGCATAGAGGGCTTTCATGGAAGGCAGCTTATTTCCGACAGATTTTTCTTTCAGTGTTCGGAGAGCTATATCATAAAGAGAAAGCTCTAATTTCTTCTGGTATATATGGTTATCCAAAGAAAGAAGCGTGGCAAGTGGCACTAAGGGCAGTTGCAGATTCTCTTGATTCTTTGGTGGATATGGAAGTCTATTTTTCTGTATGAGATGATACGATGCTTGCTATGGGACAGGAAATATATCATGCTAAGGAAAGTCCCCCAAATCTGACATCCTGTCAATATATGAAAAAGCATGGAAAAGGTAAGATCAGAGGAATAGCAAAAGTCTTTGGACGGACGAAGCATATAAATACCGCAAAGAGCATGATATATTGTCGGACGGATGAGGCCGCGGATAAACGAATAGATTGAGGTTAGAAATATCATCATTTTTTTACAAAAATATACATATCTTTGTCTTACCCTGTCAATGTGTGGTATACTTAAGGCAGCAAAACACAGAAGGGATAACGCCATGGGAAACGAAGCAGGAGAGTGGATCATACATGGGGTAAAGTGGAATGATCCGAAATGCATCCAAGATGTGGATGAAGCAGTCGAATATATCAACCGGGTTGGATTTCTTCCTCTTTTTAAGAACGAGATTCCGGGGTTTTCTCTGGAGGAACGAACAGTGGCAGAATACTGGTGGTCTGATGATCCGGTGAGGGATCCGTGGAGATGGAGGATTGCCATTGCAAAAAAACATGATATTCTTTACGGAAAATTCTTTGCAAAAAAAGCCGGTTTTATTTCAAAAAAATGGCTGCCGGTATTTGCCAACTATCGCAGGGACGGATATGATTTTGATGCCCTGTTTGAGGATGAAAAAGCACCAATCAAACATAAGAAAATTATGGATCATTTCATGGAAAATGATGCAGAAATCTACTCCAACGAATTGAAAAGATTGGCCGGATTTGGAAAAGATGGTGAAAAGGGATTTGACGGAGCCATTACCAGCCTTATGATGCAGACATATCTGTGTAACTGCGATTTTCGGAAAAGAATTAACGGGAAGGGCGTGGAGTACGGCTGGGATGTGGCAGTGTATTCTTCTCCGGAACACATTTATGGATGTGATCACGTCACTTCCTGCTATAAGGAGGATCCGCAGACATCCTGGAAAAAAATTGTTAATCATATGAAGCAGCTTTATCCAGAAGCCGCGGATATGCAGATAAGAAAAATTCTTAAATAGGAGAGAACTATGTGCAGCAGATATTACATTGATCCCGGTATGAGGAGTATTTTGTCGATGTGATCATGACATGGATCGAGAAGGAATTGGAAAACGCACAATAAAGAGAGGGTTTAATTTTATGAAAAGAAAAAGAATTTCAATTCCTGGCAATGCTGATACTGGCAGTCATACTGCTGATGCCGGCATCCATTCAAGCCGCAGCTAAGCCGGGAGCAGTAAAGCTTACAAAAATCACTGCAGTTGATTACAACAAAGATCAGCATCAAGTGGAAGAAAAGCATCTGGGGCAAACAAACTATGTTGTGTGTTATAAAGAAGCAGGAAACAGTAAATGGATTAAGTTAAAAACACTTGGTAATACCAAATCCAGCTACACCCATACATCTTCCAGCAAATATCCGATTGTTGTCGGTCAAAAATATCAATACACTGTTAAAGCCTACGATAAGAATACGAAGAAGTATGGAAGCTATAACACAAAAGGGTTGACTGTAACAGCATTTTTGAAAATGGTAACCGGAATTCAAGCCAAAATTGAAGGCACAACAGTTAAACTTACATGGAACAAAGTAAGTGGTGCGGACAAATATGCTATCTATTCCAAAATTAAAGCAGGTGACAAATGGAGTAAGATTATTACAGTCAAAGACACCTCATCTTTTATTGATGTAAATCCATGCGTAGATTGTACCAACTATTATTCCGTACGGGGTTATTCCAGTATTACTAAAACATACGGAGTCATGAACAAAACAGGTGTAAGCATTTATGTAAAAGACAGCGATGAAGTTAAGCCAACAATAACACCAGAGCCAACAGATACTCCTGATTCAGATGATGAAATTGACCATGCTACACCAGAACAGAAGGCGCAGGAAGTATTCAAGCTTGTAAATATAGAAAGAATGAATGCTGGATTACAGCCATATAAGTATGATTTAAGACTTGAGAAGGCTGCAATGGTAAGGGCTAAAGAAATTGCGGTTAAGTTTTCGCATAGACGGCCAGACGGGACTTCCTTTGACACCGCTATTTCACAGGCAGGAGCAGGATGCCCGTCAGGAGAAAATATCGGAATGGGGACAACAAATGCATCAGAAGTTATGAAAGCTTGGATGGATAGTCTTGGTCATAAAATTGCAATCTTATCAAAAAGTAATACACATATTGGAGTTGGTTATTATGAAGCCATTGGGTTCAAACATTCTCTAACGGGCCTGATAAAAAATGTACGTTTACTGTTGATGCAAATGGGGGAAATTTTAATGATGGCTCATCAATAAAATCATTTCAGCTTCCTCTTGAACAGGCACATGTTAGCATTTATGATGTATTTCCAACACCTATTCGTGAAGGATACAAATTTGATGGATGGATTACAGCTTATGGAGAAAGATATCATTACGTAACAGCAGACAGAAATGAAAAGTTTACCGCAACATGGATCCCCAATAATTAATATACCACAGTCAAAAGGAGGATTTGATTACCGTCAACTACCCATCACCTAAAGGTAATGGGTTTGTAACTGCCTAGTCGTAGTAACGGCTTACGCCTCCGACCTTTTATCCACAATAGGTATTGCTACCTAAAGTGGCGCTACATCATAGGGTGGCTGACAGCACCCTTTACAGACAAGATATACTCATCTGTAACTGTATCAGGTACTAAACTTCCCATGCTATACAGCAAACATTCTTTTACGGGTAAGATTTTACGCAATACGCGAGTTTTGTATTGCAA
>ENA-OQIG01000782-OQIG01000782.1-human-gut-metagenome-genome-assembly--contig:-NODE-782-length-16659-cov-3.120010_pt1 | contig 16659 bp, 19 predicted proteins | sample MGYA00242576_ERZ504741 | MGnify/ENA primary metagenome ERZ504741 (study PRJEB26092, sample SAMD00036436) | human gut metagenome | host: Homo sapiens | study: EMG produced TPA metagenomics assembly of... | reverse complement strand
GGAAGCTTCAAAGGAGGAGAAGGAGGGACGCAGGCATGGAAAAGAGAAGACGCAGATTTCACTCACCCTGGCGGAAAATGAAAGCGTGATCCGTACATGGTGTGAAATTGCGATGATATTCAGATCCGCCCGATGAAACTCGGCAAAACGGGCGGAACCGGTGCGCTGCTGATCTACGTAGAAGTGGCGGTGAGCTGCGTTATGTTGAAGGATTCCGTGATCGGGAAGCTGTTGAACCGTCTGATGGAGGTTCCCGAGGCAGATATCCCGGGGGTTCTCTCGGAAATCAGCTCGGAATTTCGGACACGCTGGAATTTGACACCCTCGAGGATGCCTTTGCTCGATGCTGGCGGGAAACGCCGTTCTCTTTGTGGACGGTTACGACTGCGCCGTCAAAATCGGTTCGAAGGGATATCCAAATATGGGAGTCCAGAAAGCCGAGTCCGAGAAAGTGCTGCGCGGCTCAAACGAGGGCTTTTCCGATTCCGTCAAAACCAACACAGCACTCGTCCGCAAGCGTCTGCGGACCACCGATCTGAAAGTGGAGGAGATACATTTTGGTGCGCGTTCTGATACGGTTCTGGCTCTGGTGTATGAGAAAGAGCTGATTTATCCGAAATTTCTGGAAGAGGTAAAACAGCAGATTGCCGGCTGGGAAGTGGACGGCGTTTTTGACAGCGGCATGGTCGAGCAGCTCTGCGAACCGCAGTGGAAATCGCCGTTCCCGCGCTTCGAGACGACCGAACGGCCGGACCGCGCGGCGATGGAGATTCTGGACGGAAGAATCCTGCTTTTATGTGATAATTCCCCGGTCGGGATTCTCTTCCCGGCATCATTTGACAGCTTTTTAAAGGTCAGTGAGGACCGGTATCATCATTTTCTGATCGTCTCATTTGAGCGGCTGCTGCGGTATGCGGCGGTCTTTCTCACCCTGTGGATTTCGGGCGGATACCTGGCTGTCACGGGCTTTCACACACAGGTGCTTCCGACCAAACTCCTGCTGGCGTTCGCCGAAGCGCGGAAAGGCGTTCCGTTCCCCGGCATTCTGGAAATTCTTCTGATGGAATTTGCTTTTGAACTGATCCGCGAGGCCGGTGTGCGCATGCCGGGGCCGCTTGGCGGGACGATCGGAATTGTGGGCGGGCTGATCATCGGAGATGCAGCGGTTTCCGCCAATCTGGTGAGCCCGATGACCGTCGTTGTGGTTGCGGTTTCGGCGCTCTGTTCGCTGGCGATTCCGAACGAAGAGTTCGGTGCGCCGTTCCGGCTGCTGAAGTTCGGCTTCATTTTGATCGGCGGATGGCTCGGCATTTTCGGCATGGTGCTCGGCACGTTTCTTCTCGCGGGTCATCTTGCCGGACTTACGAGTTTTGGCATTCCCTATCTGATGCCGTTCGTCGGGAAAGGACTTGCGGGCTACCATGCGCCGAAGGATTCCGTATGGCGGCCCCCGCTGCATCAGATGCGGGAGCGGCCGGTCTTTACAAAGCGCGATCAGAGAGTGCGGCTGCGGAAAAACAGAAAAGCTGCGGAGCCGGAAGAAAAACAGGAAAGGGGAGAGTGACGCATGTTTTCGGAAAATGACAGAATTTCACAGCGCCAGATGGAACGCCAGATCGTGCTCGTTCTGCTCTGCCCGGCGTTCTGGCAGCTCGCGGCGTACGGCGCATCGGACGGCCTGCCCGGTATGGCAGGGATTTTCGTTGGATATGGGCTGCTGGCGGTGTGGTGCATTTATCTCGTGCGCCTTGGCGGGCTTTACTGCCGCCTGGAAAGCGTGATGGGAAAGGCTGGGAAACTCCTTCTGGCAGTGATGTATCTGTGTTATCTGCTTTTCCTCGGCGGAACACTGCTTCGCAGAATGGCAGAGCTTGCCGCCGCGTATCTGACAGCGGGTGTACCGCAGGAGCTCTGCGGACTGTTTCTGCTCGCGGCGGCCGGGTTTGGTGTCGGCAGTGAAGTACCGAAAAGAGGACGGCTGGCGGAAGCACTCTATCCGTGGATTGTGGGCGGGATTTTGATTCTGCTTCTGCTGACGGTTCCGCAGATGCATTTTTCCTCGTTTGAGGATGCCTGGGAGACAGCAAAGTCTGTTGAAATTGTGGATAACGGAATACTTTTTGGGTGGAATGTGTGGAGAACACTGGAAAATGGAACACCGATTGCGCTGCTGCCGTTTTTACTGGGGCATGTGCAGAAAGAGCACAGGAGTGTCATTCTTCCGGTGACGCAGAGTATCTGGAAAACGGGGCTTCTTGTAATTGCAGGAAGCATGGCGCTGCTCGGCGTTTTCGGCCGGCGCGGCACGGCTGCGGCGCAGGACCCGCTCTTACTGTTAATGGCAGGAACGAGCCTGCCGGGTGGATTTCTGGAGCGGTTTGATATTCTGTGGATGGCATTTCTTTTGATGGGACTGCTGTTCACACTGGGAAGTCTGCTGTTTTACGTATCGCTGATCGGAGAGAAGACGGGACTGTGGAAACCGCAGAATCTCTATGTACAGATCGGTACAGTGCTTTTTATATGGCTGCTGTCATGCGCGGAAAGCGGCTGGTCGGTCCGATACGGTTACTTTCCGTTTTTCCTTGCCATCACGGTGCTGCTCGGCTTCTGCCAGAAGCATATGAAAAAACTGCGGCTTGTGTGTCTGGCGCTGGGCAGTATGATTTTCCTGTCATCCTGCGGGGCAGTAGAGCCGGAAAAGCGGCTGTATCCACTGGCGGTTGCCTTTGATTATATGTCGGAAGAGGCGACTGCGCCGGAAAACAGTGAAACTGGGGAAGAAACCGGGACGGCGGTCAGTGAGAGCGGCGGAGAAAAGGAGACGGCTGGCGGTAAATGGCGCGTCTGGTATGCGCCTGCGAATCTTGCGGTGGTGACCGGCCAGGGAAAGGATGAGCAGGAGGAGGGAACCGACGAGGACCCCGCATCGCTGTTCTTTGAAGCGGAGACGTTTGAGGAGATTGCGCAGCAATATGACAGCACAGAGGAATATGATCTCGACACCGGACACGTCCAGGCGATTGTATTTTCCGATGCACTGCTCAGTGACCGGGGACGGATGGAAGAACTGTTGAAGTACCTGGAACAGGACCGTGCGCTTGGGCACAGTGCCTATCTGTTTCACGCAGAAAAACCAGAAGATATCATGGAGCAGAACGGAAAACAGGTGGAGTCCGTCGGTGAGTACCTGTGCGGAATTTATGACAACCGGGTGAAAAGAAAAGAGGCGGTGACACTGGCGGACTTGTGCTATGCGTGGGAAAACGAAAGGAGCATTCTGTGGATTCCGAAAGCGCCGTAAAAGGTTTAAAGTGTATGGAATATCGGAGCGGGTAGTGAGTGTCTGTGTATAAAAGTTTTGAAATCCGGCAAAACTGGAAAAAACAGGAGGCAGCATATGAATGAGAAAAAAGTACAGAGCCGGAAACGGAATCAAAATCAGACACAGAAGAAATCCAGGGACAGGCAGGCGCAGCCCCGAAATACATTTGGGAACCAGCATAGAAGTCAATTCCAGGCGGCATTTCAAATTTTCTGCCGCCGCTGGCTCCCCGTCTGCATTGCGGCGCTGATCCTTTCCGGAACCGCCAATCTTCTCCGCGAGTCCCGTCTGCAGCAGGAAGTCGCTGCAAAGATCGTGCGCTTTCACGTAAGAGCCAACAGCGACTGCGCCTCCGACCAGCAGATCAAGCTTCAGGTACGCGATGCCGTTGCCGAAGAACTGCAGACGATCCTGCACGGAGCCGAAACAAAAGCAGAAACCGAAGAAATCCTGCGTGAAAACGAGCCCTCCATCCGTGCCGCCGCCCTTCAGACGCTGCGCGCAGGAGGCAGTACTGACGATATCACCGTAACGTACGGAAAAGCCAGTTTTGAGGAAAAAGAAACGGGCAATTATATTCTCCCCGCCGGAACGTACGACGCTCTTCAGATCAACATCGGCAGAGCCAAAGGGCATAACTGGTGGTGCATGCTGTATCCGTCCATCTGCTTTTCGGATGCCCTGCGCCCCGTAAACGAGGACGGCGAAAGTGCAGAAAAAGTCGAAAAAAGCCGGATTCCGCTGCAGAATCTGTTGAGTGACGCCGCCTACCGCGAAATCCTGAAAAGTGACCGGATTTCGTTCCGGTTTTTCTGGCGTTAAGCGGATTTTTCGAAAGACTTTCAAGAGAAATGATTGCAATATTCCTCCATTCGGGTTAAAATAATGTATCAGCGACCTATTTTAACCAGGGTCGTGAAATGAAAAAAGAAATGTAAAAATTCAGATATATTAAATATAGAAATGAACCCCATTCGGCATGACAAAAAAGTAATGCCGGATGAAAAATGGAGGAAAGTATGAAAGCAGACAGACAGGCGCCGATCGGCGTCTTTGATTCCGGTGTCGGCGGACTGACCGTAGTGCGTGAGATTATGCGAAACCTGCCCGACGAACGAATCGTATATTTTGGAGATACTGCGCGTGTGCCGTACGGTTCCAAATCGAAGAACACCGTCATCCGTTATTCCCGTCAGATCGTACACTTTCTGGAAACCCAGCAGGTCAAGGCAATCGTCATCGCCTGCAACACCGCAAGTGCGCTGCACTCGATACGATCGAAAAAGAGATTGATCTCCCGATCATCGGCGTGGTAAAACCGGGTGCACAGATGGCCGTCGAGACGACGCAGAACAAGCGCGTCGGCGTCATCGCAACCGAGAGCACTATTCAGAGCGGCCTCTACCAGCAGCTCATTACCGAGGCAGATCCGGCGATCACCGTTTACGGAAAACCGTGTCCGCTGTTTGTGCCGCTCGTGGAAGAGGGCTGGACAAAAGATCCGATCACCGAGGAAGTGGCGCGCCGCTATCTGGCAGAGATTCTGGATAAAGACATCGACACGCTGATTATGGGATGCACCCATTATCCGCTGCTGCGTTCTCTGCTGCGGAAAGTAGCCGGAGAAAAAGTAACACTCGTCAACCCGGCATACGAAACCTCACAGGCACTGCGCAGACTGCTGCGGGAGCTGGATCTGGAGAATCCGGGAAACGATGAGCTGGGCCGTCAGAAATACCAGTCTTCGCAAGCGACGGCGTGGAGCGGTTCAATGCCTTCGCACATTCCGTTCTGCCGGAGCAGATCAGCGATACGAAACAGGTACAGATTGAAAACTATTAAAAACGACATACAGAAAAGAGAGAGGAACACCAGAAAAGGATGGAAAAAGACGTGCTCATCAGCATCCGCGGACTGCAGTATCTGATGGATGAGGAATCCGGCGAACAAGAACCGGTGGAGGTTATGACGACGGGTTCGTACTACAAGAAAAACGGCCATCACTTTCTGATCTACGACGAGGCAACCGAAGGCTTTGACATGATGACGCACAACATGATCAAATTTACGGAAAACGCCCTAGAGGTGCGCAAGCGCGGCCTCATTGATGTCCATATGATTTTTGAGGAGGATAAAAAGAACATTTCGTTTTATCACACGCCATATGGCATGATCAATATGGGAGTTGCGGCGACAAAGGTCAGAATGAAAGAAACGCCGGATCAGATTTTACTGAAGGCAGAATACGCGCTCGACATCAACGACAGCTACGTGGGGGACTGTGTAATCGATATCGAGGTAAGACGCGGGAAGGCGGAAAACTGAATTTATAAAAAAATACCCGGGAAGAATGAAAATCATTCAACTCGGGTATTTTCGCGAGCAACGAGCCAAAGTCCGGGCTTGCACGAGACCTTGGCGACTGCCGCGAAAGCAAAAAGAAACACGCAAAGCGTGTTTCTTTTTGTTTCAGATGAAATTTTATTTCTCCTCGCCGCGTGCCTTGCGGAGCATTCTCTGCCAGAAGCCGTTTTTCTTTGCCGGCTGCTCTAACGAACCGCGGATGCCGCGAACTCCGGTGATGTAGATACGCTTACGGTAGCCTTGACTTCTTTTTTCACCGGGATCTGATCGAAGATAGCAGCGTCGCAGATCAGGGTCATGATTCTCGGACCGACTTTTGCTTTGACGATCGGCAGTTTTGCGCGACGCATCATTTTCGGTGTCTGGTCAATGACCATCTGTGGGAGTCCGGAATCTTTCATGCGAAGCTTTTTCTTATCTATGATCAACATGGAGACAGTCTGTTTCATGGCCTCCATTTGTTCCTGCTGTGCGGCCTGTTTTGTCTGTGCTTTTTTACCGAAGTAATACAGCAGACCAAGGATGACAGCGATGACAGCTAATACGATTAATACGATAATCCAGGGTTTCATCCCTCTATTCCTCCTCTGCAAAAAATAATGTGGGCATCGGAACATACAATGCCAGTCTATGAACATTCTAACATTGATTTCGGCAAAACGCAAACACATTTTAGCGCAATCCAGGCGATTTTACGGTTGAAAATCATAAGAATTTCTAAAATCGGAGCCCCAGCCTTTTTTTACCAGACAAGTATGGTAAAATGAGATTTACAACGCGCCGGGAACGGCGTAGTATGGAGGAAAATTCAAGAATGAAAAGAAAAGCAGCAGTCATGCTTCTGCTCATGACACTGGGAGCAGCCAGTGTGAGCGGATGTGGAAAAAACAATACAACAAGCAGCAGTTCCGTATCAAGCGCAAGCAGCACAAGCGCTTCCTCAGCATCCGATGCGTCGAGCGCAGGCAGCACATCGTCCGACAGCACAGCTTCTGAGGAATACGCTTCCCCGAGTGATGTAGACGGGATTCCGGTTGTCGATGAGGAAGTTGATCCGGCAGAGTGTGTAACGCTTGGAGATTACAAAAAGCTGACACTGGAAAAGAAAGTAGAGCAGGTAACGGATGATGACGTACAGACGGCCATTATGGCAGAGACAGCTGTCACCATGGACGATCCGGACGCCACCGTACAAAAAGGCGACACCGCCGATATTGCCTATGTTGGAAAAGTTGACGGCAAGGAGTTTGACGGCGGAAGCAGTGATTCCTACAATCTGGTGATCGGATCCGGTACCTTCATCGATGGATTTGAGGATGGTGTCATTGGAATGAAAACAGGGGAGACAAAGGATCTGAACCTGAAATTCCCGGACAGCTATCAGAGTACCGATCTGGCAGGAAAAGACGTTGTGTTTACCGTTACGGTAAATGCGTTTACCCGCCCGGCAGAAAACATTGACGGATGGGAGCTCGATGATGCATGGGTAGCAGAAAATACAGATTACAGTACTGTGGAGGAATACCGTGCCGGAAAACGCGCAGAGCTGGAGGCTGCAAATGAGACGACAGCGGAAAATAATCTGCAGAATGACGCGATGCAGCAGGTGGCAGACGGCTGTACGTTTCACAAAATTCCGAAATCCTATATCACCCTTGGCGAAGAAGATTACGATAAACGGTATACCGCTTATCTTCAGAATTACGGCATTTCCCTGGACGACTATCTGGAGCAGTATGCGGACAGAGCGACCTACAATCAGGAGAAAGCAACGTATGCAGGAACGATGGCAAAAAGTGCCCTCCTTCTGGATGCCGTAAAAGAGGCAGAAGGCTGGACAACAGATGACCAGGATTACCAGCAGATCTTAAACGACGAGGCAGCCAATGCCAATATGTCGCAGGAAGATTTCCTGAAAGCAGCCAATGACTATTACGGGGAAGATACGGTAGTGCGCAATATCATGATGGAGCGCATGATCAATATGGTTCTCGATAATGCAACGGTCAATACTGTGACTGTGGATGCAGACGGAAATACAGTAGAATAAAAAGAGAAATCACCCGAAAACAGGATAAAAATTTCTGTTTTCCGGGGTGATTTAACCGAATCAAGTAAGTCCCCTGCTTCCATTGCGAAAAGCAATAAGCAGTGGGTGGGGACTTGCTTGTATCAGGAGGAGTGCAAGCTCCTTCTGATAAACTGCGGAGCAGTTATTTGGTTATGAGCAAGTAGCGAAGCGGATTGCGAATATCCGCTTCGCATGTGGGAAACGAATTGTGTTCGTTACGCCATGATTTTGCGGAACAGATCCTTCAGATCTTCTACGCTTGCATCCTTCGGATTGCCCGGTGCGCAGGCATCTGCGTGTGCGGAATCTGCAAGGAACTGCAGATCTTCTTCTTTGACTGCCTCGAGAACAGATGGGATTCCAACGTCTGCGGACAGCTTCTTAACAGCATCAATCGCTGCTTTTCTGTACTCTTCCTGAGACATTTCGTCTACACCTGCAACGCCCATGGCACGTGCGATTTCACGGTATTTCTCACCGGTGCACTCCTGGTTGTATTCCATAACGATCGGAAGCATCATGGCACATGCAACACCGTGTGGGGTATCATAAACAGCACCAAGGGTGTGTGCCATGGAGTGAGCGATTCCAAGACCTACGTTGGAGAAGCCCATACCTGCGATGTACTGGCCAAGAGCCATTCCTTCGCGTCCCTCTTTGGTGTTTGCGACAGCACCGCGCAGAGATTTGGAGATGAGTTCGATGGCTTTGAGATGGAACATGTCAGTCATTTCCCATGCAGCTTTTGTGGTGTAGCCTTCGATTGCGTGAGTCAGAGCGTCCATACCGGTGGAAGCGGTCAGGCCTTTCGGCATGGAGGACATCATATCCGGGTCAACAACTGCGATGATCGGCATATCATGCGGGTCAACGCATACGAATTTACGTTTTCTTTCTACGTCGGTGATAACGTAGTTGATGGTAACCTCTGCAGCAGTACCGGCTGTAGTCGGAACGGCGATGATCGGTACACACGGATTTTTGGTCGGTGCGGTGCCCTCAAGCTTCTGACATCCTCAAACTCCGGGTTTGCGATGATGATACCGATGGCTTTGGAGGTATCCATAGAAGAGCCGCCGCCGATGGCGATCAGATAGTCAGCGCCGGATGCCTTGAAAGCTTCTACGCCGTGTTTTACGTTTTCGATGGTCGGGTTTGGCTTGATATCGCTGTAAAGCTCATAGTCGAGTCCGTTTGCGGTCAGAATATCGGTTACTTTGGAAGTAACGTTGAATTTAATCAGATCCGGGTCAGAGCATACGAAAGCTTTCTTGAAGCCGTGTGCCTTTGCTTCATTTGCGATCTCGGCAATAGCGCCTGCTCCGTGATAAGAGGTTGCATTTAAATTAATACGATTTGCCATGATTGAAAAACTCCCTTCTAAAATGAATAAATGGTTTTACTGAACTTGTTATTATATTAACAAATCCGGAAGGGAAAAAGAAAGTGACAGAAGAAGCGAAGTGTAACACTTTAAAAAAAATCGCCATTGTGACAAAAACAACAGAACAAAATTTGTGAAAAATAACCAGAGCGTGTCTGAAAAACCATTTCCGCAATCTGCAAGCCCCACTTTGACACGCGCTCTAAGAGAGCAGCTGCAGATTCCGGAACAGTTTTTTAAGTCTTCCGGCATTGCCCGGACGAGAAGAGCGGCAAACTCGGAAGGTGTCAGATCCATGCCGGTAAGCACCCATTTTACGGTCATGGTGATGGAACCCTGACAGTACATTTCGAGAAGAAAATGCATTTCCGGTGAAACCGGACTGCCGCTTTTTTCGTGAATCAGATTTTCGTAGAACGCGAGAATCAGATCGAAATCGTGCTCACGCAGAGAATTCTGCTTGTCGTAGCGGAAGGCAGCGGCGAAAAAAGCTTTTTCTTTCTGAATATAGGTAAATTTCTTTTCCAGACTGTCAAAAACGGTCGTTCCGCGACCCATATGTTCAAAGGATTTTGTCAGTAATTTATCAAAATACCAGTTGATCAGATCGTATTTGTCGAGAAAATTGCGGTAGAAGGTCTGGCGGGTAACACCGCAGATTTCACAGATCTGGCGCACAGTGATCTCTTCAACGGGTGTTGTTTTCATGCACTCCTTCATAGATTCGGCAAGACGGTATTTTGTTTTTTCTCCTTTGGGAGCAGATACGGTGGAATGGATCATCCGGGCAGTTTCCTTTCGTTTCGAAAATTGTAACTATGCAGAGTTATGCATACATTATAACGCGAATCAGAAGAAATAAAAAGCCCTGAACATGTTTCCAGGATGAAAGCGAGAAACATGCCAAGGGCGTTATTGTTATTTTCTTTTGTTTACGGCCTGTCCGACACAGTAGCATACAGCGGCAACAACCATGCCGTTGATGGAAGCGATGCCCCAGTGTAAGAGGTTCGCAACAATGGCACCGAGAATGACACCGGCGACTGCAAACCAGTCTATGGTTTTAAGTTTCGGCTGATCGGTTTCAAAGTCCTCTTTGTTCATGAAGTAGGCGAGCACCAGAATCATGCCGACCGGCGGCAGGGTACAATTCAGAATGTTGAGCCAGCCGCAGAAGTTGTAGTACAGCCATACGGAGGCAACCGTTCCGATGATACCGGAAAGGAGAACCATCGGTTTTTTCCTCTGATGGAAGATGTTGGCAAGACCAAGACCTGCGGTATACAGAGCGTTGTCGTTTGTAGTCCAGATATTAAGACCGAGAACGAGAACAGCCAGGTAGAACAGGTTCAGGCGGACCATAACCTCGAAGATATCGTTTCCGCCGACAAAGATGGAAGAAACGGCACCGAAGAAGAACATCAGGGAGTTTCCGATGAAGAAGGCCACAACCGTGGTGATGGCACCCGCTTTTCCGTTCTTTGCAAAACGTGCGAAGTTCGGGGTTGCGGTTCCGCCGGAAACGAAGGAGCCGACACCAAACCATCCGATCGGCGTAAAGCTGGTCATGGCTGACGGCAGATAGGAACCTTTTTCGCCAAAAGCTCTCTGGGACAAAAGATCAAGTGACAGACCGGTTTTTGCACCGACGTAGCCGAGCAGACCGGTATAAATACCAAGAATGATTCCACCAAGGATCAGTGATCCCAAAAAGCCCCAGAAATCGAGGCCGTCAGCGAGCTGCTGACCGACCCACATGCTTGCCGAGAAGAAGGTGAAGCCAAGCTATAAACTTTTAACAGTGTAAGGGGTAGCAACCTGATTGTCAAGGGAAAAGGCGAGTTTACATGATTTTCTTACAGAAGAAGGGAATGCGCCGCGAGAAAAGGAATTTTACCGGGTTTTGCCTTCTCCGGAAAAATATTCCTTTGTAAGCTCCACAACCTTGCCCGAAAGCAGGAAGAGCGCAATCAGGTTTGGGATTGCCATGAGGCCGTTGAAGGTCTCGGCAATGCTCCACATCAGGCCAAGATTTGCGGTGGCGCCAAGGATGGCAACCAGCGCATAGGCGGCCATAAAATATTTTGTGATTCTTTCAGAGAACAAAAACTCGATGCAGCGTGCACCGTAAAGTCCCCATCCGAGAATCGTGGAAAAGGCGAAGCAGCACATCGCGAACGCGGTGAGCAGCGAAACCCAGTTTCCGTATGTAAGGGTAAAACCGCTGATGGTCAGCTCTGCGCCGGCAGCCTGTCCGTAGATGATGGAAGTGCCGCTGCAGAGGATGACGAGTGCAGTTAAGGTACAGATTACAATCGTATCAGTAAATACTTCGAAGATACCAAACATACCCTGTTTGACCGGCTTTTTGGTGTCGGCACAGGCGTGCGCGATCGAACCGGTACCAAGACCTGCCTCGTTTGAGAAAATACCGCGGGACACACCTTTTTTCACACTCATGAGCATGCTTCCGACGATACCGCCTGTAACAGCAGAGGGACGGAAGGCGCCCTCAAGGATCGATACGAAAACAGACGGAATCCGGTTGAGATTCAGCAAAATTACACCGATGGCAAGGACAATATAAAACAGAGCCATAAACGGAACAAGCTTTTCTGTTACCTGTGCGATCCGTTTGACACCGCCGAGCAGGATCAGCGCTACGAGTACCGCAATGATGATACCCTGAATCAGGTTGGAGGTAGGGATTGCATCCTTTGAGATCACATGGTAATTCATTAGTGCGGAGTTGACTGCGGTTGTGATGGTGTTGACCTGCGTTGCATTTCCGGTTCCGAACACAGTCAGTACACCGAAAGCAGCGAAAAGATAGGCCAGAAAATGCCATTTTTTGCTGAGACCGTTTTTGATGTAATACATCGGTCCGCCGACGAGTTCCCCGTTGGCGTTTTTCTCGTGATAGAAAACAGCCAGTGTTACCTCGGCAAATTTCGTACACATGCCGAGCAGGGCGGAAACCCACATCCAGAACACGGCGCCGGGTCCGCCGATAGCGATAGCGCCGGCAACACCGGCAATATTACCGGTACCAACCGTGGCGGCAAGTGCTGTACAGACCGCCTGGAAAGGTGTAATTGCGCCATCGGAAGCATCTCGTTTGCGGAACATTCTTCCAAGCGTTGTGCGGATCGCATACGGGAATTTTCGAATCTGGAAAAAGCGGGTGCGCAGACTCAGGTAAAGGCCGACACCGAAAATACAGATCATAGCCGGAACACCCCAGATAAAATTGTTCACGGCATTGTTGATGGTTTCAATCAGTTGGAGCATAGATACCTCTTTCTTTTTCATAAGCAGAAGCACTTTCTTGGAAGATCAGTGCTTTCATAAAGTAACACAATGCAAAAAGTATATCATCTCAGACGAGATTTGCAAGTTTTTTTCGAGAAAAAACGCGGACCCCCAATTTTTTGCGATTCCGGAAAGATATATTTTCTCTAGCCTTATGGGTTTACCATGAGCCAGGCGGTTTTTTCCGTTTTCTTCCAGGTTTTGTGAAGGAATGCAGCGAAGTATGATAGAATAGAGAAAAAAACAGAAAAGAGGATTATTGCCATGTTTCAGGTAATTGATATGCACTGCGACACCATCCCGGCGCTGCAGTGGAAGGAAAAGCAGGAGCATCTTGCGGATGCGGATCTTCAGATCAATCTGGATAAGCTGGAAAAGGGCGGCAGCCTCTGCCAGTGCTTTTCTCTGTTTACGTTCCTGAAGGGACTGAAAGACGAAACACCGTTTGAGCATGTGAGAAAGCTGGCTGATCTCTGGAAATCAGAGGTGGAACGGTATCCGGACCGCATTTGTCAGATCAAAACGTATGCGGATCTGATGCAGGTACAGAAGGAAGGAAAAATAGGTGCGGTGATAACCGTCGAAGAGGGTGGTGTTTACGAAGGCAGTATCGAAAAACTGCACACACTGTACGATCTCGGTGTGCGGATTTCCACGCTGACCTGGAACTTTCCGAATGAGCTTGGATTCCCGAACCCGGCGCAGGAAGAGGGAAAGCCATATCTTCCGGATCTTGAAAACGGGCTGACACCGACCGGTATTGCCTTTGTCGAGAGATGGAGCGGCTCGGCATAGTGATCGATTTATCACACTTAAATGATGCCGGAATCCGCGACGTTTTTGCGCATACGAGAGGTCCGGTCATTGCGTCCCATTCCAATGCGCGCGGCGCGTGCTTCCATCTGAGAAACCTTTCGGATGAAATGATTCGTCAGCTCGCAGAGCGTGGCGGCGTCACCGGTATCAATTTCTGTCCGTCGTTTCTGCGCGAGGAGGAGCCGGCAACGAAAAAGGCATCGACGATGGATATGGTACGCCATATGAAATATCTGCGCAACGTCGGCGGTATCGATATCATCGGCCTTGGAACCGATTTTGACGGTTTCAGCGGTGAAACGGATGTGCCGGACACCGCGCATATGCAGCATCTCGCAGATGTGATGAGCCACGACGGTTTCACCGATGAGGAGATCGAGAAGGTCTTTTCCAAGAATGTACTTCGGGTGTTTAGAGAATGCTGGAAATAAAACTACAGCTCCGGTGATGCCGCCAGAAGCTCCTTTGTATAATCATTCTGCGGATGCGCAAACAGTTCTTCCGTCTCCGCGTTCTCCACAATCCGGCCTTCTTTCATCACGAGAACCCGGTCGCACATCTGATAGATCACGTTGAGGTCATGCGAGATAAAGAGAATCGAGAGCTGAAGCTCCTCCTGAAGCTGAACCATCAGCTCCATGATCTGCTTCTGAATCGTCACATCGAGAGCGGAAACCGGTTCGTCGGCAAGGATCAGACGTGAGCCTGGATCAGTGCGGCCGCGATGCTGACTCTCTGGCGCTGGCCGCCGGAGAGCTCATGCGGGCGGCGTTTCAGGTGCTCTGCGGAGAGGCCGACTCTTTCGGCCATCGCAAGAACCCGTTTTTTTCGTTCTTCTTTCGGAACCTTCTGCATCCGAAGCGGCTCCTCTAAAATCCAGGAGATTTTCTTCGCAGGATTCAGGGAAGAAAACGGATCCTGGAAAATCATCTGCGGATGGTCGACCTGCGAAAATATTTCGCCTTCATCTGGGCGGATAAATCCTAAGATCACTTTGGAGAGTGTCGATTTTCCGCATCCGCTTTCTCCGACGAGACCGAGAATTTCATTTTCATGAAGCTCGAAAGAGATATCATGAAGCACCGTTTTTCTCTGCTTTCCCTCCTGATAGGAGGCAGAAATATGGCTGACTTTCAGAATGTTGTTCGGAATGATTTCTTCCATGGGTTATTCCTCCTTTTCCGCCGGCGGAGCAGCTTTTTTGTCAGAGCCTGTCGGCCATTGAGCTGTTGGAGCGATTTTGATTCGTTTTCGCAGCGATGTTCGTCGGTTCGGAATTGCATCGAGCAGGCGGCGGGTGTAGTCTTCCTTCGGGTGGAAAAAGACATCGTCCACACTGCCGGATTCCACAATCGTCCCATGATTCATGACGATGACCCGGTCACAGAGCGAACGGATGACGCCGAGGTCGTGTGAGATAAAAAGAATCGCCGTGTGATGGCGTTCATTGATTTTTTTCAGCAGCTTTAAGATCTGCGACTGAATCGTCACATCAAGAGCTGTTGTCGGCTCGTCTGCAATCAGAAGCTTCGGTTCTGTAATAAGCGCCGCAGCGATCATCACCCTCTGGCGCTGACCGCCGGAGAGCTGGTGAGGGTATTTTTTGCAAAGCTTTTCCGGGTCGGGAAGCTCGACCTCATGCATTATGGCAAGAACCTTTTCATGACGTTCTGCCGGTGTGCAGCTCTCATGGATCAGCAGTCCCTCTGCAATCTGTTCTTCGATGGTCAGAACCGGATTTAAAGAGGTCATCGGCTCCTGAAAAATCATACTGATTTCTTTTCCGCGGATGCGCTGCAGATCCTGGCTGGAAGCGTGCGCAACGGAAGAACCTTCGTAGAGAATTTCTCCGCCGGATACGGCGGAATTTTCCTTTAAAAGGTGCAGAATGGAGAGCGCCGTCTGGGTTTTGCCGGAACCGGATTCCCCGACAATGCCAAGCGTCTCACCTTCTTCTAAGGAAAAGGAGATGCCTTTTACCACTTCGGTCGGTGGCGTGGTATCGTAAAATGCAATTTTTAAGTCACGTACATCGAGAAGTGCCATATCAGTTACCGCCTTTCTTCTGTAATCCGTCGCCGAGGAGCGATACGCCAAGCGCCAGTAAAATGACGGCAAGACCGGGGAAAACAGAGCCCCAGGGAGCAGTCATCAGATACGTCTGGGATTCTGAGAGCATCCGTCCAAGCGAGGCATCGGGCGGCTGGACACCGATGCCGAGAAAGCTCATGCCGGCCTCGGAGAGAACGGCGTTGTTGAAACCGATTGCTGCCATCGAAAGAAGGGACGGGACCGTATTTGGCAGGATATGTACAAATATGATCCGAAGATGGGAAACACCCATCAGACGGGCACTTTTGACATAGTCCATATCTTTGCGTGCGAGAAATTCGCTTCTGGTGATACGTGCAAAGCTCGGAATGAATACGATACCGAGTGCAAGGATCACGTTGTATTTGCCGGGACCCAGCAGCGCGATAAATACCAGCGCCAGCAGGATTCCCGGAAAGGAAACAATGACATCGTTTATGCGCATCAGGATTTCGTCAATCCATCCGCCAAAATACCCGGTGAACGCACCGACAAGAACACCAATGGTTCCGCCGAGTAGCAGAGTAGCGAAAGCGACGAAGAAGGTTGTACCGGTTCCTTTTAAGACGCGGCTGAAAATATCGCGTCCAAAGTGATCGCAGCCGAACGGGTGCGACAGAGAGGGAGCAGCAAACTTGGCTGCGCCGTTCATTGCATCCGGGTCGTACGGTGTATAGAAAAAGCCGATCAGAAGAAACAGAAGCATAAAAGCGGTGAGAACAGCTCCGATGATCAGCGTGAGATTGCGTTTCTTTTTCATAATGAAAACCCTTTCCTTTGTCGTGGGCGGCTCCCTGCGACCTTTCGGTCGCGGGAGCTGATGATCGAAAGCTCCCGTCAGTCTTTTACGCGGATACGCGGATCAATTCTGCCATACAGCAGATCTACCACGAAATTGATGATAATAATGAGGGCGGCGATCAGTACAAGGATGCCCTGAACCACGGGGTAATCGCGGTTGGAGATCGAAGTGATCAGAAGATTGCCCATGCCCGGAATCGAAAAAACCTGTTCCAGAATAATGCTGTTTGCCACAATATCTGCGATTGTCATGCCCCAGAAGGTCAGTACCGGAATCAGGCGTTTTTCAGCACATGGTGATACATAACACGGCGTGTACTGTTTCCGCGGGAATAGGCGGTGCGCACATAGTCGGCATCGAGCTGTGAGAGCACAGAGCTGCGCAGCATTTGACAGCCATGGAACAGCGCGGAAGTGCAATGGCGGCAGACGGTGCAACAAGATAACCGATAAAACCGGAAAATTCAGAAATCGGCACATAGCGCCCGGACTGAA
>ENA-OQIG01000781-OQIG01000781.1-human-gut-metagenome-genome-assembly--contig:-NODE-781-length-16691-cov-2.453755_pt1 | contig 16691 bp, 23 predicted proteins | sample MGYA00242576_ERZ504741 | MGnify/ENA primary metagenome ERZ504741 (study PRJEB26092, sample SAMD00036436) | human gut metagenome | host: Homo sapiens | study: EMG produced TPA metagenomics assembly of... | reverse complement strand
CTTGATGAAGAATTTGGTGAGGAAGGTTTTTATCTTTTTTAATCCCTAGATCGTCTATTTGTGTTGCCCGCCTACCGGCGGGCATTTTTAATTCAAAAGAGCGCCGGCGGCGGTCTTTCCTATAAAGTAAAAAAATGTCTGCTTGTTACAGGACATCACGTTGTCAGACATTCTATTACCCAAAATGTAATAAAAGCTCTTTCTGTTGAGGGTATTCACTGTGATGTATGCCTGCGGCTGCAACAGTATGTGGTGGAATAGATGCTTTAGCACATACAATAGAAATTCTTGTAGGAACTGCTAATAATGAATATACAAATCAGATTCTGTTTCTTTGCTTGAATAAAATATGGAGATGGCTGCCTGTCGCAGTAAAAGAACCTGAGAATCTGGAAGCAAGAGAACAAATGTCATGGGCTGCACACAATGCACTGGCGAATGGCGGAGTTCCAAATGGACATGCGGTTGCCCATGCAATTGGTTCTTTATATCATATTACACATGGAAATGCCTGTGCGATGGTGCTTCCTACAGTGGTTCGTCATTTTGCACTTTATGCTCAGAAAAATATTCAAAAAATGGCAGAAATCATGGGAATAAATGTTACCGGAGATGCACTAAAAGATGCTGATGCAGTTGCAAATGCAATTCATGTATTTTGTCAGGAACTTGGTTTGGATACATTGCAGAAAATATTTGCAGAAAAAGGATATTGCGATAATTGTCGGGAATTTACTGAAAAAATGATTCCACTGGTTATGGATGATTTTAAATCACGGGAATAGATGCCTCCAATTCATACGGGGAACTATAAAGAAAAAATAGGAAAAATATGTGAAGCAATATATGCAGAAAAATAGTCAGGATGTATAAGTTTAAAAAATGAGAAAAAAGATTTTAGGAACAGACCTGAAAGTTTCCGCAATAGGACTTGGATGCATGGGAATGAACCATGCGTATGGTGCATCGGCAGATAAGACGGAAATGATAAATCTGATTGCACAGGCAGTGGATATAGTCTGCCCGGTAACAGCAATACAAAACCGCTATTCCATGATGGCGAGATGGCATGAAAAATTATTCCCGGTACTGGAAGAATTAAATATAGGATTTGTGGCGTTTTCACCACTGGCAAATGGATTTTTGTCTGGTAAATACAATGCACAATCTGCTTTTGAGAAAAATACAGACTACCGGTCAATTATGCCGCAATTCCAAAAAGATTCTTACGAGAAAAATCAGGAGTTTTTAGCGTGGATACAGGCATTTGCAGAAGAAAAGAATGCGACAGTTGCCCAGATTTCTCTGGCATGGTTGGTTGATAAAAAGCCATATCTTGTTCCGATTCCGGGGACAAGAAAACTGGAACGTTTGAAAGAAAATGCGGGTGCATCTGATATTTTATTGACACCAGAAGAAGTGAAAAAAACAGATGATATGCTTGAAAGAATTCCTATGTCGGAGGTGTTCGGCGGAACTAAGGTTACAAAGTAGAGGCTAATATTAGCAGCGTGAATCTTCTGCATCTACCCACATCTGTAAATTCCCATCAAGATATAATTTTACATATTCAAGTGGTTCATCGACAGCAAGAGACGTTAATGCACGTTCTGATCCGGGAGTAGTTATTAAATTCTTTTCAGCTTCCTAACAGTCAATGCGGAGCATATAGCCAGCACTGGTATATACATCAATGCTGTTTCGTTGTGGATTGTATTCTGCAAATATTGTTCTCATCGTATCGAATCTCTCCTTATCATTCAATCATTCGTTACAAAAATCAGAAGCATTTCAATCAGTTCACCATGTCACTCTTATTTTGTGTTATACTATTTTATAGATTTTTCTTTAATTTTTGTCCTCCTTGATATTTTGATGTTCAGAATATGAGGGATAGCTTTGAAAATGAAATGTGTTTTCAACTGTTAGTTTATTCGTAAAGGAAGTGATATGTGCTATACTTAAAGGAAAAGGAGAGACAAGATAATGCATCTAGAAGAAACATATACAGGAATTATGCGAGTTGCAAGCAACAGAGATGGAAAGCCATATAAAGACTGGCGGGAATACTATGTAGATCAGTCAGGTCTTATCATGATTTTTCAATCGGACAGTAAGCCTGGCAAATACGCAGTCTATTTCTTTTTGCCGTCAGATGAATACATGCACTCATCGTGCGGTAAACTGCAAATTCAGGGTAGGAAGATTCGAATTGAAACAGAGCGGAGCATTTATGAGTTTGAAGAAGATCAGAAATGTCTAACAATGGCAGAGGGATTAATTGCTCTTGATAATGCTAAATTATATTTCGGCAATCCAGATTGTATGTGCATCTGTCAAAAGACTATGAGACTGCAAAAATAGTTGGGAGCCGACATGAAAAATCGGTTGTATATCAGATGAATGCAGGAAAGATAGGAGCAGATGGTTATCTGTTTTATTTGTCGGTGAATGTAGTATGGCTGACAAAAGAGGTACCGGTGCGGTATTTGAGTATATTTGAAAAGTTGTGAGGCAGATTATGAATAAATTTCTTGATAATCGGATGACGATATATGAATACGGAAATCCAACGGCGGATGTTGTTTTAATTCAGCTAGTAGGTGATCATGATCTGCATGACATTGAAAATGAGATTACAGAAATCAGAAACCTTATAAATAAGGATTTTCGATTTATCGTTGTAAAGGTTAATAACTGGTACCAGGAACTAACTCCATGGAAAGCACCGGCTGTATTTGGAAACGAAAGCTTTGGTGATGGGGCTTGGCAAACTCTGGAAAAACTCTTAAAGATCTGTACGGATAAGAACAAGACATACTACATTGGAGGTTATTCTCTTTCCGGGCTTTTTGCATTATGGGCATCGTGTCAAACGGATATATTTTATGGTGTTGCAGCAGCATCCCCTTCGGTTTGGTTCCCTGGATTTGTTGAATATCTGAAAGAACGTAAAATAAAAAGTCGGTCTGTTTATCTCAGCCTTGGCAATAAGGAAGAAAAAACAAAAAATTCAGTTATGTCAAAAGTAGGAGACTGTATTCGGGAATTATATGCATGGATGCAGGCCGAAGAAATACAATGCACTTTAGAATGGAATCAGGGTGGTCATTTTAAAGATCCGACTTTGAGAGTTGCAAAAGCATTTGCATGGGTGTTAAATACAGAAAATGAAAAAGGAAGAAATGGATAATCTATGAAATTAAAAAATATTTTAATCGTTGTGAAAGACCTTGAAAAAGCAAAAACATTTTATCATGATTTATTTGGCCTGGATGTAATTCTTGATCAGGACGGAAATGTGATCTTAACAGAAGGGTTTGTTCTTCAGGATGAAAGATCTGGGCCAATTTTTGAAAAAAGAGATAGTATCGGAACACAATTCTTCTGAATTATATTTTGAAGAAAAGGATCTTAAAACATTTGCAGAAAAATTAGAGCGTCTGTATCCGTCTATCCAGTATGTCAATAAACTTATGACCCACAGCTGTGGGCATCAGGTTGTTCGCTTTTATGACCTGGATGGTCATCTGATCGAAGTTAGAACACCGATGTGAAATTGATTACACAAGGAGATAATATTTATGATGGAAATAAAAAAGATCGATCATAATTTTTCGGTATGTCAGGTGGAGGATTATTCCCTTGTAAATTTGAATTCGGAATATAGTTTTATTGGAAAGACGGACGAAGAGAAGTCTCTTGTATGTATCACAGATGAAGTTCCGGCAAATGTGATCCAGCAGGATGATGGATGGAAAGCGTTTCGTATCCAGGGCGTTTTGAATTTCTCATTAATAGGAATATTGGCTAAGATTGCGGCAGCCCTGGCAGATAATGGTATTTCAATTTTTGCAGTGTCTACATATAATACGGATTATGTTTTAATGAAAAGAGAAAATTATCAAAAAGCATTGGATGTTCTTAAAGCTTTAGGATATATGATCATAGATTGATAAATAAGCTGACGTTTAGCTGGATGAACGGGGATAGATTTGCTACAGATGATGAAATGAATTGGTTGGTGTATGTACAGATATCTGTGTTGTATCCAATGCCCTGATCCTGAAAGCAAAGTATCCGGAGGCTGCAATCTCTGTAGATGCCAGCTGCTGTGCCGGAGTGACACCAGAAAAGCATAAAGCTGCATTAGAGACAATGAAAAGCTGCCAGATCGATGTTTGCGGAGAAGACAAATAAATGATTGATCCATGAAATAAGTGTTTGTATGATCAAGAGGAACCACAGATGGAGAATTATATTTTAGAGGTGTGTGTAGACAGCGTAGAGTCAGCGTTGGCGGCAAAAAGGGGCGGTGCAACCCGCCTGGAATTATGCGCAAACCTTGTGATCGGTGGGACCACGCCGGGCTACACTTTATTTGAACAGGTCAAAGAGAAAACAGGACTTCCTGTCAGAGTATTGATACGTCCAAGATTTGGTGATTTTTTATACTCACACTATGAGTATGAGCAGATGCTTTATGATATCCGCTATTTTGCGCAGACCGGTGTTGATGGAGTGGTGATCGGAAGTTTAAAGGAAGATGGTACTCTCAATGAAGAACAGATGCGTGGGATGATCGAAGCAGCAGGAAACAGTGGGATCACGTTACATCGTGCGTTTGATGTATGTGCAGACCCGGTTGTCACATTACAAAGAGCAGCAGAGCTGGGAGTAGATACGATCCTGACATCAGGCAGGAGGCAGACTGTGTTGCCGGATGTGAACTTCTTCGCCGGCTTGTACAGCTTTCTGCTGATAAGTGTGAGGGCATAGACAGCTACTGCAAACCTGCCATACTGGCTGGCGCAGGGGTCAGTTCAGCGAATATAGCAGAAATTGCTAAGATAACAGGAGCACACGCTTTTCATATGTCTGGCAAAAAGCTTTGTTTAAGCGGCATGCATTATCGAAATGAGCGGGTACATATGGGACTTAAAGAATTGAGCGAATTTCAGATCTATCGCACCGATGAGACAGAGATCAGAAGAGCAGTTGAAATTCTGCAATCCCTTTAAGATAAATGATAGAGTTTTTGTTATGTATACGGAGATAATTTGGTAATGAGAAGAAAAGACAGAGAGATCTTAGATCTGGATAAAATTGAAAGCATTATTGCAGGTGCACGTTACATGCATTTGGGAATGTTTGATGAAAATTATCCCTATGTTGTGCCCCTTCATTATGGATATGAAATGAAAGATGGAAAACTGACATTTTATGTCCATGGAGCGAAGGAAGGGCATAAACTGGATTGCCTGCGAAAAAATGATCATGTTTTTGTAGAAATTGACTGCAGACTGGAGAAGAACATAGGATCAGCGAGAAAATGGCAGATGCTGTGACGGTAATCAAGGTGGATGTAGAGTCTTATACTGCAAAAGCCCGTGTAAGGTAATTGAAAAAGCAGGGGATCTGTAAAATGAGATATGATTGTTAATAAGCTGAAGATAATGTTAACCATTTGCGATAACTGGTTGACATTATCTTTTCTTTTTGCTATACTCAAAGCGTTTTCGGAAACAGGTTATGTAAAAGATATAAAGAATATAAGGAAAGGACAATATAGCTGCAATGGAGTATACAAAGCGTCTGCTTGTATTAGAAGGTCTCCTTTCAACCCTTCCTGACTGTCAGGGCTGGATGATCGCAAAGTGCAGGTTTAGTCTTGGAAACAGGAAAATGAAAACTTCAGACCAGTTTCCTTTGCAGATATTAAAAAAGGACGGGAGGCTGGCAAAGATCCACATTTGTTCTTTTGCAGGAGAGGAAAAAGATCTTTTAGATGTGACTTTGATCAACCCGGGTCAGAGGATGACTTTGGGGAGCAGGGAAAATATGGAAACAGAAAAAGAAGATTATCCCTTTAAGGTCACCAGGGAGGAGACCGATCGCTATTTAAGGGAAGTAAAGGACCAGAATCCCATTCATCAGGGGGAAGGTGCTATTGTTCCGGGTTTTCTGATGGCGAATAAGATCTTAAAACAGTTATCACCCCAAATCCCTTTTCAGGCAGAGTTCCGTTTTCTTACCCCTCTGCAGATTGAAAGATCCGGGTGGCTTGAATTTTTATCTTCAGATGAAGAAAATGATCCGAAGATAGAAGCGGAAAAGGCATTAAAAAAGGTACAGAAAATCCATCTGGAGACGCCTCAAAATATTATTTTAAAAGCTGAAATTACAGAGTACAAAGAGTAGAAAGGAGCGGACAGCTATGAGTCAGACCGCATCAAAAACAGTTCACACAACGAAATCTTACAGTATTTGGAATATACGAAGCCTTACGATTATGGCTTTAATGACAGCACTTCTTATTGTTTCAACGTATATTAAAATACCGCTTCCCTTTTCAACAGCCAGTATTACAGCCCAGACTTTAATGGTAAACCTGATCGGTCTGCTCCTTTCTCCGTTACAGACTCTGGCAGTTATGGTCACATGGATCCTGTTAAGTGTTGTGGGAATTGGCGGATCTTTGGGAAACTGTTAGGACCGGCAGGCGGATACCGTTATGGCAACCTGGTGGCAGCTGTTCTGATCTCCATGTTCTGCTGTAAAGTAAAGAAAGTAAGATGGCAGACTGCATTTATCATTATCGTAGGAATTCCGGTAATCTACTTATTTGGTGCAGTTCAGATGAAGTATGTGACCAATCAGCCATGGGGCGCTATTATGATCCAGGCAGTGCTTCCTTTTATTCCTCTTGATATTGTTAAATGTTTTGCAGCAGCAGGAATTGCAAAACCTCTTCGCAGACTGTTTCCAACAGACTAAAATGTTCAAAAAAGACCTGGGTATTAGATAGATAAGGGAGAGCAGACAATGGAAAATGTATGGATCCTTGGAGGACTTAGAAGTTTTATTGGTGTAAAAGACGGGATATACCGGCATATTCCGGCGGAAGTTCTGGGTGCCCAGGTCTTAAAAGAGATAAAAAACAGATTTTCATTAAAAGATGAAGAGATCGATTATATCATTGGCGGAAACGCAGTAGCAGGCGGGGGAAATATCACCCGCCTTGCTGCGCTTACAGCTGGTTTGGATGAAATGATACCGGCAGTTACTTTAGACCTTCAGTGCGGTTCCGCCCTGGAAAGTATTACTGCTGCAGCAGCGAAGATTGAAAGTGGTCTGGCAGATCTGGTGATCGCAGGAGGTTTTGAAAGTTCCTCCACCCAGCCGGTCCGCATGTGGAATTCCAATCATCCGGACTATCAGGAAGGAAAAAGCTATACAGTGGCAAAATTTATTCCTGACATTCAGGGAGAGCAGGTCATGCTAGAGGGAGCAGAAAAAACAGCTCTTACAGAAAATGTCACCAAAGCAGAAATGGATCCCTGGGTATTGTTAAGCCATAAAAGAGCTGCCCAGGCGGCAAAAGAAGGGATTTTATCTGATATCCAGTTTTCCATTGCAGACAGCAAAAAAGATGAAGGGATCAGACCTTCCATGAGCCAGAGACTCTTAGACAGGCTTCCCTGTTTACTGCCAGGCGGTTCGATTATAACAGCTGCCAATGCATGTCTGATGCATGACGGGGCAGCTTTTGTGGTCCTCTGTTCTGAAGCATACAGAAAAAAACATGGTCTGACGCCTCAGGCAGCGTTCCGTTTCGGCACAGCTATTGGCAGTGATCCTTTTATGAGTCCTAAAACAGCCGTTCTGGCGATCCGCAAGCTGTTAAAACAAACCGCTCTTTCTATAGATGAGATCCACAGTCTGGAAGTGAATGAAGCCTTTGCAGTGATCGATGTACTTTTAGAGCGGGAGTTCCCTGGAATAAGAGAGCGGTTAAATCCATTGGGAGGAGCCCTTGCTTACGGTCATCCTTACGGCGCTTCCGGAGCATTATCCTGTTACATCTGTTAAAGGATCTGGAACTGAACCAGGGAAGATTTGGCATCTGCGGAGTAGCGGCAGCAGGCGGGATCGGAACGGCCCTTCTGGTGGAAAAAGTATAAAGAAACGTATATTGCGGAGATAAAATCCATGGAAAAGATCACCAACTATCTGGAACTGATACAGCAGATCCAGGATATAACCCCGGAAAAAGAGGCTTTTTGTACAACAGGCAAAAGTCTTACATACAGCCAGCTTTATGCTTTGGCAAAAGAAAAGCAGGGAATGCTAAAACAGGAGAAAAAGGAATTTGGGGAACAGAACGCCAAAAAGCAGCTTCGGATCATCCAGACAACCTGTATTTTAGACCAGCTGGTGGAATTTCTGGCCTGTCAGGGAACAGACTGGATCCCGGTGATCCTTCCTGCAGATGCCACAGTGCCGGTGGATGAATGGACCCAAAAAACATGGCCTGAAAATGCCTGTATGGCAGTTATGACTTCAGGGACATCAGGAAAAAATAAGCTGCTTTTCAGGACCTTTGGAAGCTGGTATGATTATTTTCCTGTGCAGAATGAGATTTTTCATATAAATTCAGAAAGCCGCCTGTTTATGCAGGGAAGTCTTGCATTTACAGGAAATTTAAACCTGTATATGGGGCAATTAGCGGCAGGAGCAACTATTTTGGCCCAGGAGCGTTTTGATCCAAGGCTGTGGATCCGGAATATAAAACAGTGGCAGGCAAATGGTATCTACCTGATCCCGGCAAAACTGCGGGCATTATATCAGGCATTATGCCATGAAAAACAGGCTCCTCTGCCAGAGATCCGGACCATCTTAAGCGGTTCTCAGAGCCTTGGAAAAGAAGAGGTAGCACAGTTAAAACAGTTTTTTACAGAGGCAGAGATCACGCTTTATTATGGTGCCAGTGAGTTAAGCTATGTTACCTATATCCGTGATACACAGATGAATGACGATAAGACCAGGATCGGAAGGCCGTTTCCGGGAATTGATGTGCAGCTGGAAGACGGAAGGCTTATGGTAAATACGAAATGGGGTGTGATAGGAACAGGAAAAGAAGCAAGCGCAGGAGACTATGCCATTTGGATGAGGAAGGTTATTTTTGTTTTGATGGCAGAAGGATGATATTTGCAGTATTAATGGCCAGAAGATCTCCTGTATCCGTGTAGAACAGGTGATCCTTTCACTTGGGATCGGGGCAGAGGCAGCAGTAAAACCGGTAGAGCGACAGGACGGCAGTATCTGGCTGCTGGATCGTGCCAAAAGAGAAAGAAAGGGGAAAAGATCTGGAAAAAAAGACGGGAGAGATTCGCAGTCAGTTAAAAACAATCCTTTCCCAGGGTGAGATCCCAAAGTTTTTCTTTTTTGAGGATACACTTCCTGTAAATGAAAGTGGAAAAGTGTTAAAACGTTTGTTAGAGTAATCATTGTTTTTTCATTTTTTGTATGGCATAATTAAATATCAGGAAAGTTTTACACCGGTCCCTGGTTGTCAGGACCGGTTCCTTTTTGCTGTAAATGGATTTACAAGCAAGATGTATTCTTAAAATAAAGCAATTTGGGAGTACATCAGGGATAAAGGGAGGAAAAATATGTATCAGCTGGTGATCGTAGATGATGAGGATAAGATCGTAGAAGGAATAGCAAATCTGTTTCCATGGGAACAGTTAGGATTTCAGGTAACGTGGTTCAGCAGGCCTTTAAAGGCATTGGAATACGTAAAAACCCATCAGGTCCATGTACTTATGAGTGATATTGAAATGCCGGAGATGAACGGGTTAGAGCTTTGTAAACAGCTTCAGGACAGTGACATCAAGATCGTATTTATCAGCAGCCATCAGAATTATGAGTATTTCCGGTATGCCATCCAGTACCGGGTAGAAGATTATCTGTTAAAGCCTATCAAAAGCGGTGATATTTTAAATTGCTTTGGAAAAATACGGCAGCAGTTAGATGAGAAATACGCAGTTACCCAGGAAACACCGGTAACTTATTACGACCAGGTGATCTCCAAAGTAAAAGAGTACATAAAAGAAAATTATAAAGAGGCTTCTCTGGAAGATGCGGCAGTCCAGGTGTCTTTAAGCCCCAGTTATCTGTCCCGTATTTTCAAGGAAAAATGCGGTATGGGATTTTCTGATTATCTTACCAAAACAAGAATGGAAAAAGCCTGTGAGCTGTTAGGGGACATTCAATATAAAAGTTATGATATTGCTTATTATATCGGCTATGATAATCCCAAGAACTTTTCCAGGCTTTTAAGGCCTATTTTGGAATGACTCCCAAGGAATACAGAAACGGAAAGGTGCTTGAAAAGGGATGAAACGAAAATTTTTTATACGCCGTTTTCTTCGGTATCTCATGCTTTTAATGGTGCCTACCATCCTGATCTTTTCCTTTGCCATGATCTCCTTTAATTATCAGCTGGACCGGTCCTTAGATGCCAGGGCAAAGAATACTCTTTCCAGTGTAAATAACAGTCTGGAGATGATGGTCAGCAATGTAGCGTATCAAAATGAACAGCTGACCAATAATGCTTATACGTTGATCGCGTTAAAACGACTGATGAAGAGGGAGACCAGGATCCCTTACAGTGACGCGATCTATCTGCGAAATATTAAATCCACGTTAAGCAGTATTATACGGGCTTACCCATATATCCAGTCGGTTTATCTGTATCTGGATGGGTATAACAACTATTTTTCTTCAGATTATGGACTGGAGCAGCTGCAGCCTAAAGGAAAGAACAACTGGTACAGCAGTTACCGTTCCATGAGATCGGACGAAGAAAGTCTGATGGAGACCAGGGCAGCGGCAGATACAGGTTATGGGCGCAGCATGATCACCATTTACCAGAAAATGAAGCTGCAAAAAGGCGTAGTGGTCATGAATATTGATGTAGGCGCTTATCTGGCAAGTCTGGACGCGATCCTGCAAAAAGACAATGAAACGGTTCTTTATCTGGATAAAAAAGACCAGCTGATCCTTGCCTGGAATGATGAAAACGGGGCAGCAGACAGTTTTAGCGGTACAGAGTTTAAAAACAGCGGACAGGAAAACAGCTGGAAAAAGATCAATGGAAAATCCTATCTGGTCCATACGGCTGTCAATGATCAGTATGACCTTCTCCTTGTGTCCCTGATCTCCAGGCAGGCGAAAATGAACAATATCATCCAGGTGGCAGGGGCTTTCCTGGCAGTATTTGTGTTAAATACCATTGCATGATGGCATTAGCTATACTACCACTGTGCGTACCTTCCGCCAGATCGAGTATATGATCCAGGTATTTTATGATGCGGAAAGCGGAGTTTATCCTTCCGAACCCCGTCAGGAAGTAAAAGATGAGTATGATATTCTTATGAATAATATCATCTATCTGTTTTTAAACACAGTAAAGCTGCAGACAGAACTGACAGAGAAACGCCATAATCAGGAAGTGGCAGAACTGACAGCCCTTCAGTTACAGATCAACCCGTCATTTCTTCTTTAATACCTTACAGACCCTTCAATTTCAGGTACAGTCCGGTGCTTCTTCGGAAGAGTCAGTGACGATCCTGGAATATTTATCGGATATTTTAAAATACGCACTGGCAGATGCCACAGAAACGATCAGCCTCAGGGAAGAATTGTTGTATTTAAAGAAATATGTGGCGATCCAGAAATTCCGTTTTGGGGAGAAATTTATCATCTATTATGAGGTAGATGAGGAACTGATGGATCTGCGGGTGTTCCGTCTGATGCTCCAGCCATTAGTAGAAAACAGTATTTTACATGGTGTGCGTTATAAAGAAGACAGGGGTTATATTAAAGTCCAGATCTTCTGCCGCGGCGGCAAGGTCTATTTCCGTGTGGTTGACAATGGGGTGGGAATGGACAAGGCAGAAACCAAACGTCTCAGAGACTCCATGAAGGAGATCAATGTCCATCACATCGGCCTTGCAAATGTAAACAGCCGTTTAAAGCTTCATTTTGGGGATGAGTCCGGGATCCGGATCCGCAGCAAAAAGGGAATGGGCTGTGTAATGGAATTTTGCCTGCCGGAAAGTGCTGTCCGACCGGAACAGACAGATCTGAAAGTAGAAATTTAAAAACAAAGAATGAATAAAAATCAAAAGAAATGATACCTTTTGCAAAAAAACGGTAAAAAATGAATAAAAATGAAAAAGCCGGTTCCTTTCGGTTTTAGGAAAAATTTACTACAATAAGATCATCAAATGAAAGAAAAGAGAGGGATTCGGTTATGAAGAAAAGACTTGTGAGCGTAGCATTGGTAGCTGCATTAGCAGCAGGTACTCTGGCAGGATGTGGAAGTTCATCCTCAGGAGACAACACACAGGCTGCTGCTGGTGGAGAGACAGCAGGCAAAGGCGGCAGCTCTGATGAAAACATCACCCTTCGTTTTGCATGGTGGGGCGGTGATGAAAGAAATGAGGCTACCTTAAAGGTGATCGAGCAGTTTGAGGCAGCTCATCCAAACATCACCATTGAAGCTGAGTACGGCGGCAGCGATGGTTACCATGATAAACTGGCAACCCAGCTGGCATCCGGAACAGCAGCAGACATTGTTCAGGTAGACCCGGAAGTGTTCCCAACTTATGTATCTACAGGTGACTACTTCATCGATTATAAAGATTACGATATGGATCTTTCAAACTTCGATGAGAATTACATTTCCCTGGAGATCAACGGACGCTATGATGGAAAGCAGTTAGGACTTCCAACTGGTATTTCCGGTTCCGGTATGCTGGTAAACAAAGACCTGGCAGATGCCATTGGTATTGATTTCTCCCAGCCATATACCTGGAGCGATCTGATCGACATGGGTAAGAAAGTCCGTGAATATGACGACAGCATGTATCTGCTGTGCGCAAACAAAGAATATCTTGTAAACATGGTTGTATTCAACTATGGAAAACAGCTTCTTGGAAAGACCTTCTTTGACGCAGACACAAAGACACTGAACTTAACAGAAGATGATCTTAAGACGGTATATGAATATGTAAAGCAGCTGTATGATGAAGAAGTAGTTGCACCTGCTTCCTATCAGGCATCTTACACAGGTGACAACCTGCAGTCTGATACCAACTGGATCGCCGGCAAGTATGTAGCAGCTCCAACTTACATCTCTACTATTGATGTTATGGTTGCAGCAAATCCGGAAGCAAACTACATGATGGGACAGCTTCCAGTATTAGACGGCGCTACTGAAAAGGGCTGGGCATCCAATACTCCTCAGGTAATCGCTATTACAAAGACCTGTGAGCATCCGGAAGCAGCAGTAGAGTTTATGAATTACTTCTACAATGATGATACTGCATTAGAGACCTTAGGGGCAACAAGAAGCGTTCCTCCAACAGAGAAAGCAAGAAAGATCTGCTCTGACAAGGGAATTTTAAGTGAGATCACCATGGAAGGTGCTGATATTGCAGCAGCTATGGGCGGAACTCCAAATGATAAGATTTCTTCTTCCCAGGAGTCCAAGACCATTCTTTTTGACTCAGTAGAGACCATTGGTTACGGCGCAAGCACCCCAGAGGAAGCTGCAGCTGATACCATCAACCTGCTGTCTGGTCTGGAGCAGTAATAAGCATTTGATCATAAACAGAGAGTGCCGCAAAAAGGACACGAAGTATTTTGCGGCGCTCTTTTTCTGCCTATAGGAGGTCATTATGAACAGGAAAAAAACCATGAAAAGGGAATATCAGGCATACCTGTATATCCTTCCCTGGATCTTAGGCTTTGCCATTCTTCAGCTTTATCCTTTTGTTTCATCTTTTATTTATTCTTTTACAGATTATACTGTTGGTGCAAAGGCAACCTTCCAGGGCCTTGCAAACTACAAAAAGTTATTTACCCAGGATAAGGAATTCTGGAATTCTTTAAAAGTAACGATCCTTTTTGCGCTGTATACAGTTCCTGGAAAACTGATCATGGCCTTAGCAGTTGCCATGTTCTTAAACAGAGATTTAAAAGGTATCAACCTGATCCGTACTTTATACTATATTCCGTCTCTTTTTGGCGGAAGTGTAGCAGTAGCACTGTTATGGAGACTGATGTTCCTGGACAATGGTGTGATCAACGCTATTTTAAGCGCCCTTCATCTGCCGGTGATCCAGTGGTTAGGTGATACACGCTATGCACTGCGGACTATATGTATGCTGGAGATATGGCAGTTTGGTTCTTCCATGGTCATGTTCTTGGCAGCATTAAAGCAGGTTCCACGCTCCCTTTACGAAGCAGCAGAGATCGACGGCGCCGGAAAAGTAACACGTTTCTTCCATATTACACTGCCTCAGATCTCTCCGATCATTTTCTTCAACCTGATCAACCAGACCATCCAGGCACTGCAGAACTTTACTTCCGCACAGGTCATTACAGAAGGCGGACCGTTAAAGTCCACTTATGTACTGGGACTGAAACTGTACAAAGAAGGTTTCTCCTATTTTAAAATGGGATACGCAAGTGCTATTTCATGGGTCGTATTTGCAGCAATCATGATCTTTACCCTGGCGATCTTCGCATCTTCCAAGCTGTGGGTACATTATGCCGATGAATAAAAGGAGGTAAATTATTATGAAACAGTCAAAACACAGAACCGCTAAACTGGTTCGTGACTATCTGATCATATTTGTGATCGGTGCCGTTTTACTGTATCCGATCATCTGGATGTTCTTTGCATCCTTTAAGTCCAATGACGAGATCTTTGGTTCCATCCGTTTACTGCCTCAGAATTTCAGCTTTAAATATTTTATTGATGGCTGGAAGGGCAGTGGTAAGGCAACTTACACCAATTTCTTTATCAACACCTTTTTACTGGTGATCCCGACTACCATCTTTACTGTTATGTCCAGTGCTCTGGTTGCATATGGATTTGCCAGATTTCAGTTTCCTGGAAAGAAGATCCTGTTTGTACTGCTTATTGCAATGTTGATGCTGCCAAACTCCGTAGTCATCATTCCTCGTTATACTTTATACAACAAGTTTAACTGGATCAATACGTACATGCCATTTTACGCACCTGCGCTGTTATGCTGTAATGCTTTCTTCCCTTATATGTTGATCCAGTTCTTGAGAGGACTGCCAAGAGATCTGGATGAGTCCGCATACATTGACGGCTGCGGAACCTTCAAGACCTTTACCCATATTTTACTGCCTCTGATGAAGCCGTCATTATTCTCTGCAGGTCTGTTCCAGTTCTTATGGACCTACAATGATTACTTTAATTCACTGGTATTTATCAACTCTGTTAAGAAGTTCCCGATCTCTCTGGCACTTCGTATGTCACTGGATGCGGAGTCTGTTGTACAGTGGGGCAAGGTAATGGCAATGGCTTTCGTAGCAGTTGTTCCTGTTATCCTGCTGTTCTTTGCAGCACAGAGATATTTCGTAGAAGGTATTGCAACCAGCGGTTTAAAGGGTTGATGTATTAGTTAAAAAGTTTAAGAAAATGAGCATGAAAAGGAGAAGCAGAACATGAAAGTAATAAATCCTGTACTTCCCGGTTTAATCCGGATCCATCCCTGGTGAGAGTGGGAGATGATTATTATATTGCTACATCTACATTTGAATGGTTTCCGGGCATCTGTATCCATCATTCAAAAGATCTGGTAAACTGGGAGATCCTTTCCTATGCTCTTACAGATGAGACTAAATTTGACATAAAGGGAATGGACACTGCCTGCGGCATCTGGCGCCAAACCTTACTTATGATAATGGTACTTTTTATCTGATCTATACCATTGTATATACTAACCGCCATCGTTTTAAAGATACCCACAATTTTATGGTAACTGCCACAGATCCTCAGGGTCCATGGTCAGCTCCCATCCCTCTCAATAAAATGGGCTTTGATCCCTCTCTCTTTCATGATCCTGATGGTACCAAGTGGCTGGTGAACATGCTTTTTGATTACAGATTGGATCACAAACGTTTTGGCGGCGTAGGTGTACAGCAGTACGATCCAAAGACCCAGAAGCTGGTAGGACCGATCTATAATGTATTTAAGGGCAGCGATAAGGGAACCACAGAAGGTCCGAACATTTTCTATCATAATGGCTGGTATTATCTGGTAACAGCAGAAGGAGGCACAGAATTTAAACACTGCGTGACCATGTGCCGTTCCAGGAAACTGACTGGTCCTTATGAGATCAGCCTTATGCGCCGGTCCTTACATCTTTTGGAAAAGATGTACAGTTAAAACGTGCCGGACATGGCAGATTATCCAGGGAAAAGATGGAAACTGGTATATGGCTCATCTCTGCTCCAGAAGTCTGGATGACTGCAGTATTGTTGGCCGTGAAACAGCCATCCAGAACATGACTCTTACAGAAGACGGCTGGTTTAAGCTGTCTGCAAATGATACCGCATCTCCGGAAGATTTCTTTGAGGTGCCGGAAGAGGTGGAAGTAAAATCTGCAAAGTCCGGATTTACAGATTTTGGAAAAGTTACAGAGATCCCGTTGGAGTATATGACATTGCGGCAGAGTGCTAAGACCTGCGGCATCACCATTTCTGACGGAAAGCTGCACATTCAGGGTGGAAATTCCCTGGCTTCCAAATATAACCAGGGATTATTAGTCCGCAGACACCAGCATCATTCCTATGATTTTACAGCGAAAATGGAATTTGCTCCAAGAGATTACTGTCATATGGCCGGACTTGTATGCTATTACAATTATGACAATAATTACTATCTGAACATGTCTGTAGACGATGAAGGAAACCTTATGTAATGGTAAATGTTTCTGTGAATAAAGAGATCTCCCAGAAGTGAAAAAGTATAATCTGGGAGAAAAATAAAGAATCCGGATATACTTAAAAGCAAGAAG
>ENA-OQIG01000780-OQIG01000780.1-human-gut-metagenome-genome-assembly--contig:-NODE-780-length-16692-cov-4.486568_pt1 | contig 16692 bp, 18 predicted proteins | sample MGYA00242576_ERZ504741 | MGnify/ENA primary metagenome ERZ504741 (study PRJEB26092, sample SAMD00036436) | human gut metagenome | host: Homo sapiens | study: EMG produced TPA metagenomics assembly of... | reverse complement strand
CTAATGATGGCCGTAACTGGACCCCGATACCGGAAGCAACCGATAAGCAGACGGTGGGGTATAAATGGATCGTACGTTTCGAACCGGTAAAAGCCAAACAGGTACTCTTCGTATCCTCGACGGATTTGCCTGTCCTGCTATCCATACATTCGGAGTGTACAAACAATCGGCTTTATTTCAGTAAAAACAATAGGTAGTTGGGTTGAATATAGGTTTGGGCTGTATCACACAGGCAGACATACGTTTTGTTGGCGGATACAGCCTTGGTTTTCTTCCCTGCCTTTTCTTAATATCAATAGTATGCTAAATTTTAAACATCTGTTTCTGGTAAGTGTTGCTCTGTGGTCGGCAGTAGGAATGGTTCGTGCCCAGGAGTTCGATCCGAAGCAAAGCTACGAGATCCATACCCAGAACGGACTTGTCCTGGACAATCAGGAGAGTCTGGATTTAGGTAGTAAGATATTTATTTCTAAAAAGGAACCCCATAAAGAGTCGCAGGTCTGGAATCTGATACCTTGCGGTGACGGCTGCTACTCCATTGTCAGTCCGCTCACCGAACTGGGAATCGACAATAGCGGCAATGGAAGCAAGGAGTGTCCGGTCATCCAATGGGACCCCAATAAAGAAAATCCCAATCAGCAATGGCGTATCACGGCTTTACCCAATGGGAATTATTTGTTCACCAGTGTAGCGAGTGGTTATAACCTGGGTTTCCCGGATGCCGGTCTTGTGGCCGAGCCGGTTTACCAGCTCAAACCGGATGCGCAGAAAATAAGCCAGCAATGGAAAATCGTGAAATCGAATCTGAAAGTGGTGGCTGAGGCGTTTAAAACCCGGAGTGATAATGACTGGGAGAATGAACGGATATTTGCCGTTAACAAAGAAGAGGGGCGTTCTACGTTTGTCCCCTTTGCCGATACGGAAGAGATGAAGGGCGATCCTTCGTACACCCGTCCTTGGATACGCAATCAGTCTTCCCGTTATCTGTTGCTGAATGGTGACTGGAAGTTTCATTGGGTGAAGCAACCTTCCGAACGTCCGGTGGATTTCTATAAACCGGGCTATGACGTGTCTGCCTGGAAAGAGATTCCGGTTCCTTCCAATTGGGAGATGCTGGGATACGGAACCCCCATCTATACCAATATCACCTATCCGATACGCAACAATCCGCCTTTATACAGGGACAGAGAGGATATACGGTAGAGAAAGAGCCTAATGCGGTAGGTTCCTATCGGAGGGAATTCTCTCTGCCGGCCGACTGGAAGAATAAAGAAGTGTTTATCCACTTCGACGGAGTGTACAGCGCTATGTATCTGTGGATCAATGGTAAGAAAGTCGGGTATAGCCAGGGTGCCAACAACGATGCCGAGTTCAACATCACACAGTATGTGAAGCCGGGTAAAAACATATTGGCAGTCGAAGTGTATCGCTGGAGTGACGGCAGCTATCTGGAAGACCAGGATATGTTCCGCCTGAGCGGTATCCACCGGGATGTCTATCTGGTGGCGACTCCGAAACTTCGCCTGCGCGACGTGCATCTTACTTCTGTCATCAGTGACCGTTTCGACAAGGCCGACTTATGTGTCAAAGCAGACGTGAAGAACTATGGCAAGTCTGCTGTGAATGCCTCCGTGCGCATAGCTCTGCTGGATGCCGGTGGCAAAACTTTGCGTACGTTTACAACTGCGGTCGGTAACCTGGCTGCCGGAAAAGAGATCTGTCTGCCTGCAAAAGCAAGTATTCGTGATCCCCAACTCTGGAGCGCCGAAACACCTTATCTGTATACTGTGAATCTGGAATTGCTGGATGCTTCCGGCAAGGTGCTCGAGGCAACTACCCAGCAATATGGTTTCCGCAAAATTGAAATACGTGACAATAAAGTGTATATCAACGATGCATTGGTGTTGTTCAAGGGTGCCAATCGTCACGATATTCATCCCCGTTTCGGTAAAGCGGTACCTGTAGAAAGCATGATAGAGGATATTCTTCTCTTTAAGCGTTTCAACCTGAACACCATTCGTACCAGTCATTATCCGAATGATCCGAAGATGTATGCTCTGTTTGACTACTATGGACTTTACGTAATGGACGAAGCGGATCTGGAATGTCATGGCAACATGATGCTGACTAAGCGGGAAAGTTGGAAAGAAGCCTTTGTCGACCGGGTGGTACGTATGGTGGAACGGGACAAGAACCATCCTTCCGTAATCTTCTGGTCGATGGGGAATGAATCGGGCGGAGGACCCAATTTCGAGGCCGCTTATCAGGCTGCCAGAGAGATTGACGCACGGTTCATCCATTATGAAGGAATGAATGATGTTGCCGATATGGACTCACGGATGTATCCATCCATCGAAAGTATGATAGCTCAGGACAACGAGCCGCGCAATAAACCTTTCTTTCTATGTGAGTATGCACATGCCATGGGAAATGCTGTCGGTAACCTGGAAGAATATTGGGACTATATTGCCAATCAGTCTAAACGCATGATCGGAGGTTGTATCTGGGACTGGGTGGATCAAGGCATCAATAAACCCGGAGAAGCGCCGGACCGTTATTATTTCGGGGGCAGCTCGGTGATCGTCCCAACGACAATGATTTTTGTTGTAACGGACTGGTGACACCCGACCGTAGGGTTACTCCTAAGTTATGGGAAGTGAAAAAGGTATACCAATATATGACTTTTGAAGAAGTGGGAGAGAACAATGTGGTGTTACGCAATCATTATTCATTCCTGAATATGCGTCATTTCAACCTGCGTTATGTCATCCTCAAAGACGGGGTGCCTGTTGCGGAAGAGGAGTTCGGGTTGCCTGACGGCAAGCCGGGTGAACACCGTACGATCCATATCCCTTATCTCCGTCACTTGACGGAAGATGCCGATTACCACATCAACTTGGAAGTGAAGTTGAAGCATGACTGCGTCTGGGCTAAAGCCGGACATGTAGTGGCAACGGAGCAGTTCTTACTAAGAGAGAGAAAACAGAAAACGGAGGTTCCGGAACTCTCTGCTTCCCTGCAGGTGGTAGAAGAACGTCAGTACATCCGTTTCCGTGCTCCGGGTACCGAGATTTCATTTGATTCAAAGACAGGCATGATGATCGGTCTCCGATATGACGGACAAAACATGATACACGGTCAGCAAGGACCGGCGTTGAACTGGTATCGTTCCATCAGTAATGATCCTCGCGAATGGATTCAGCCTGTGGTTGCATTGCGTGGTTTTGACTGGAAACTGGCGGAAGACGGAAAGTCGGCGTCTGTTCAGTCTCAGATAGAGGTCAAAGTTGGGCAAGTCAATATACCGTATACAGTCAGATACCGGGTTTACAGTAACGGCAGGGTCGATGTGGCAGCCGACTTTACGACAGAAAGTAATTTCGATCTACCTCGTCTGGGCTTGCAAATGTTCCTCAATCCTTCACTGGAACAAGTCGAATGGTATGGCCGCGGTCCGATGGAGAACTATCGTGACCGGAAGAACGCAGCCTACATGGGACGCTACAAAACGACTGTTACGGATATGGCCGAGCATTATGCGCGGGCGCAAACAATGGGCGGACGCACAGATACACACTGGCTGGCGTTGACAGACGGACAAGGGAAAGGACTCAGGATCACCGCAACGGATACGTTGGATTTCAGTGCCCAACATTACACGGATAAAGATTTATGGCAGGTAAAATATGGACATGATTTGTCTGATATCCGCCGTGCGGAGGTTGTTCTCAATTTAGATTGCATTCAGCGTGGATTGGGCAATGCCAGTTGCGGACCGGGACCGCGTCCCCATTATGAAATCCGGAAGGATACGGTTTATAGTTATTCTTTCCGAATGGAACCATTGAGATAAGGATTGTTATCCGGACAAGGAGACCTATGGTTGTTCCGGATGTTGAATCTGTTTGAAGTTTTGCGCCCTGCTCCTCAAAGTCGGAACTTTGAGAGAGCAGCGCAATATCTTTCGAAGTGTGTCTCGCAAAGGTCTTTTCTATCTTATTCTTCTCCGACCTTGATGCCGAAACCGGCTTTGCGCAAATCGTCCCAATATCCGGGGTATGATTTGGAGACTACTTGAGGTTCGTCTATTTGTATTGTCGGATAATGAATTGCTGCCGGAGCAAAAGCCATAGCCATGCGATGATCCTCGTAAGTCTTGATAACGGGACATGTCTGTTGTTCCACGCGTTCACCGTCCCAGGAAAGGATACTGTCGTTTTTGTCATGCAATATATACCCGAGCTTTTTCATCTCTGTTTTAAGGGCTTCGATCCGGTCTGTCTCTTTTATTCTGAGGCTTTGCAGCCCGGTGAAGCGGAAAGGCACATTGAGCAGTGCACAAGTCACAACAAAGGTCTGTGCCAGGTCGGGAATATCGACAAAATCTTCATCCAGCCGTTCGACACATGTGCCATTCTTCTTCAGTCGTATACCTGTTTCCGTATATTCGGTTGCCACTCCCAGGCGGGCAAATACTTCTGCTCCGCGCTGTCGCCCTGATAACTGTGGCGGAACAGTCCGGTCAGTTCTATATCTGCTTGGGGAGACAGGGCAGCTATCTGATACCAGTAAGAAGCTGCACTCCAGTCGCTTTCGACGGTAAACGGAAGGCAGTGGTAAGGTTGTGGATCAACCAGGATACTCTGGTCGGATGTCCACGAAGCCGAGGCGCCGAAATCTTTCATCAATTGCAAAGTCAGGTTGATGTAAGGTCTTGAGACGATTTCTCCGGTCAACCGGAGTTGCAAACCGTTTTTCAGTACCGGACCGATCATCAACAGGCTGATATGTATTGTGAACTCACATTGCCCTTTAGGGTGATTTCGCTGCCCGTGAGCTCTCTACCCTCAATCCGTAAGGGTGGAAAACCCTCATTCCGAACATATTCTATATGGGCTCCCAGTTCGCGCAAGGCGTTTACTAATATCTGTATGGGTCGTTGCTGCATCCGTTCCGTTCCGGTGATGGTATGGATACCCGGAGTACTGCTCAGATAAGCCGTCAGAAAGCGCATGGCCGTTCCGGCCGCAAGAATATCAATCACTTCATTGCCTTCGGTCAGAGCTTTTATCATCACCTGCGTATCATCGCAGTCGGACAAGTTCGAAAGCACATCGTCTCCTTTTGACAGAGCATGGATGATAAGGGCACGATTGCTGATACTTTTGGACGCCGGAAGCTGGATAGTGGCCTTTATCTGCGAAGGCGCTGAGAGTAGATAACGCATGGTCTTTATTTCTATAGTTATATTCGGTTGCAAAAATAGGAAATCTATTCTTTTTTGCCTCTATCCTCTTCCTAAAATATTAAAGATATGAACGGAATCCAATATACATTAACGAAGCGAACAAACAGCTAAAAAATAGGTTGTTTAAGGTCCTAAGGACATTTTGTTTATAAAAAAATGTCAAGAAGTAGCTCCATATTTCTGTAATATGATACCAAAAGACTTGTGTAGTTACGGGGTTAATGTAGTTATTTTACTTTTGTATCAACAAAGAAGGATTCTGATGCCAAACAGGATAGTGAGAAATTGATAACGGATGGTTATACTACGACTTTATTGGGGGATGAACTTATGGTTTGTGAGAACATGAAGCACATTCGTGTGACGTCTGTTCCGTCCTACACCGAAGTTGGGATGATCATTTTGTGTTTGAGAGGTACTGCCAAGATCTGTATCTTTGACAATATTCATATTCTTGCTAAGAATGAACTGGCGGTTATTCTGCCGGGGCAGTTGGTTTCGATAACCGAACTAAGTCCTGATTTTCTTTGTAATATAGTTGTGCTGTCGCGTGCGCTTTTTGATGATACGTTGAGTGGGTTCAGTCGTTTTTCTCCTCTTTTCTTTGTTTACATGAGAAGCCATTATTGGTATGAATTGACAGGAGAAGAGATTGAGCGGTTCAAACTTTTTTATGGATCACTCTCACAGCGGGCAAAAGACCCTACCCATTTTTCTAGGAGAGAGTCTGTATTGTTGTTACTGAGAATCTTTTATCTGGATATCTATAACGAATATTACAGCAAGTCTCATTTGATAAAAGGGGGATCGGATATGGGTAAGAGTAAGCTGGCGCATGATTTTTTCTGTTTAATTATGCAGCATTACCGGGAACACAAGGATGTCGCTTTCTATGCCGATAAGTTATGCATCACTTCCAAGTATCTGTCAATGGTGATAAAAGAGGCGAGCGGAAAGACAGCAAAAGATTGGATTGTAGAGTATGCCATATTGGAGATCAAAGCCATGTTGAAGAACTCTACCATGAATATACAGGAGATATCTATTAAAACGAACTTTGCGAACCAGTCGTCGCTGGGGCGTTTTTTTAGAAAGCACACAGGAATGACACTTACAGAATATCGTATGCATCGATAAATAGTGGCTTAAATGAAACAAGAAAAACAAACCGAACTGTTGCGGACTCAGCAGATGCTGAATGAAGTGAACCGCAAGTTGTTAATGACGCTTGGGGTCGCGGAAGTTTTTCCATGGAAGTGGGAACTGGCAGAGCATATGGTATGGTTTGATGCCCGTCCGTCGGACGATCCTGCAGGATGGGAGATTTTTCATAATGATTCGTTTCCGGTTTCTATAGCGCGTGTTTATCAAGGCATCTATAAGGAAGACCGCCTTCGGGTGATTGAAGCTTGTCGGGGGATACTGAAAGGCAAAATGAAGAAAGTGGTGGTCGAACTTCGTTTCTGGGCTAAAAAGAGAGAGGGATTCGTATTGGAGTGGTTGGAAATGCATGCCATTCCCGGGAAAGTTGATGAAAATGGCAGACTGTTGACTGTAGAGGGATCGCTGATGTCCATTACCAGGCGAAAGGTTATGGAAGAAGAACTGACCGCAGCTAAAGAGAAAGCAGAAGAAGCCAATCGGTTGAAATCGGCATTGATTGCTAATATGAACCATGAGATACGTACACCGTTGAATGCGATTGTAGGTTTTGCATCTTTGCTCTCTATCATAGATGACGAAAAAGAGCAGCAGGAGTATATCGGATTGATACAGAGTAATACGGAGCATCTTTTGCGATTGATGAACGATGTTATCGATCTCTCCAATATTGAGTCGGGCGTTATGGACATAGTCGGTTCGGATGTAGTCCTCGATTCATTGATGAAAGAGATGGAATTGACGTATGTTCCCAAAGCAGAAACGAACAACCTGGTTTTGGCTTGGGATCGGGAGCAGTCGAATGCTCACATCTATACAGATCGGGACAGGCTGATACAGATATTGGAGCACTTATTGGATAATGCTATTAAATTTACAACAAAGGGGACCGTTCGTTGGGGGTATCAAGAGAAAGAGAATGGTCAAATTAGGTTTTATGTGACGGATACCGGATGTGGTATTCCTAACGATAAAAAGGAAGTGATATTTGAACGATTTGTGAAACTTGATAGCTTTACCCAAGGGCTTGGATTGGGATTGTCCCTTTGTAAAATTATTATTGAGCGTATGCACGGAACGATTGGAGTGGAATCGGAAGTTGGAGAAGGATCGACTTTCTGGTTTACTATCCCCAATTTATCCGACAATCATATTTAAAATCTACGGATGAGTGACCGTGAGGTTCCCTGAGAAGGACTTCTGTAGCAAGTTGATGATTCCCATCAGCTTGATGTTTGTTTTGTTTGTGATGAGGTCACCGTTTCAGCGGAAACAATGATCCCACGTTGGCACTTCGACAGATAGATCTTTTTGTCTGTCGGGGTGCAACATTCTTTTATTTTAGACAGAATGTTGGAGAATCGGTAGATTTACACTACTTTTGGTACCACAATCGGATGTCCGGTTGAATTAACCCTTTTATAACGACACGATATGAAATTTGTTAACCGATTCTTTATGATTCTTGTGGCACTATGTCTGGTTTGTCCCGGCGTTAGTGCAGTTGTTAATCCCAAACCTTTTGTGATTCCCGAACTGAAAGAGTGGAAAGGTGCCGAAGGGGCATTTGTACCGACTGAAACAACAAAAATAGTCTGTCCTGCCAATCAGCCGGAACTATTGCGCATTGCCCGTATGCTGGCCGATGATTGTGAAACGATGTTCGGTCACAAACCGGAGGTAGTACAAGGTAAAGGCGGAGCCGGTGATGTTATTCTTGCCATTCGTGCAGATAAGAAGTTGGGCAAAGAAGGCTATACGGTGAAAGTTACCGATCGTATCTTGCTGACTGCTCCCGAAAGCATAGGGGTATATTGGGGAACCCGTACGCTGCTTCAGATTGCGGAACAGAGCGAAAATCATCAGTTCCCGAAAGGTACTTTGCGTGACTTTCCGGACTACGCTATGCGTGGCTTTATGATAGATTGCGGTCGAAGTTTATTCCTCTTTCTTTCCTTCAGGATTATGTGAAGATTATGGCTTATTACAAGATGAATACTTTGCAGATTCACTTGAATGATAATGGCTTTAAACAGTTCTTCGGGCACGATTGGTCGAAAACTTATGCAGCCTTCCGTTTGGAGTCGGATACTTATCCGGGCTTGGCTGCCGAAGACGGCTATTACACCAAGCGTGAATTTATCGATTTACAAAAGTTGGCTGAGAACCTTTACGTAGAAATCATTCCCGAGATTGATGCTCCGGCGCATACTCTTGCCTTTACACATTATAAACCGGAGATCGGCAGTAAAGAGTACGGCATGGACCATCTCGATCTGTTTAATCCTGAAACGTATAAGTTTATGGATGGACTATTTAAGGAGTATCTGGAAGGGGACGAACCTGTATTCCGTGGAAAGAAAGTGCATATCGGTACTGACGAATACTCAAATAAGAAAAAAGATGTAGTAGAGAAGTTCCGTGCTTTCACCGACCATTATATCCGCTATGTAGAGAGCTTTGGCAAACAGGCTTGTGTATGGGGAGCACTGACGCATGCCAAAGGTGATACACCGGTGAAATCGGAGAATGTGATCATGAGTGCATGGTACAATGGCTATGCCAACCCGAAAGACATGATAGAGCAAGGCTATAAATTGATTAGTATTCCTGACGGCTGGTATACATTGTTCCGGCTGCCGGATACTATTATGATTATCTGAACACGAAGTATTTGTACGAAAATTGGACTCCTGTACAGATTGGAAAGGCTGTTTTCCCGGAGAAAGATCCGTCTATCCTCGGTGGTATGTTTGCCGTATGGAACGATCATGTAGGCAATGGCATCTCGACAAAAGATATTCATCACCGCGTTTATCCGGCTTTGCAGACTTTGGCTGTGAAGATGTGGACCGGAAAAGATGTATCTGTTCCGTATGCTGACTTTGATAAACAACGCAATGCCATCAGTGAGGCTCCGGGTGTTAATCAACTCGGCCGTATCGGTACTACACCGGGATTGGTGTATGAACAGGCTTCCGTTGCTCCCAATAGCGAGACTCCTCACCGTGAAATCGGTTACGATTATCTGGTAACATTTGATATTGACGGAGCCAATGAAGCAAAGGGTACGGAACTGTTCCGTTCTCCGGATGCCGTATTTTATCTTTCCGATCCGATCCGTGGCATGTTGGGTTTTGCCCGTGACGGTTATTTGAATACATTTAGTCACCGTATCCACAAAGGTGAGAAAGCAACCATCGGTATCAGTGGTGACAATAAGTCGACCCGTCTACTTATCAATGGACAGGTAGTAGAGGAAATGAATACTCAAAAACTTTACTATAATGCCGGGAAAGATTCTATGAATTATGTTCGCACTTTAGTCTTCCCGCTAGAGAAAGCCGGAAAGTTTGATAGTAAGATTACAAATCTGAAGGTTTATAAGAAATAAGAAAGTAACTCAATAAGATAGAGGGAGTTAAGATTCGTGCTTAGCTCTCCTTTCTTTTATATTTAAAGTTGAGCCCCTGGCCGGTATATTCCGATCAGGGGCTCAATTGCTATTTATCTATTTAAAGAGAATTCTGTCAGGTTCAGATTTGTACATGTCTGAATATAAATCGTCTACATGGGACTATTACATATGGGGCGTATCCGATTTTATGGAAGTAGCCATACTCAAATGTTCATCCTATGATCCATTTGCTGCCCGGTATGAATGAAATGAGTTTTGAAGTTATGAAGCAACAGATAAATGTACTGACTGCAATGCATGGTATAGCGGCAACAGTAGCAGTGCCAGGGTATACTTAAATACTGTTGCCCATAATCCTAGCCAGAAGATATGCATTAGATACATACCGTAGCTGAGCTTTGACATTTCTGTTATGATTCGTGGAGCTTTTGAGCTATTGATACACGTAAACATGAGGAATGTACCCGCTGTGAGCAGTACACAGTTGATTGTACAGAAGGCCCATCCTATTTCTATTACGGGAGTGGAAAGAGTCTCACCGGTATAGCCTGGCTATAGAATGAATAGATGGTTAATACGGCTCCGATAACCATTAAAATGGTTCCTATGATGAAGCGTTTTGAACGACTCCACGTAAGGTGAGTATGTATATAATGTGCCAGCACGAGGTAACCCAGATAGCCTGAGAAGTACCATAGCATGTGATATTCGTTCCAGAAACATTGTCCCCATACTTCACCACACCAACGGTTGAGATATGGGATGCATGTTGATAACAGAAACAACCCTATGAAGAAGCGTTCTTCTTTTGCCGAGGCTTTTCTCAGCCATGGAGATATTATAGGTATGAATAGATAAAGACTGATTAGAGGATACATAAACCATAGATGTCCTGCAAGTGTCGGGAAGTTCAAGAAAATTCGTGATAAATCCGTTAATGATGTCTCTCCGTTTATCTGTCCCCACAACATTGGTAAGATGCTGTATAGTATCATGAATATGAAAAATGGTGGTATGATACGAAGGAATCGCTGGCGATAAAATTGCCATGTAGTTTGTTCTTCTTTCATCGGAGCAAGGAGAAAGGCGGAGACAATCATGAATAATGGTACTGCCATGCGTGAAAAGCCATCGTATACAGCTACCCATAAGCGGTCTGCCTCACTGGCTAAATAAGATTGCGGTCCGGCCATGTCCGTGGATCCGGCGGCACCGTAAAAGTTTTCACTGGAGTGTACAATCATAACGAGAAAGCACGCAAATACGCGTACATAATCTAAAAAAACAATGCGTTTCATTTTCTGTTTGAGTTTTTTATTAATAAGATGTTCTTTGTGTTGTCTTTTTTATGTGCAGCATTATTCATAATAGAAATATTTCATTGATTTTCAGGGCGCTGCTTTATTTGACGCAAAGATAGAAAAAAACTTGAGATACTGAGCAACAAACGGAAAGAATCCGTGCAACTGCATTGAATATTCAACATTTTTTTAATATCCGATATCCGGTACTGTTTGATAAAACATAAATTCCGGTTAAATATCCTGTTTGGGGGAGCACCTACGTCTGCACCGTATGATAGTTCTTAAGTGCTCTAAAAGAAAAAAGCATCGATAATCTTATCAATTATCAATGCTTTGTGGTTAGTCGGGGTGACTGGATTCGAACCAGCGACCACACGCCCCCCAGCTGTTGAAAGAATATTTGTATTCATTGGTATTGGGTTAGAAATCAGTGGTACAATACCTTGTGAATGGGGTGATGTGTTGTATCTATTGAGATTAAGTGAGATGAAAAGTGTAATAAAAATGTAATCGAGAGGTAAAAAACACCTTGCATGGACAGGTGGAAAAGTAGTCGAACTACTTGGCTTTCAGTCTATGATTTCTGCAACTAAATGAGTATATTTGTATCATCCTAAGGTACTTAAAGCAGTAGGAAAGAACAATTAAATAATTTAGTTATGGCAAGATTCAATATTATCGCTTACAGGAGTAATCAAAAGAAAGATGGGAGCTATCCTATATATTTAAGGGTAACTAAGGACGGTAAAAGGATATATATAGATTTAGGGGTAACTACTCAATTAAATCAATGGGATAAAAGTTCGGGACGATTCAAAAGAGATAAAAGATTGAATCCTAATTATATAAAAGATAACAACCTTTTGAACCACTACGAAGAACGCATAAGTAGTATCTTAAGAAAGTTTGCAGAGGAACGGGTTGATTGGACTTTAAACTTGTTTAAGGAGCAGTTTTTAGGTATGTCAAAACAGGGGAAGGTTTATGACTTCTTCCTTACCCAAATTGAAAATTTGAAGGCTACGAATCATCACGGGAATGCTAAAGCCTATGAACGTACACTCCATGTAATGGGGAAATATGACGATAAAATAGAGGAGCGTTTATTTCCCGAAATAGATATCAAATATGTGAATGCGTTTAATGTAGCCTTGGAGAAAGACGGTTGTTGCGGTAATACACGAAAATATTATATGAAAACCCTGCGTGCTGTATTAAATAAAGCTATAAAAGAGAAAGAGGCTTCTGTTAGCACCTACCCGTTTGGAAATGGTGGTTTTGAAATTAGCAAGTTGGAGGAAGAAACGCGTAAAAGGTATTTGCTGGCAGAGGATTTGGACTTGATTAAAAACTCTCCACAAGAAAATTTCACTATGGAATATACACGGAGGCTGTTTCTGTTTTCCTATTACTGTTTTGGTATCAGCTATGTGGATATGGCTACATTGACAACGCATCATATAGAAAAACTTGAAACAGGTGAACATATTGTTTACAAGAGGCAGAAGATAAAGAATCAAAGGGGAGTAAAATCTATTAAAATACCTCTGACTGATACAATAAAAGAACTGATAGAATGGTTTAAGCAAAAAACGCCTCTTGTTGGGGATTATTTAACACCTATCATAACAAGGGATTACAGTGGAGAACAACTGTATAATCACATTCGTTCTCGCTATGGACGCTACAACAAGAACCTAAAGAAATTAGGGGCAGCGTTGGGGATTGAACGTCAGAAATTGACCACCTATGTAAGTAGGCATACAATGGCTATGACATTACAGAGTAACAAAGTTCCCCGTGAAGTAATCAGTCAAGTAATGGGACATAGCAATCTTGAAACAACAAATGTATATCTTGACAGCTTCGAGACGAGTGTAGTGGATGAGGCTGCAAAACTCCTTTAAATAAATAATGAGAATAGAAACGGATATGCCTTTAAGCAGCTTAATAGAAAAGCTGCTTAGAGAGGAAGCAGCAGAATTCCATGATGAGGATTTTCGTACCTATGTGGATAGTAAGATGGGAAATAACCATGAGTTACTTCAACAGGCTTTAAACGAGATAGAGGATGCCATAGATAATTGGAAGTGTTCCTACTTCATTTCAGTATATGATGAAAGAGTGAATGCCTATCGGACGGTACTACCCAATGGACTTCACAAGATTTGGATGATTTGTTTGTGGAGGAAGAGTGTTTACGTAAAGAGGGCAAAATAGCTTTGACGGTTGATTACCTCTATGATGAAATTGAGAAGATAGGCTTTGTAAACGAACATCATTGTGATGCAATGGATATGGCGCGTCTAAATAATGATATAGACTTCTTAAAGTCCCAATGGGAAGATTTAGCTTTGGCCCAAATAAAGTCGTTAGAGGGAATTGTAAAGCAAATGCTGAGTACAGTGTCAATAGAACCTAAAACCGAAAAACAGAAGAGCAATAGACCCGAAAAACAACCGATAGACCCTCCTGAGGTATTTGGGTTGATGTGTGTTGTGAAATAACAGGTTATAAAAAGAATACCGTCTATAAGTTGATACATGAAAATCAAATACCGTGTTTCCGTCCGGGTGACAATGGTAGAAAAGTAATGTTTCGACGTGAGGAAATATATCAGTGGATGACAAAACGAAAACAGGAATCCACTCAAGAGTATATTGAGTTCATGGATAAACGTCTGTTAGCTCGTAACAGGAAATAATAACCCGTAATTATTAGGAATTTGTATATACAAAGGTGAGGCTATGTATGATACGGTTATATTGATATTGAAAAAAGAGGATATAGGTGATAAATATAAATGGCAGGCAATTCTCCAAAACATTTATCAGACCTGTGAGTATAAAAAAGTAGAGGGTGGCTGTGGCTATACAGGTGGTTTACGTGTTTCTGTTACAGATAAGCGTATTAGGATAGAAGGGAGTCTCTCTAAATATTACTATGGAAACAATATTAGGAGTTTGACATTAGAACATACGAAGGAGGCTCTCAAACGATTAAGACGAGAACTTAATGTTCCTATGGACAAGGCTGATGTTGTTGAGGTGGATATTGCAGAAAATTTTGAAGTTGAAAATTCTCCCGAATTATATATATCCAAAATGCAGTCTTTGGGGACATCCCACCCTAACAAGTGGAAAGGTACGACTTATTTCCCTATAAGTGGTTCCATGCTTCGCTTTTATGATAAGGGGAAGGAATCCCGCAGAGGGGCAAGCGTCGCCATAAGCGAGAAAGCTGCCTCTGCCGGAGAGGGAAAGAAAGAACTTGTTGCGTTATGAAATGAAGTTTAAAAAGGCAAAAATAAGACAAGTGTTTGGACGTCAGCTAAAAGCCTGTGATTTGTATAACAAACAAGTCTTTTGGCAATTCATTGCGGAATGGTTTGGTGCTTATGAGGATATAGGTAAATTATCTGACAGGCTCTTTGATGTAAGTTTTGAGCAAATAAAATCCACAAAAGATATGGAGGATTGGTGTATCTGTATAGCTAACAGTGTTATCGCACTTCCTAATTTCATAAAAGAACAGTTATTCAAAAACAGAGAAAATCCAAAAGATACAGATTATCAATCCCATAAAAGGATACAAGACCGTATGAAAAAGGCTCTCCAACACTTTGAACAATATATGGGACAGTCGGAATTGATAATAGAACTGACGAAAAAGATTGAGGACTATCTAACATGGAAATTTACGGAATCCCCCGATGCGTATGATAAGAATTAAATAATAGCCCAAAGGCTTTCACTAAATAGAGTGTCTGTAAGGAGCAATACGAGATTCTAAATACAGATGCGGAACCTTGTGCCCAATTAGGCAGTAAGATTTCAATAGAGGGTTGTAAGAGGAGTATAAAAAGTGATAAGACTGTTAGTGTACAGTCGATAGAAACAATGCAAGTTGCCATCAAAGAAGAGTAAGGGTTAAGAAATCTTCGTTATATAGTGATGAGTCTTGTGATGACAGGGTACAATGCTATAGAGGTCTTATGATATAGGAGTGGAAATAATCGTGCATCACCTAAAAAGAGTGGAATAAAATCGAATGTTAGGTATGCTTGGATTTACATGTATGATGATGAGGCTGTTTAGAGGTGTCTGCAAAAGTTTAGACGTCCCAATGTGCAAACGCCTCATCGGAGTTCTCTCCCTAAAATCTTGTGAACTATCAATAAATGAGTAAATTTGTTCCACGACATCCCTAAAAACGTTTGTAGAACGCTGAATTTTAGTTATATTTGTCCCGCTAACAGGTTAAAGACCTGTTGGTGACATATTAATTAAAGGAAGCGTTTAGCTTTATCCCGTATTTAGAAATCTGGACAATTTCGAACCACACGGGGATAGACGATACAAACGCTCATGCTAATCTTGTATATATCAGTGATATATATGGCTTGGCGTGGGGTGTCGTTTTATCTCGTGTGGTGGGTTTGTCCAGAACCTCTAAAGGCAGATAATTCTAACAGCCTCACGCTATCTTTTTATATAACCTTTCCTGTTGGGGCTGTGGAAAGCAAATCGCAGTATTATGAAAAAATTTCTTGTAATATGGATTGTTGCTGCTGTGTTAATAAGCTGTAACAGTAAGAATGTACATCAAGAACCTGTACCAACAAGTGGAGAACTTATTGATATAGGAGTAAGATTGATTAATGCATACTCCACTTTAGTTAATTTAGGGGGTGAAGCAAATGTCAGCCCTGACAATCTTGAGGCTGTCTTAAAGCATTACGAAAACAAATATTCCTATTTCAAAAAGAATGATTCGATACCTTTAGGACAAGGAATAAGGTGTGAAGCTATGACAGCAGATTCAATATCATTCAGTTATTGGGCATATCATGTAAAAGATTCCATCCAGTTTTCAATCACAATCCAAGCTCCCTTGTTTATAGGTAAAGGTGAACCGTTGGCTTTAATGGACTCTATAATCGACAAATCATTAGATTTGAGTTTAATAGGAATGTATAAAGACATGTATGAGATTTCAGACCTTACTTATTACATTAAGGGAAGCAAATCTCATCCAATGTATGGGAAACTATGGGGAACAGGTTGTATGATAACAGCACTCTATAGTAAAGGGTTAGAAAAGTCTTATAATGAGTTGAGAACGTATTGTAAACGATATAATCGAATGCAATAATTAGGGCTTCTAACGGAGCGTATAAGATAGGGGTAGGGCAATAGTTGTCCTACCCTGTTTGTTATATTAGGTTTGTTTCTAATAGAAGAGTAAAAGAACCTATGCGCAAACAGGGAGTGTGGTTGCGTATGAGAAAAATTATTAGGGGTTAGGAAACATTAACGGTCAACTAAATACAAATCCTATTGGTATCACAATTTGTATTGGGTTGGACTAAGTTATCCGAAAAGTGTAATCAAAAAGTAATCGCTACAAATGAAAAGGAGTTAAGTCATCAACTTAACTCCTTGATAATCACCAGTCGGGGTGACTGGATTCGAACCAGCCGACCACACGCCCCCCAAGACGCCGTACTCTAACCCGGGCTGAAGCTACACCCCGAATTACGTCGGAATTGGCAAAAAGTA
>ENA-OQIG01000779-OQIG01000779.1-human-gut-metagenome-genome-assembly--contig:-NODE-779-length-16707-cov-3.572678_pt1 | contig 16707 bp, 14 predicted proteins | sample MGYA00242576_ERZ504741 | MGnify/ENA primary metagenome ERZ504741 (study PRJEB26092, sample SAMD00036436) | human gut metagenome | host: Homo sapiens | study: EMG produced TPA metagenomics assembly of... | reverse complement strand
GAATGAAGAAGTTTGTGAACTTTAGATTTGTTGTTACCCTTGTCCTGGCAATATTTGCTAATGTGGCAACCTATGCACAAGATAATGTGGTTGATGAAGTAGTTTTGGGTAGTAGGTGACGAAGCTATTTTAAAATCAGATGTAGAAGAGGCCCGTATGGATGCCTTGTATAATGGACGCAGATTCGAAGGCGATCCTTATTGTGTAATTCCTGAAGAGATTGCTGTGCAGAAGTTATTCCTGCATCAGGCAAAGTTGGACAGTATCGAGGTTTCCGAAGCGGAAATCATCCAGCGTGTGGATATGATGACCAATATGTACATCCAGCAGATCGGTTCCAGAGAGAAAATGGAGGAGTATTTCAATAAAACATCCACCCAGATTCGTGAAACTTTGCGTGATAATGCACGTGACGGATTGACGGTTCAGAAGATGCAGCAGAAACTGGCAGGAGATATCAAAGTGACTCCGGCAGAAGTACGCCGTTACTTCAAAGATCTTCCACAGGATAGTATCCCTTACATTCCTACACAGGTGGAAGTGCAGATTATTACTTTGCAACCCAAAATACCCGTTTCGGAAATCGAGGATGTAAAGAGGACACTGCGTGATTATACGGATCGTGTGACAAAAGGAGAAATCGACTTCTCTACATTGGCCCGTTTGTATTCTGAAGATAAGGCTTCTGCCATTAAAGGTGGTGAATGTGGATTTATGGGACGTGGTATGATGGACCCCGCTTATGCGAATGTGGCATTCAGCTTGCAGGACCCGAAGAAAGTTTCCAAAATTGTAGAATCGGAATTTGGTTTCCATATTATCCAGTTGATTGAGAAGCGTGGTGACCGTGTTAATACCCGCCATATCCTGTTGCGTCCGAAAGTCTCGGAAAAAGAACTGACCGAGGCTTGTGCCCGTCTGGATTCTATTGCAGATGATATTCGTGCTAACAAATTCACATTTGATGATGCCGCTGCCGTTATCTCACAAGATAAGGATACCCGCAACAATCACGGTATCATGGTGAACATCAATGAACATTCAGGTATCACTACTTCTAAGTTCCAGATGCAGGATCTTCCTCAAGACGTTGCTAAGGTAGTGGATAAGATGAATGTTGGCGAGATTTCCAAAGCTTTTACAATGATTAATGAGAAAGATGGAAAAGAAGTATGCGCTATCGTGAAATTGAAAACTAAAATCAATGGTCATAAAGCAACCATCGCGGAAGACTATCAGGATCTGAAAGAAATCGTAATGGATAAGCGTCGCGAAGAGGTGTTGCAGAAATGGATTCTGAACAAGCAAAAACACACTTATGTACGCATCAACGAAAACTGGCAGAAGTGTGACTTCAAGTATCCGGGTTGGGTCAAGAATGACTGATATAACCTTGCTTTGACTTTATATGCTGAAAAAGAATAAGAAAAATAAACAACAAGACAGGCATAGATGGCTCCTTATAGCTTTCTATGCCTGTTTGGTGTATGTCTTGTGGCACAAGTGAGGCCGACGGGACAGAAACCCACGGCAGGGGCTTCGACAAAATCGACTGCGGATACGTCTAAGACGGCTCCCAAAACCAAAACGCCGGCGGGTAATAAGAAACAATCGGACAACAAGAAGCAACCGGAGAATAAAAAGACCAAAGTTTACTTGCTCCATGCTGACGAAGGACAGGCGGATAAGCTGGCACGTCCGGATGTGCAGGTGTTGATTGGTAACGTGAAGTTGCGCCATGACAGTATGTATATGTACTGTGACAGTGCACTGATTTTTGAGAAAACCAACTCCGTAGAAGCCTTCAGCAATGTGCGTATGGAACAGGGAGACACCTTGTTCATCTATGGTGATTATCTTTATTATGACGGAATGACGCAAATTGCGCAACTTCGTGAAAATGTGAAGATGATTAATCGGAACACGACCCTGCTGACGGACAGTTTGAACTACGACCGTCTCTATGATCTCGGATATTATTTCGAGGGGGGAACTTTGATGGATGAAGAGAATGTACTGACTTCTGACTGGGGCGAATATAGCCCTGCAACAAAACAGTCGGTATTCAACCATGATGTGAAGTTGGTGAACCCTAAGTTTGTGTTGACCTCCGATACATTGAGGTATAATACCGAAAACAAAATAGCAGTGATTCTCGGACCTTCCAATATTGTCAGTGATAATAATCATATCTATTCGGAACGGGGATTCTATAACACATTGACCGAACAAGCGGAATTGTTGGACCGTTCGGTCCTGACCAATCAGGGGAAGAAACTTGTAGGCGACAGTCTGTTCTATGACCGGATAATCGGTTACGGAGAAGCATTCGATAATGTGAAGATGACAGACTCCATCAATAAGAATATGCTGACGGGCGATTATTGTTTCTATAATGAATTGACGGACTCCGCGTTTGCAACAAAACGTGCTGTTGCTATCGATTATTCACAGGGAGACAGTCTTTATATGCATGGGGATACTTTGCAGATGGTGTCCTATAATCTGAATACCGATTCTTTGTACCGGTTGATGAAGGCTTACCATAAAGTACGTATGTATCGTACAGATGTTCAGGGAGTATGTGACTCACTGGTCTATAATTCGAAAGATTCTTGTATGACCATGTATACTGACCTATTCTTTGGAATGACGGACAGCAACTGCTTGGTGAGCAGATCAAGATTTATATGAATGACAGCACGATTGACTGGGCGCACATTATCAACCAGGCGTTGACAGTGGAGATGAAAGACTCTATTCACTATAATCAAGTGTCCGGCAAGGAGATGAAAGCCTATTTCGTTAATGGAGATATGCGCCATATTGAAGTGATCGGTAATGTGCTGACAGCTTTTTATCCTGAAGAGAAAGACAGTACGATGACCGGATTTAATTGTCTGGAAGGTAGTATGCTGCATCTTTATATGAAGGATAAGAGAATGGAAAAAGGACTTTTTATCGGTAAATCCAACGGAACGATGTATCCGATGGACCAGATACCGCCTGATAAACTGCGTCTTCCTACTTTTGCCTGGTTCGACTATGTCCGTCCGCTAAATAAGGACGATATTTTCAACTGGCGCAGCAAGCGTGCGGGAGAAACATTGAAGCCGACTACCGACCGGCGACCAAAGACAGAAAAGCGAAACTTAATAAATATGAAGTAGTATGGGAATGTTTAACTCAATGAGAAAGCCCCGGGGCTTTAATCATCAATACATTTATGTAGACGAGCGGAAAGAAAAGCTCGCTAAGATGGAGGAGAACGCCAAACGTGACTTGGGGATGCTGCCGGAGAAAGAATTTAATCCGGAAGATATTCGCGGTAAATTCGTCGAAGGTACTACACATTTGAAAAGAAGAAAAGCAAGTGGCCACAAACCGGTTTCTTTCGGAATTATACTGATAATCATTGCCTTCCTTCTCTATCTGTGGCATTATTTAGCAACAGGAAGCTGGAGTTTTTAATTGTTAATTTACGAAGTATGAGCGATATCATTCATTTGTTACCTGATTCGGTAGCTAACCAGATTGCTGCCGGTGAAGTGATACAACGTCCGGCATCTGTTATCAAGGAGCTAGTGGAGAATGCGATTGATGCAGATGCGCAAAATATACATGTGTTAGTGACTGATGCGGGTAAAACCTGTATTCAGGTGATTGATGATGGAAAAGGAATGTCCGAAACGGATGCCCGTCTCTCTTTTGAGCGGCATGCTACTTCCAAGATACGGGAAGCTGCGGACTTGTTTGCTTTGCGTACCATGGGATTTCGTGGGGAAGCATTGGCATCCATCGCAGCAGTGGCGCAGGTAGAACTGAAGACGCGTCCGGAATCGGAAGAACTGGGAACGAAACTGGTGATTGCGGGTTCTCAAGTGGAGAGCCAGGAGGCTATATCCTGTTCTAAAGGAAGTAACTTCTCTGTAAAGAACCTGTTCTTTAATGTGCCTGCCCGTCGTAAATTTTTAAAGGCTAATTCCACTGAATTGAGCAACATCCTTGCCGAATTTGAGCGTATCGCTTTGGTGCATCCGGAAGTTGCCTTTTCGCTTTATAGTAATGATTCGGAACTGTTCAATCTTCCGGTATCACAGTTACGCCAGCGTATTCTTGCTATTTTCGGTAAGAAGCTCAACCAGCAATTACTGAATATAGACGTGAACACTACCATGGTGAAAATCTCCGGATACGTAGCCAAACCGGAGACTGCCCGTAAGAAAGGAGCCCATCAGTATTTCTTTGTCAACGGACGTTATATGCGCCATCCTTATTTTCATAAGGCAGTCATGGAGGCTTATGAGCAGTTGATTCCCGCCGGTGAACAGATTTCCTATTTTATCTATTTTGATGTAGATCCGGCTAATATTGATGTGAATATTCACCCGACAAAGACCGAGATCAAGTTTGAGAATGAGCAGGCTATCTGGCAGATACTTTCAGCATCCGTTAAGGAATCGTTGGGTAAGTTCAGTGCTATCCCTTCCATTGATTTTGATACGGAGGATATGCCTGATATTCCGGCATTTGAGGAAAAGATATCTTCCGAACCTCCGAAGGTACATTATAATACAGATTATAATCCGTTTAAAGTCTCTGCCGGTGGCGGTGGTGGCGGATCGTATAGTCGTTCGAAAGTAGAATGGGAGGAATTGTACGGAGGGCTGACAAAAGCCAGTAAGATGAATAATCCGCAGCCGGAACCCGAAATGGATTGGGAGGATTCTTCTATTGGAGGCGAACCGGCCTCGTGGAAGAAAAGATAGAGACGGTGACATCCGCCGCTTCTTCTACTTTGTATGCCAACGAACCGGTGATGGAAAAAGGAAATCAGCATTTGCAGTTTAAAGGGCGGTTTATTTTGACTTCAGTTAAATCGGGTCTGATGCTAATCGATCAACACCGGGCACATATACGGGTGCTTTTTGATCGCTATATGGTACAGATTCAACAGAAACAGGGAGTATCTCAAGGCGTTCTCTTCCCGGAAATATTACAATTACCGACTTCAGAAGCTGCTGTTCTTCAAAGCATTATGGATGATTTGTCGGCAGTCGGCTTCGATTTGAGCAATCTGGGAGGCGGTAGCTATGCCATCAATGGCATCCTTCGGGTATTGAAGGACTGAATCCGGTCGAACTGGTGCGTAATATGCTACATACAGCGATGGAAAAAGGGAATGACGTTAAGGAAGAAATCCAAAATATTCTGGCATTAACATTGGCGCGGGCAGCGGCTATTGTCTACGGACAGGTGTTGAGTAATGAAGAATGGTAAGCCTTGTAGACAACCTTTTTGCCTGTCCCTCACCGAATTACACACCCGATGGGAAAACCGTTTTGACAACCATTAAGGAGGAGGACATCGAAAGATTATTCAAATAAAACAAATAAATTCATCTTTTCCTAAAACCTTTTAGTTCAGTTCGTGTTATTTAAATAGTTCAACAAAGAAAAAGATTTAAATAACCACTTAACTATTAGGTATATGAAAAAGATTCTGATGTTGCTGGCATTTGCCGGCGTTGCGTCTGTCGCTTCTGCGCAGCAGACAATGACTGTAACTGAATACGAAGTGATTCAGGTGCAAGATAAATATCAAGTAATAACTAATCCTTTCTGGAGTAACTGGTTCTTCTCTGTAGGAGGAGGTGCCCAGGTATTGTATGGAACAATGACCATATCGGTAAGTTCAGAGATCGTGTTGCTCCCACATTTAACGTGTCTGTTGGTAAATGGGTAACTCCGGGATTCGGATTGCGTTTGCAGTACAGCGGATTACAAGCCAAAGGATTTACCACCAGCGAAAATGCTAATTATGTGGTTGGCGGTCCGAGAGAAGATGGTTCTTACAAACAAAGATGGGACTACATGAACTTGCATGGTGATTTGATGATTAACCTGAATGCACTTTTCGGTGGATACAATCCGAACCGTGTATATGAAATTATCCCTTATATTGGTGCCGGTTGGCTCATGCTTATTCTCGTCCTCACACTAACTCCGCTACTTTCAATGCAGGTATTATCAACCGCTTCCGTTTGTCGAATGCTGTTGACTTGAATCTGGAATTGAGTGCAACAGGTCTGGAAGGTAAGTTTGATGGAGAGCACGCAGGTAAACCTGACTACGATGGTATCTTAGGTGCTACTATTGGTGTAACTTATTATTTCCCAACTCGCGGATTCCAACGTCCGGTTCCACAGATTATCTCTGAACTTGAATTGAACCAGATGCGTAACCAGATGAATGCAATGGCAGCAGCTAATATGCAATTACAACAGCAGTTGGCAAATGCACAACAACCGGTTGAAGTAGAAGATACTGAAGAAGTTGTTATAACAGATACTAATATTGCTCCACGTACTGTATTCTTCAAGATCGGTTCTGATAAATTGTCTCCGCAGGAAGAAATGAACTTGTCATATCTTGCCAGCAAGATAAAAGAATCTCCGAACGCTACATACACAATCAACGGATATGCAGACTCTGCAACAGGTACTCCGGCTTTCAACCAGAAGTTGAGTTTGGAACGTGCACAAGTTGTTAAAGACCTGCTCGTTAAGAAGTATGGCATCTCTGCCGATAGATTGAAAGTTGCAGCCGGTGGTGGTGTTGACAAATTCGGTCAACCGATTCTGAACCGTGTAGTATTGGTCGAATCAGCACAGTAATCATATAATTCAGTATTCGGCGATTCTTTGTGATCGCCTGCTGAAAGAGAGAAGGCGGCTGAAAGCGAATCCTGAAATAAGGTATTTTCGCTTTCAGCTGCCTTTTCTTTTCTTATTTTAGGACCATTAATACTTGCCTGGGCTTTTGATTATGAGTTTGAGGTATATGGAAGCGCTTACACTGATTATAAATGTAGGTTGTTTTACCTTGAAGAAGCATAGCTTTAGGGAACGTAAAGCATAACTTTTGCCTACCTAAAGCTACGCTTTAGAGGGGGAATAAGAGGTACTCCACACTTCCCCTGCAAATAGCTATTTTTTCAATCCTCTTCACCTTTCTTCTGAACTCTCGATGAATAAACTGTTTGCGGGTGAAGGGAGGGCTTCTCATTACCGTATTCATCACATTACATATCGAAAAATGTCATTACAGTGCTTTCTAAAGTCATTGCATTAATTGTGGCAAACACTGCAATGTTTTTTTTAATCATCCCAATGAAAAAAATAATCTATTAGCATATTTGTTTTTGCTATTAGCATCTTCCTTTTAGCTATAATGATATTCTGATTAGCTATAATGAAATTACATACAAAGCAAAGTGAAAGGGCTTGAATCTCTGTTAATTCACTCTTGATTTGAATCATTCTTACTGGAATAATCGCTCTGTGTAGCAATATTTTATATATTTGTGATATGGAACTCAAATCTAAAATATTATGGACGATATAAATACCGTATACGCACTACTCGTTTTAATTATGTTTTTTGTTTTATTGAGTAGGCTGGATAATCGTTTTGGGAAGATAGAAAGAGAACTGAACGAGATAAAAAAACGGATGGATGATTATCTCAAAGTTCAGCAAAGAGGGGTTACTGAAAAGGTAAAGCCTGAAGGAGAAGCATTGAAAAAGGAAAACGAAGATATCTCTGCATCACCTCAAATAATAGAAAAAACTTCGACACTAGAGACTAAACAGCAAAAAGAAACTGTACCGGAAAAACAGAAGCCGGTTGTTGAAACAGTTATCCGTGAGACACTGGAAGAAACACCTGAAAAGACGGTTGAAACAGAATTGGAAGATGTTTGTGTTGAGGCTGTTCCAAGACAAAAGAAACAAGTGAACTATGAGAAGTTCATCGGTGAGAATCTCTTCGGAAAGATCGGTATCCTTATATTCGTCATCGGTGTAGGTTTCTTTGTGAAGTATGCTATTGATAAGAATTGGATCAATGAGACTTTCCGTACCGTACTTGGTTTCCTGACGGGAGCTGTATTGCTGGCCGTTGCCGAACGGTTGCAAAAGAAATATCGTACATTTAGCTCGTTACTTGCGGGTGGCGCTTTTGCTGTATTCTATCTTACGGTTGCCATTGCATTCCATTATTATCATATCTTCTCGCAGACTATGGCGTTTATCATTCTGATAGGCGTCACTGTATTTATGTCTGTTCTGTCTGTGGTATACAATCGGCGTGAACTGGCTATCATTTCACTTGTCGGAGGATTTCTTGCACCTTTCATCGTAAGCAGTGGAGAGGGAAGTTATCTGGTACTGTTCACTTATGTAAGTATCCTGAATCTCGGTATGTTCGGACTTTCCATTTATAAGAAGTGGGGTGAGCTTCCGATGATCTCATTTGTCTTTACCTGGCTGATAATGGGAATCTTTCTTTTATTTAGCTATACCTCCAGTTCTACAGTTATTTCGGGGCACTTGTTTTTGTTTACCACTCTGTTTTATTTTATCTTTCTACTTCCGGTGTTCTCTATTCTTCGTGGGGAAGATATGCGAACAATGAGTCGGGGGCTGGTATTCGTCATTATAACGAATAACTTTATTTATTTGCTTTCGGGAGCTTTGTTCTTGCGGAATATGGGATGGTCTTTCAAAGCAAGCGGTTTGTTGAGCCTGTTCATTGCTCTTGTTAATTTAGGACTGGTGCTTTGGTTATGGAAGAGCCGGAAAGACTATAAATTCCTGGTGTATACCACTCTGGGGCTTGTGTTGACATTTGTCTCTATTACCGTTCCGATTCAGTTGGATGGAAACTGTATAACATTAGTTTGGGCGTCAGAAATGGTGTTATTATTATGGCTTTATATCAAGTCGAGAATCCGGGTATATGAATATGCGGCAAAGATACTGGTGGGACTCACCTTTATTTCTTACCTGATGGATATATATAATGTAGTAATGCATGAGCATCATGCTGTCAGCACTATTTTCCTGAACAGTTCATTTGCCACCTCTTTGTTTGTAGGGCTGGCTATGGGAGCATTTGCTCTGTTGATGGGGTATTATAGACCATTCTTCTCTACAGCCCGTCAACTGAAATATGGTTTCTGGAATCCTTTCATGCTTTTTGTCTCTGTAGCCATACTTTATTATACATTTATGATGGAGTTTCACCTGCATTTTGAGGGAGCTACGAGGAGCGGAGCAATGTTCTTGTTTACTGCCATTGCCATTTCGAGTGTTTGTTATGCTTTTAGAAAACGATTCCCGATCACCCAATGTCTGACTTTCTATATGTTAGCTATTGGGATAAATACGCTTGTATATATCATAAATATATGGGGAGATCAATGGGAGAACATGGCTTTTGTGCCTGTTGTACTACGATGGTTCACGGCAGCATTTGTAATAGCGAATATATGCTATGTGGCACGCCAATACTATCTATTAATCGGCATCAAGAGTCGTTTCACTATTTATCTCAATATTCTGGTCACTCTTCTTTGGGTGACAATGGTACGCTCTTTCCTCTGGCAGGTAGGAGTGGATGATTTCAGTGCCGGACTTTCGCTTTCATTAAGTATTGCCGGATTTGTTCAGATGGGACTAGGGATGCGTTTGCATCAGAAAGTCATGCGCATGATAAGCCTTTCGACTTTTGGAATCGTTCTGCTTAAACTTGTATTTGATGATTTGTGGGCAATGCCTACTATCGGTAAGATCATTGTATTCATCATTCTCGGACTGATATTACTGATTACTTTCATTCCTTTATCAAGAAATTAAAGGATGTATTATTCAAAGAATGATGAAGATGAAGTTAGCTAAATCTTAAATTATATATTATAATAAAGGCTGCCATTCTTTCTTAGAGTAGGCAGCCTTTACTTTATATGATACGTTTTTATGCAAACTTCCTTATTCCTGTGAGAAACGTTTTACCTGTTCCTCGATTAACTCCTTGTCATCGAAATAATTAATCTTCATTGCTTTTTTCACATCTGCCAAAGTCTCGGCAGCAGCAGCTCTGGCTACTTCGCATCCTTGCTGAAGCATGTCATAGATAGCCGGAATATCTTTGCTGAACTCTTTACGACGATTACGAATCGGTTCGAGTATTTCTTGCATAATAGAATTCAGGAAACGTTTCACTTTTACGTCGCCCAGTCCGCCGCGTTGATAATGTGCTTTCAATTCTGCCAGATTCGGATAATCCGGTAAGTAGCGTTCGAAATGTTCGGGGAGGCAGAAGGCGTCAAGGTAAGTGAATACGGTGTTACCTTCAATCTTTCCCGGGTCTTGTACACGGAGATGTCCCGGATCGGTATACATACTCATGATCTTCTTCTGGATTTCTTCCGGTTCTTCCGAAAGGTAGATACAGTTTCCGAGTGATTTACTCATTTTAGCTTTACCGTCAGTTCCCGGAAGACGCAGGCAGGCTGCATTGTCCGGCAACAGGATTTCCGGTTCTACCAATGTCTCACCATATATATAGTTGAAACGGCGAACGATTTCACGAGCCTGTTCAAGCATTGGTTCCTGGTCTTCACCCACAGGGACAGTTGTTGCACGGAATGCTGTGATGTCCGCTGCCTGGCTGATAGGATAAGTGAAGAAACCTACAGGAATACTTGCTTCAAAGTTGCGCATCTGGATTTCCGATTTCACAGTCGGGTTACGTTGCAGGCGAGATACGCTTACAAGGTCCATATAATAGAAACTAAGCTCGCATAATTCCGGAATTTGCGACTGTATGAAGATGGTAGCTTTAGACGGATCTATGCCACAAGCCAGATAGTCAAGGGCTACTTCAATTACATTCTGACGCACCTTCTCCGGATTGTCTATATTGTCTGTCAATGCCTGCGAATCGGCAATGAAGATAAACATCTTGCTATAATCACCTGCATTTTGCAGGTCAACTCTGCGTTTCAACGAGCCTACATAGTGACCGATATGAAGTCTTCCGGTAGGACGGTCGCCCGTCAATATGATTTTTTCTTTTCCCATATTTTATTACCTTATTATATAATGGCGACAAAGATAAGGATAAAAACTGAAAGATACATCAAAATGTAGTTACTTCATGATTTGTGCTTACTATGATAAAAAAGTATTCATTAAAAAGCTAACGGAAAAAACAACCGTTTCATTGACGCGGTAAACTATTTCAGTAAAAAATGAACGTTTCTTTTTGTCATTTGCAAAATATGTCGTTACTTTGCACAAATTTTGATATTAACAATGAATCAACAGGAAATCAGAAGTAAGTATTATCTACATTCGGATGTTTTGCACCCGGAAACGGCAGACTTCTTCTCTTTTCTCCAAAAACGATATTTTAGTTCTTTGGTAATGCGTTAATCCTTTTTTGAGGGTAACGCATTTTTTTTATGGACGAACTTAGAAATAACAACTTATTATAACAACAAAAGAAATGGAAAAGGAAATCAAGAAAGTTCTCGTTTTGGGTTCTGGAGCACTCAAAATCGGACAAGCCGGAGAGTTCGACTACTCTGGTTCACAAGCACTGAAAGCTTTGAAAGAAGAAGGTATCAGCTCAGTATTGGTAAACCCGAACATCGCAACCATTCAGACTTCTGAAGGTATTGCCGATAAAGTGTATTTCCTTCCCGTAAATACTTATTTTGTAGAAGAAATTATCAAGAAAGAACGTCCTGATGGTATCTTGCTGGCATTCGGCGGACAGACTGCGTTGAACTGCGGTGCGGAACTCTACACACAGGGTATTCTTGATAAATACGGAGTAAAGGTGCTTGGTACATCGGTAGAAGCTATCATGTATACAGAAGACCGTGATTTGTTCGTGAAGAAACTGAACGAAATCGAGATGAAGACTCCGGTTAGCCAGGCAGTAGAAAACATGGAAGATGCCATTGCTGCTGCACGCAGAATCGGTTATCCTGTCATGGTACGTTCTGCTTATGCATTGGGTGGTCTTGGTAGCGGTATCTGTGCCGACGAAGAAGAATTCCTGAAATTGGCTGAAAGCTCCTTTGCTTTCTCTAACAGATTCTGGTAGAAGAATCGTTGAAAAGGCTGGAAAGAAATCGAATTTGAAGTGATCCGTGACGCTAACGACCATTGCTTCACAGTAGCCAGCATGGAAAACTTTGACCCGCTGGGTATCCATACCGGTGAATCCATCGTAGTGGCTCCTACCTGTTCACTGGATGATAAAGAATTGACTCTGTTGAAGGAACTTTCTACTAAATGTATCCGTCACCTCGGTATCGTGGGTGAGTGTAACATTCAGTATGCTTTCAACTCTGATACGGACGACTACCGTGTGATTGAAGTAAATGCCCGTTTGAGCCGTTCTTCTGCATTGGCGTCTAAAGCTACCGGTTATCCGTTGGCATTCGTTGCTGCTAAGTAGCACTCGGCTATACACTCGACCAGATTGGTGAGATGGGGACTCCGAATTCTGCATACGTAGCTCCGCAACTTGACTACTATATCTGTAAAATCCCTCGTTGGGACTTGACGAAGTTTGCCGGTGTATCCCGTGAAATCGGTTCAAGCATGAAATCGGTAGGTGAAATCATGTCTATCGGCCGTTCTTTCGAAGAAATCATCCAGAAAGGTCTTCGTATGATTGGTCAGGGTATGCACGGTTTCGTAGGTAACGACGAACTGCACTTTGACGATCTTGATAAAGAGCTTTCTCGTCCGACAGACTTGCGTGTTTTCGCTATCGCACAAGCAATGGAAGAAGGTTATACCATCGAACGTATTCATGACCTGACAAAGATTGACCATGGTTCCTTGGCAAACTGAAAAATATCGTAGACTACAAAGCGAAACTGTCTACCTATAATAAGGTAGAAGATATACCTGCCGATGTAATGCGTGAAGCGAAAGTATTAGGTTTCTCTGACTTCCAGATTGCTCGTTTCGTACTGAATCCAACCGGAAACATGGAGAAAGAAAACCTGGCAGTGCGTGCTCATCGTAAATCTATGGGTATCCTCCCGGCTGTAAAACGTATTAATACAGTTGCTTCCGAACATCCGGAACTGACTAACTATCTGTATATGACTTATGCAGTGGAAGGTTATGATGTAAACTATTATAAGAATGAAAAATCAGTAGTCGTACTGGGTTCGGGTGCTTACCGTATCGGTAGCTCTGTAGAATTTGACTGGTGTTCGGTAAATGCCGTTCAGACAGCCCGCAAATTGGGTTACAAATCTATCATGATTAACTACAACCCTGAAACGGTTTCTACTGACTATGATATGTGCGACCGTCTGTACTTCGACGAGCTTTCGTTCGAACGTGTACTCGACGTAATCGATCTGGAACAACCTCGCGGTGTGATTGTCTCTGTAGGTGGACAGATTCCGAACAACCTGGCTATGAAACTTTACCGCCAGTCGGTTCCTGTATTGGGTACTTCTCCGATCTCTATCGACCGTGCTGAAAACCGTAACAAGTTCTCTGCTATGCTTGACCAACTGGGTATCGACCAGCCGGCATGGATGGAACTTACCAGTCTCGAAGAGTGAAAGGATTCGTAGAAAAAGTAGGCTATCCGGTATTGGTTCGTCCTTCTTACGTTCTTTCGGGAGCTGCTATGAATGTTTGCTACGATGACGAAGAATTGGAAAACTTCCTGAAGATGGCTGCCGAAGTTTCTAAAGAATACCCGGTAGTTGTTTCTCAATTCCTTGAAAATACAAAAGAAATTGAATTTGATGCTGTTGCCCAGAATGGTGAAGTGGTGGAATACGCAATTTCTGAACATGTGGAATTTGCCGGTGTTCACTCCGGTGACGCTACACTGGTATTCCCGGCACAGAAGATTTACTTTGCAACGGCACGCCGTATCAAGAAAATCAGCCGTCAGATTGCTAAAGAACTTAATATCTCCGGTCCGTTCAATATCCAGTTCCTGGCTCGTAACAACGAAGTGAAAGTAATCGAATGTAACTTGCGTGCTTCTCGTAGTTTCCCGTTTGTTTCTAAAGTACTGAAACGTAACTTCATCGAAACAGCTACCCGCATCATGTTGGATGCTCCGTACTCACGTCCGGATAAATCTGCATTTGATATCGACTGGATTGGTGTAAAAGCATCTCAGTTCTCTTTCTCTCGTCTGCACAAGGCTGACCCGGTATTGGGTGTGGATATGTCTTCTACAGGTGAAGTTGGATGTATCGGTGATGATTTCTCTGAAGCATTGCTGAATGCAATGATCGCTACCGGATTCAAGATTCCTGAAAGAGCAGTAATGTTCTCTTCCGGTGCTATGAAGTCGAAAGTGGATTTGCTGGATGCCAGCCGTATGCTGTTTGCTAAGGGATATCAGATTTATGCTACTGCCGGAACTGCTGCATTCCTGAATGCTCATGGAGTAGACGCGACTCCGGTTTACTGGCCGGATGAGAAACCAGGTGCAGAGAATAATGTAATGAAGATGATCGCTGACCATAAGTTTGACCTGATCGTAAACATTCCGAAGAATCATAGCAAACGTGAATTAACGAATGGCTATCGTATCCGTCGTGGTGCAATCGATCACAACATTCCATTGATTACAAATGCTCGTCTGGCAAGTGCTTTATCGAAGCATTCTGTGAATTGAAATTGGGTGATATTCAGATCAAGAGCTGGCAGGAATATAAATAAACTGCTTTAGCTGTTTATCAAAATAAAAAGAACTCCCTCTTTGGAATGCCAAAGGGGGAGTTTTTTGTTTAAGTTGTCTTGTTGCGAATAGATGTTTTCTGTTATTTGCTTACACGATAATTGTGTACTTTCAGATTCTCTATCCGGCTATTGAAGTTTCCGGCTTTCTCGAGCGGGAAAACCAATGTGCGTATATAACTCATAGAATCTTTTCCTGCATTGAAATAACATTTCTGTATGTTCATTTCTTCAACAACCTTTCCGTTTACTCTGAGTGTGGTACTACGATGATCGCCTTCAATCTGAATGGTCGCTTTCTCTCCCGGATTCACTTTATATGGGAACGTATTCAAATAACCATCGCGTGCAAAACCCATCATCCCTCGAATTGGATCTGCTAGATAGAATACGGCATTGGGTGAACGGAACAATTCTGTTCCGCTTTTCTCTGGTGCTCCGGTAATGTCGAAACTGACTGTATAATTATAGCCGATTTCCGGGTAAGTGGAAGTGCTGCCGGGAGCAACGGTAGAACGCTCATATACCAATGCCGGACTCTTGCCGATTCTTCCCAATTGATTGACTCCGGGGGCTTCACTGATAGCACTACGCTTTTCATTATACACTTCGAATGGCAGACTGGTTTCTTTCCCTGTCCATGTCTTTACTGCTAGAGTTTGTAACGCAGGGAATACACGGTGATGAATGTCTTTCACGGAAATTCCATTACCTGCATGGTCGTTCCAGATGGCAAACATGCCACCGAGAATAGCAGGGTGCTTTTCTTCGAATACGGCTTTCCCGATATGTGCCGGTGTCCATTCTTTATATAAAAATACCTCGTTAAGATAATCCTGATAGTAACCGGCTAATGGAACAATGTAAACCATTGCATCCGGAATGCTGATTAGCTGGTAGCCGTCTTTTATCATGGTTGCTGGGTCGGCATATCCGTTATACCAGGCATTCATAATGATATTTTCTGATTTGACAGGGGTGTCTCCTTTAGCATGAGTGAGAGCGCCCCATATCACGGCTTGTTTGCCAAAGCCTTCTACCAGCCGGATATAATGGTCGGTGAAAGCCCGGAATTTTTCTACTACCTCTTTCTTGGCATTCGAGTATTCGTCGGTACCGATATGCACACGCTTGCCCACGAATACAGGGTCGTCACCTTTCAGGTATTCTTTGAACAGATCGTCTGCAAATTGATAGGTTTCCGGTTTGAATAAGTCAAGATGATCCATTCCGTACTCCTTGCTCCCAATTTCCGGTTTGTAATGAGTGAATGCTAATGAATGTGCCGGAATATCAATTTCCGGTATAATCTCTACAAAGTTGGTTGCAGCTTGTTTCTGAAAATCAATAAATTCTTTTTTAGAATAAGAACCGTCGCGGGCTGTGAGTCCCGGATAAGTTTCGGACTCCAGACGGAAAGCAGCATAAGTCTTGTCCCAGTTGTTATCAAAATATTGCTTGAATCCATTATCATTCAGATGGACTTGCAGGGTATTCATCTTGTAATAAGCCATTATTTTTACCAGATCCTGAAGATAGCTCATCGGAATGAATTTACGACCGCAGTCTATCATGAATCCCCGGATGGAGTAGTCGGGATAGTCGCGGATTATTCCTTTGGGAAATGAGTGCTCCTGGCTTTGTTCTGCTATTTGCAAGAGGGTACGTGTGCTCCAGTAAAGCTGTCGGGGTGGGAGCAGAAGTCGTGATCCGATCGGTAATCTTGATTTCATAACCCTCTTCTCCCAGCTTTTTGTCAGCTGACAGTGATAGGATGAAGTCTCCGGGTGTGGCTTTGCCTTGAGTTACGCTTAATGTTTTTCCGAACATTTGCTGGTAATCGTCGGCAAACATTTGGCTATTCTCAGCAATTCTGGATTTGCAGAGGTGCATACTATCTTCGCATTTGTTCCCGGAGTGAAATTACCATCTTTTCCTGTCCATTGTTTGAGTTCGGGGACAACAAAAGGTTTAGAGTTTACGCTGGCATAGGATAAACTGCCATACAAACAGAAGATTGTCAATAAGCATAACACTTTCAGGGGGATTAGTGTGTGTCATAATGGGGGTGTTTTTGTTATTAATAAATGATTAAAGTTAATTATTGGCTGAATTTA
>ENA-OQIG01000778-OQIG01000778.1-human-gut-metagenome-genome-assembly--contig:-NODE-778-length-16746-cov-2.584692_pt1 | contig 16746 bp, 24 predicted proteins | sample MGYA00242576_ERZ504741 | MGnify/ENA primary metagenome ERZ504741 (study PRJEB26092, sample SAMD00036436) | human gut metagenome | host: Homo sapiens | study: EMG produced TPA metagenomics assembly of... | reverse complement strand
TGCTTTTGCCGTTACGCACCACCCCGTCAGTAGCTGAACAGGAGGGACAGCTGATAGAAACAGAAGCCACTGGAGCACCTCAAAAACACCATCATACACTAAATCAGTAAGTTGGCAGCATCACCCAATGGTAGGTTTATTTCTTAGCTTTCGCTAGTAACTGATAATCAGACAAAATGATGACATGAGGGACATTGTGGATCCTGTATTCTCTATCGGTATCTCATCATTATGGGATGAGCTGCGACATATGCCAGCAGGCGGCGTCTGGTGGTTTAACGTCGATCGCCATGAAGATGCTATCAGTCTGGCGAATCAAACAATTGCATCCCAGGCTGAAACCGCACACGTCGCGGTCATTAGCATGGACAGCGATCCGGCGAAAATCTTTCAATTAGATGATTCTCAAGGGCCGGAAAAAATAAAATTATTTTCAATGCTAAATCATGAAAAAGGTCTATACTATTTGGCCCATGATTTGCAGTGTTCTATTGATCCCCATAATTACCTTTTTATTCTTGTTTGCGCAAATAACGCATGGCAAAACATTCCTGCCGAGCGGCTTCGCTCATGGTTGGATAAAATGAATAAATGGAGCAGGTTAAACCATTGTTCGCTTTTGGTAATTAATCCCGGAAATAATAACGATAAACAATTTTCATTGTTGCTTGAGGAATACCGTTCACTTTTTGGTCTTGCCAGTTTGCGTTTTCAGGGCGACCAACATTTGCTGGATATTGCCTTCTGGTGCAACGAAAAAGGGGTCAGCGCCCGTCAGCAGCTTAGCGTTCAGCAACAAAATGGTATCTGGACATTAGTTCAAAGCGAAGAGGCGGAGATCCAACCACGCAGCGACGAAAAACGCATTCTGAGTAATGTTGCTGTACTGGAAGGTGCGCCGCCGCTATCGGAACACTGGCAACTGTTCAACAATAACGAAGTCCTGTTCAATGAAGCCCGTACCGCTCAGGCGGCGACGGTGGTCTTTTCTTTACAGCAAAATGCACAAATCGAGCCACTGGCCCGCAGCATTCATACCCTGCGTCGCCAGCGCGGTAGTGCGATGAAAATCCTCGTGCGGGAAAATACCGCTAGCCTGCGCGCCACCGATGAACGTTTGTTATTGGCCTGCGGTGCAAATATGGTTATTCCGTGGAATGCGCCACTCTCCCGTTGTCTGACGATGATCGAAAGCGTGCAAGGGCAGAAATTTAGTCGCTATGTGCCGGAAGATATTACTACCTTGCTGTCAATGACCCAGCCGCTCAAACTGCGAGGTTTCCAGAAGTGGGATGTGTTCTGTAATGCCGTCAACAACATGATGAATAACCCTCTATTACCTGCCCACGGTAAAGGCGTTCTGGTTGCCCTACGTCCGGTACCGGTATCCGCGTTGAGCAAGCCCTGACGCTGTGTCGCCCTAATCGCACCGGCGATATTATGACCATTGGCGGTAATCGGCTGGTGCTGTTTCTCTCATTCTGTCGGATTAACGATCTGGATACCGCGTTGAATCATATTTTCCCATTGCCTACTGGCGACATTTTCTCAAACCGTATGGTCTGGTTTGAAGATGATCAAATCAGTGCCGAGCTGGTGCAGATGCGCCTGCTTGCCCCAGAACAATGGGGCATGCCGCTGCCTTTAACACAAAGTTCTAAACCGGTCATCAATGCCGAGCACGATGGTCGCCACTGGCGACGAATACCAGAACCCATGCGACTGTTAGATGATGCTGTGGAGCGCTCATCATGATGACCATCAGCGATATCATTGAAATTATTGTCGTTTGCGCACTGATATTTTTCCCGCTGGGCTATCTGGCGCGGCACTCTTTGCGACGCATTCGCGACACCTTACGTTTGTTCTTTGCTAAACCTCGTTATGTTAAACCGGCTGGGACGTTACGCCGCACGGAAAAAGCCAGGGCAACCAAAAAATGACTCAATTTACGCAAAATACCGCCATGCCTTCTTCCCTCTGGCAATACTGGCGCGGCCTTTCCGGCTGGAACTTCTATTTTCTGGTTAAGTTCGGCCTGTTGTGGGCGGGATATCTTAACTTCCATCCGCTCCTCAATTTGGTGTTTGCCGCGTTTCTGCTGATGCCCATTCCGCGTTACAGCCTGCATCGCTTGCGCCACTGGATTGCCCTGCCGATCGGCTTTGCTTTGTTCTGGCATGACACCTGGTTGCCTGGCCCGGAAAGCATAATGAGCCAGGGTTCGCAGGTGGCGGGGTTCAGTACCGATTATTTAATCGACCTTGTCACACGCTTTATTAACTGGCAGATGATTGGGGCCATTTTTGTTTTATTAGTGGCCTGGTTATTCCTGTCACAATGGATTCGCATTACCGTTTTTGTGGTTGCCATTCTGCTATGGCTGAACGTACTTACCCTGGCGGGACCAAGTTTCTCCTTGTGGCCAGCCGGTCAACCGACGACCACTGTAACAACGACGGGTGGTAACGCAGCGGTAACCGTTGCGGCGACAGGTGGCGCACCGGTAGTGGGTGATATGCCCGCACAAACTGCACCGCCAACAACGGCGAACCTTAACGCCTGGCTGAATAATTTCTATAACGCGGAGGCGAAACGTAAATCGACCTTCCCGTCTTCGCTGCCCGCTGATGCTCAGCCATTTGAACTACTGGTGATTAATATTTGTTCTCTTTCCTGGTCGGATATTGAAGCCGCCGGTTGATGTCGCATCCGCTGTGGTCGCATTTCGATATTGAGTTCAAGAACTTTAACTCCGCCACCTCCTACAGTGGCCCGGCGGCGATCCGTTTACTGCGCGCCAGCTGCGGGCAGACTTCGCACACTAATCTGTATCAACCGGCAAATAACGACTGCTATCTGTTTGATAACCTGTCGAAACTGGGCTTTACCCAGCACCTGATGATGGGACATAACGGCCAGTTCGGCGGTTTTTTGAAAGAAGTTCGCGAAAATGGCGGCATGCAGACTGAATTGATGGATCAAACAAATCTGCCGGTTATTTTGCTGGGCTTTGATGGTTCGCCGGTTTATGACGATACCGCCGTGCTTAACCGCTGGCTGGACGTTACCGAAAAAGATAAAAACAGCCGTAGTGCCACGTTCTACAACACGCTTCCACTGCATGACGGCAACCATTATCCGGGGGTCAGCAAAACAGCGGATTACAAAGCGCGGGCGCAGAAATTCTTTGATGAACTGGACGCCTTCTTTACTGAACTGGAGAAATCGGGTCGTAAAGTGATGGTGGTCGTGGTGCCGGAACACTGCGGCGCGCTGAAGGGCGACAGAATGCAGGTATCTGCCTACGTGATATCCCTAGCCCGTCTATCACAGACGTCCCGTTGGGGTGAAATTCTTCGGCATGAAGGCACCACATCAGGGGGCACCGATTGTCATCGACCAACCGAGCAGCTTCCTGGCTATCTCCGATCTGGTGGTTCGCGTTCTTGATGGCAAGATTTTCACCGAAGACAATGTTGACTGGAAAAAACTCACCAGTGGGTTGCCACAAACAGCACCGGTCTCCGAGAACTCAAATGCAGTAGTTATTCAATACCAGGATAAACCGTACGTTCGCCTGAACGGCGGCGACTGGGTGCCTTACCCGCAGTAAGCACTAAAAAGGCCGCAGAGTTTAACCTCTGCGGCCTGATCCGGGCGCAAATTGCCATTACGGCAGCCTGACGCCCGCATGACACGTTACTTCCGCTTATTCAGCCAGTTCACGATCATACTGGCAAGAATGCCAGCAATGACCGGAGCCGCTAAATCATGCCAGAAGGCCATGCCCAGTTCTGCGAGCGTCATATAGCCGCCTGTGTTGTAATGACAACGTTTCGCGGCTATTCTTGAGTTGTTCAGGTTCAAGAATGGCCCCCGTGATGTTGTCAGGTGCATACCTGCAACGTGCGGGGGTTTTCTCTCTCCAGCAACCAATGCCACCAGGGATTAAGCCCCCGCAACATTGCGCCTCACCGGAACCTTTCCGGCTTGCCGCTGATTTTACGATTGCTTTTTACTGTCAGCACCCGGCAATCTTCCTCATTGCGCGATGCCTTCCAGCTTAATTTCTTTATTTGCAATAGTTGCAGTTCATATCCGGCTGACTCCAGACTGGTAGTGAAATGCGCAATTTTGTAGAATTGCGCCTCCTCGCGACCTCCCCAGTGAATCTGTTGCCTCATTTTTTACATACTGCGTATTCGACTTCTCCACCTGTTGCGCAAGAGAAACTGGGTTTATTCATTTTTGCGAGGCCGACTTCTTTCTGGACAGGACTTTATGCAGCACAACACACTATCGAAACACAATCAGAAATTGCCGTTTACACGCTACGACTTCGGCTGGGTTTTATTATGCATAGGCATGGCGATTGGTGCCGGAACCGTGCTGATGCCAGTACAAATTGGCTTGAAGGGAATTTGGGTATTTATTACCGCAGCGATCATTGCTTATCCTGCCACCTGGGTAGTACAGGACATTTATTTAAAAACCCTTTCTGAAAGCGATTCCTGTAATGACTACACCGATATTATCAGTCATTACCTGGGGAAGAACTGGGGAATTTTCCTCGGGGTTATCTACTTTTTGATGATTATCCACGGGATTTTTATCTACTCTCTCTCCGTGGTTTTCGACAGCGCCTCGTACCTGAAAACCTTCGGTTTAACCGATGCCGATCTTTCACAATCTCTACTTTATAAAGTCGCTATTTTCGCCGTACTGGTGGCGATTGCGTCTGGTGGTGAACGATTACTGTTTAAGATTTCCGGGCCAATGGTGGTGGTCAAAGTAGGGATTATTGTCGTGTTCGGTTTTGCGATGATCCCGCACTGGAATTTCGCCAATATAACCGCCTTCCCGCAAGCTCCGTCTTTTTCCGCGATGTCTTGCTTACCATTCCATTTTGCTTCTTTTCTGCAGTATTTATTCAGGTACTTAACCCAATGAATATTGCCTATCGTAAACGGGAAGCGGATAAAGTACTGGCAACCCGGCTCGCGCTGCGTACCCACCGAATTAGTTATATCACGCTCATCGCGGTGATCCTGTTTTTTGCCTTTTCGTTTACCTTCTCAATTAGCCACGAAGAAGCCGTTTCTGCCTTTGAACAAAATATCTCAGCACTGGCGCTGGCCGCGCAGGTGATCCCTGGGCATGTCATTCATATCACCTCTACGGTGCTTAATATCTTTGCCGTACTGACCGCATTCTTTGGCATTTATCTCGGTTTCCACGAGGCCATTAAAGGCATTATTCTCAATCTGTTAAGCCGAATTATTGATACCAAGAAAATTAACTCACGCGTGCTGACTCTGGCGATCTGCGCTTTTATCGTCATTACGTTGACGATTTGGGTTTCGTTTCGTGTATCGGTGCTGGTGTTCTTTCAGTTGGGAAGCCCGTTATATGGTATTGTGTCGTGCCTCATTCCGTTTTTCCTGATCTATAAAGTCGCACAACTGGAAAAACTTCGCGGATTTAAAGCCTGGCTGATTCTGCTGTACGGCATTTTGCTATGCTTGTCGCCACTGTTGAAGCTGATTGAGTAAACCGGAGCGCATGGCCCCGGTTTTGTGAGTTAACGCTGCGGATTTTCATCCTGATCAACAGCAAAACAAGCTACCAGTTGACCGCCGTAGTCTTTTAGCTGCGGCTGCAACTGGGTGCAGGGCCGAAGCGCCGACGACAGCGGGCGTTGAAGGCGCAACCCGGCGGTGGATTCAGTGGGCTTGGTAGTTCACCGCTGAGCTTGATGCGCTCGCGGCGATCGTCCGGGTTCAGGCGCGGCGTCGCGGAAAGTAGCGCCTGAGTGTACGGATGGCGCGGGTTATTGAAGATTTGGTCTTTCGTTCCCTTCTCCACGCAGCGGCCCAGGTACATCACCATCACTTCATCAGCAATGTGCTCCACCACCGACAGGTCGTGGGAGATAAAGACATAAGACAGCCCCAACTCCTGCTGCAAATCCATCATCAGATTCAGCACCTGCGCGCGCACTGAAACATCCAGCGCGGAAACCGGTTCATCGGCAATCACCACATCCGGGTCGAGCATCAGACCACGGGCGATGGCGATACGCTGACGCTGACCGCCGGAGAACATATGCGGATAGCGGTCATAGTGCTCGGTTTTCAGGCCGACTTTCGCCATCATCGACAGGGCTTTTTCCCGACGCTGTTCTTTGCTTAAGCTGGTGTTGATCAGCAGCGGCTCTTCAAGAATTTGCCCGACTTTTTTACGCGGATTCAGCGAACCGTAAGGGTTCTGGAAGACGATCTGGATTTTCTGCCGACGCAGCTTCTGCGCCTGCGGATCGTGCTTAAGCAGATCCTGCCCTGGTAATACAGCTCGCCACCGGTGGGCATTTCAATCATCGTCAGCAACCGACCGAGGGTCGATTTACCGCAGCCAGATTCGCCCACTACTGCCAGCGTTTTGCCACGTTCAAGGTTAAACGAAACGCCATCCAGCGCTTTAACCAGACGTTCCGGCGCGAACATGCCTTTCTTCACCGGATAATGTTTTTTCAGGTCGATAGCCTGCAACAGCGGTTGTTGCAGGGTGGCCTCTTGCGTACTCATAGTGTCGGCCTCCCGGCATCATCAAGTGGGTAATGGCATTTGGACTGACGCCCGTCAGCGAGCATATTCAGCGCCGGTTCTTCAGCGCGACATCTGTCAGTGGCATAGGGGCAGCGCGGGTTAAGCAGGCAGCCGTTCGGGCGGTCGTACTTGCCGGGAACGACACCTGGCAACGACGCCAGACGTTCTTTGTCCTGAGCAAATTCTGGCAGCGCACGCAGCAATGCCTGAGTATACGGGTGACGCGGCGCATGGAAGATGGCGTGCGCATCACCGGTTTCCACCACCTGGCCTGCATACATCACGATGATTTTATGTGCCGCTTCCGCCACCAGCGCCAGGTCATGGGTAATTAACACCAGCGCCATGTTCTCTTTCTGCTGTAGCTCCAGCAGTAGTTCGATGATTTGCGCCTGAATGGTCACGTCCAGCGCGGTGGTCGGTTCATCGGCAATCAGCAGTTTTGGCCGACAGGCAATCGCCATGGCGATCATCACGCGCTGCTCATGCCGCCGGAAAGCTGATGCGGGTAAACATCCAGACGCGATGCCGGATCGGGAATACCGACCTGATTCAGCAGGTCAATCGCTCGCTGACGGCGGGTACTTTTGTTGCCGCCCTGATGCACCTTAATCGCTTCCATAATCTGGAAACCCACGGTGTAGCACGGGTTAAGGCTGGTCATCGGGTCCTGGAAGATCATCGCCACTTCGGCACCCACCAGGTTGCGGCGCTCTTTTTCTGAGATACGCTGCAAATCCTGGCCGTTAAACTCCAGTTTTTCTGCCATTACGCGGCCCGGATAATCAATCAGCCCCATAATCGCCAGTGAACTGACCGACTTACCGGAGCCGGACTCACCCACAATCCCGACCACTTCGCCCTGTTTTACGCTGTAGCTGATGCGGTCTACGGCGCGGAACGGCGCGCTTTCGTCGCCGAAATGCACCGATAATTTATCTACATTTAATAACGCCATCTCGAACCTCTTACTGCTTCAGTTTGGGATCGAGCGCGTCACGCAGACCGTCACCCATCAGGTTAAATGCCAGCACCGTCAGCAGGATCGCCAGACCCGGGAAGGTCACGACCCACCAGGCGCTTTGCGCGAACTGCAACACGTCGGAGAGCATGGTGCCCCACTCCGGCGTTGGCGCTGCGCCCCCATGCCGAGGAAACCAAGAGCAGCCATATCGAGAATGGCGTTAGAGAAACCGAGCGACGCCTGAACAATCAGCGGCGCAAGGCAGTTCGGAAGATGTTAATAAACATCTGACGCATCGCCCCGGCACCCGCCACGCGAGACGCGGTGACGTAATCGCGGTTAACTTCCACCAGCACGGCGGCGCGGGTTAAGCGCACATAGTGCGGCAAGGCAACGAAGGTCAGTGCCAGCGCGGCGTTACCAATCGACGGGCCGAAAATTGCCACCAGCACCAGCGCCAGCAGCAGACTTGGCAGCGCCAGCATGATATCGACCACGCGCATAATGATGTTATCGACCAGGCCGCCAAAGTAACCGGCGATCAGGCCGAGAATAACGCCCATAATCAGCGATAACACAACTACCAGACAGCCAACCAGCAGCGACAAGCGCGCGCCGTACATCAGCCGAGACAGCACATCACGCCCCACGTCATCAGTGCCAGCAAGTGCGCCATGCTGCCGCCTTCCTGCCAGGCTGGCGGGGCGAGCAGTGCATCGCGGAACTGTTCCGCCGGGTTATAGGGTGCAATCCAGTTGGCAAAGATCGCGATGAACAGCACGATGACGACGTAAACCAGCCCGACGACCGCGCCTTTGTTGCGTTTAAAATAGTGCCAGAACTCCTGTAACGGGGTCATCGGCACCGGTGCGCTAATCACTTTATTTTCAGTAACCTGTGACATGATGTCCCCTTACTTCTTATGACGAATACGCGGGTTCACCACGCCGTACAGCAGATCGACCAGCAGGTTGACGAGGATAATCATCGTCGCCACCAGCAATACGCCGCCCTGCACTACCGGATAGTCGCGGCGTTGCAGTGCGTCAATCAACCAGCGCCCCAGACCGGGCCACGAGAAGATGGTTTCGGTCAGAATCGCCCCCGCCAGCAATGTTCCCACCTGGAGGCCGATAACGGTCACTACCGGCAGCATCGCGTTACGCAGCGCATGGACGATAATCACCCGCATGCGGGTCAACCCTTTGGCGCGCGCGGTGCGGATGTAATCTTCACCCAGCACTTCCAGCATCGAGGAGCGCGTCATACGCACAATGACCGCCAGCGGATGGTACCCAGCACAATGGCGGGGCAAGATCATATGGGCGACGGCATCGATAAAGTTGCCGTCTTCACCCCAGATGGCGGTGTCGATCAGCATAAAACCGGTTAACGGATTGGAATCATCGAGGAATACCATGTCACTCACACGACCGGAGACGGGCGTCAGGTTCCAGTGCACCGAAACCAGCATGATCAGCATCATTCCCCACCAGAAGATAGGCATTGAATAACCTGTCAGCGCCAGGCCAACCGCTGTGTGATCGAAAATGGAACCGCGTTTAACCGCAGCCAGCACACCAACCGGAATACCGACTGCCGTAGCAAAAATCATCGCGCAGACGCCAAGTTCCAGCGTGGCCTGGAAGCGCGGCACGAACTCTTCCCAAACCGGGATGCGGCTTTTCATTGAAATGCTAGATCGCCATGCATAACGCCCCAAATGTAATGGAGATACTGCTGCCACATCGGTTTATCTAAGCCGAGTTCAGCCAGCAGCTGCGCGTGACGCTCTGGGGAGATCCCACGTTCGCCCGCCATGATCATCACCGGATCTCCGGGGATCATGTGGACAAAGGCAAATGTGAGAAGGGTAATACCGATAAACGTGGGGATGACGAGTCCCAAACGTCGGAGAATAAACTGCAACATAACCCGGATTCTCTATAGTGACCCGCAGCCTGGAACTGCGTGTCTGTATTACTCACAAATCAATTCCCGCCCTTATCGGACAGGGAATGAAGTATTGCTGCCGGATGGCGCTGCACGCAGAGGCACAGCGCCACCGGGTATGGCTTTTAATTATTCGATAGAGACGTTTTCGAAGTGATGTTTGCCTAACGGATCAACACATAGCCTTTAACTTCTTTGCGTACCGGTTCAAACACGGTGGAGTGAGCGATGATCAGTGCCGGAGCCTGATCGTGCATCACCACCTGCGCTTGCTTGTACAGGTCAACGCGTTTGTTGTGGTCGTCGGTAGCACGCGCCGGTTGAATCAGATCTTCAAACGGTTTGTAGCACCATTTTGAGTAGTTGGAGCCTTGTTCAGAGGCGGCGCAGCTGAACAGGGTGGCGAAGAAGTTATCCGGGTCCCCGTTATCGCCAGTCCAGCCCATCATTACCGTCTGGTGCTCGCCATCTTTCGCACGCTTGAGTACTCACCCCATTCGTAGGTGACAATTTTGGCCTGCACGCCGACTTTCGCCCAGTCTGCCTGAATCATCTCCGCCATGCGGCGAGCGTTCGGGTTATACGGACGTTGTACCGGCATCGCCACAAGTCGATGGAGAAACCTTTTTCCAGACCCGCTTCTTTCAGCAAGGCTTTCGCTTTTTCAGGATCGTAGGTGTAGTCCTGAACGTCGTCGTTATAGCCCCACATGGTTGGCGGGATCAGGTTTTTCGCTGATACGCCCGCGCCTGATAAACCGCTTTGATGATCGCGTCTTTGTTCACCGCGTAGGTCAGAGCCTGGCGAACTTTCACGTCATCGAGTGGTTTTTTCTGCACGTTATACGAGAGATAACCGACGTTCAGCCCGGTATTTCCATCAGATTGATGGATTTATCCTGCTTCATGCGAGCGATATCTGCCGGGTTCGGGTACGGCATCACCTGGCATTCATTCTTCTGCAATTTCGCGTAACGCACGGAAGCGTCAGGGGTAATAGAGAAAACCAGCGTATCGATCTGCGGTTTGGTGCCCCAGTAGCCATCAAACGCTTTGTAGCGGATACGGGAATCTTTTTGATACTGCTGTAACTGGAACGGACCGGTTCCGATTGGGTTGAGGTCCAGTTTTTCCGGTGTACCGGCTTTCATCATCGCATCAGCATATTCTTTTGACAGAATAGAGGCGAAGTCCATTGCCAGGTCAGCGAGGAACGGCGCTTCCGGGCGAGTCAGCACAAACTGAACGGTGTTGTCGTCCACCTTTTTCACTTCACTGATCAGCTCTGGCAAGCCCATGCCTTCGAAGTATTCGTAGCTGCCGCCAGAAACTTTATGGTACGGGTTTTGCGCGTTTTTCTGACGATCGAACGAGAACACCACATCATCGGCGTTCAGTTCACGCGTCGGTTTGAATTCTTTATTGTCGTGCCACTTCACACCTTTACGCAGATGGAAGGTATAGGTTTTACCGTCTTCGCTGACTTCCCACTTTTCAGCGAGGCCCGGGATCACTTCGGTGGTGCCGATTTTAAATTCAACCAGACGGTTATAAAGCGGGACGGAAGAGGCGTCATAGGTGGTGCCGGAGGTAAACAGCTGCGGGTTAAACCTTCCGGAGATCCTTCTGAGCAATAAACCAGAGTTTTAGCCTGAACACTTGCTGCGACGGTCATAGCCACCAGGCTGAGACCAAGCTTCAGCATCCCTGACTTTTTCAAGGAAATACGCATTATTCTGCTCCAATTGTGATGTTTGTTGTTTTAACCCTTTGCAGTGGGTTGTCGCTGCCTGACCTTTTTTGTTTTTTGCCCGGTCGGGTCAACGTTATGAGGTGGGGATGCCGTACTAATTAACATCAGTGTAACAGTGCGGATCCTCCATAAAATGCCCCTCGTGACCTACAATCTGTCAACAGAATGTGAAAACGTCAATACAGCCAACCGGGATTTACACCAACGGTGAGAATCCACAAACAAAGATTAAAAAAACTTCAAACAGCTATTTGCAGCAGAGAAATTTGTGCTACTCCAACATGACCAGAACAATCAGCTTAATATTTAGCAACATTTGGTGATTAAGTTTTATGCATTTAGTGAAAAAAATCTGAGAAAAAGGTGGATATCTGAGCGATTAATACCATGAAGCTAAAACGCACAGCGGAAAATGCCAGCGCCAGCCATAAGTAACGCAAAAAAAGATTTAAGCAAATATAAAAAAAGACAATGGTTTCTGTCACAAATCCGTTAATGGATAGTGAGATATGGGGCGCAAATTTGGCAGGGAAATGTGTGGTGTGTAGGTCGAATAAGGCGGTCGCGCCGCATCCGACAATAAGTGCGGTGCCGTTGCCTGATGCGACGCTGACGCGTCTTATCAGGCCTACGTCGAGTCGAACCTCCCTGCCCCCGGAGGTTCTCATCCTCATGAGCTGCAGATGCAAAAAAAGCCTGCTCGTTGAGCAGGCTTTTCGAATTTGGTTCGGTGATAGAGGATTCGAACCTCCGACCCCTTCGTCCCGAACGAAGTGCGCTACCAGGCTGCGCCAATCACCGAATGCGGGGCGCATCTTACTGCGCAGATACGCCCTCGTCAATCCCTTAATAGCAAAATGCCTTTTGATCGGCGAGAAAGTCAGCAGGCCGCTTAGTTAGCCGCTGCCTCTTTTGCCTGCGGGATGTGACACCAGTTGTTGTTTTCGTTAATTCCACCATCCGGTGAAGTATAGCCAAGACAACCCATGATGGTATCGTACAGCTCTACGTGACGGCGTGGCACTTTCATGTCGGCTTCTTTTTTCAGCTGCGCAAACGCCTGCGCATTGGCCGGATTTTCCAGATATTTATCTGACATCCAGACCATCATCGGTACGCGGAACTGCTCCGGCGGTGCCAGTTCACGCGGCGTGCCGTGCAGGTGCTCGCGTTCATTAATTGACTCACCGTGGTCAGCTGCGTAGAACACAATCGCTTTCTTATCGCGAACCTGATCAATCACGCTGGAGATAAAGTGATCCACATAGGTCACCGAGTTGTCATAGGAGTTGATCATCTGCGCTTTGGTACAGCCGCTATCAACACCAATACATTCCGGCTTCCACTGCGCGAAGCTACGCGGATAACGCTGGGTGTAGTTAAAATGCGAACCTTTGGTATGCAGAATGATCAGATGCTTACCATCCGGGTTGCGCCCCAGCGATTGCTGCATTTCGTCTACCAGCAACATATCATCTACCGGCTTGCCACGATTACGTGGCTCCGCACCAATCTGCTCACGATAAGCAATGTTGTCCGCCATCGTGTTGCTGTAGAACCACATTTCGCTCTGCATAGCGTAGAGGTCAGAACTGAATCCTAACTGCTTCAGAACCGCGAAATGTTCTGTTCTTTTAATGTGCGCTGCGGATTATCTTCCGCGCCCCCCTGACGTACAAACATGCAACGCAGTGAGAGTTTGGTTGCGGTATCACAGGAGTAACCACGGAACGCCGCCAGATTTTTCTCCTGGGCCAGTTCGGCGTGGTATTACGCTCATAGCCGAAAATACCCATATGGTCCCAACGCGTGGTTTCACCGATGATAAACACGACATAAGTGTCATCAACGTTTTGCGGTGCCTGATAAGTGAATTTCTTCGCCGGATTAAGCAATGAATTATTATCGGAAGATTCATCGACCGCGCCCAGGCATACAGCCCCAACGCAGAAAGCCAGTTTGATGGCAGATAAGAGTTCGCTACGACACCGCCATAACTCGGCAAATCAACGCCGGTCGCCCTCTCCACTTTCTTCTGCTGGATATCCAGCAAACGAATCGGTGCCCAAACCATAATACCCGCCAGTACGACGACCACCAGGCTGCGAATACGCTGCCTGGGGTTCGCAGTTGTCGGAGCAAGGTGTAGCGACAGCGGTTATTCCAGATAAGGATAAGAGGCAATGCACTAACGGCGATTAACCAGAGAATAAAGTTCAGACCAACAACTTCTTTTGACAGGTCGATATCGGTGGTCATGACGGAAGCGATGATGCCATAACCAATGACCACATTAAGGAAGGTCATGTAATAGCTGGCACCTGCGGAAAAGAGCACCACCAGCGATGCCAGAATACGCCAGCTGCGGCGGCCAAACAGCGATAGAAGACGTAGTAAAAAGAAGGTCACCAGTACGGTGGCGGCCAGTTCAACAACAGCAGAAACGCCTTTCCAGACGGTAAAATCGTGCGCATAGCTGCCGAAGCGGCGATAAAAAACCGCGCCATTCATAAAAAGGCCAATATAGATTGCAAGCAAAAAGCTCAGCTTCTGCTGTGTAATCGATTTGATGTATCTCATGCAAACAAACCCTGGACAAACAGGTGATAACACCCTGCTTAGCGGCTTTTCAGGCCCGGCAGGGGAAAAGTGCGGAGGTAGTCAGATAAGTAAAATCTACACGCGCGAATAAGTAGACCACAGCAAAGCGAAAAAGTGTGGGGAAAGAGTGTGCATGAAGCACAAATTTACAAAAATGCAAGTTTGAAAAGAGACTTTAGCGTTACAAAAAGCAGTAAAAAGGGCCAGTTAATTGGCCAAATTTTACGAGTCATTGTTTATACATTTCGTTGATGCGTTTGATGCACACGGAAGCTGAAGCCAGTAGCTCGCGGCTGAGCATTAAAGGGAGCCATGCGCCTCACGCAACATTTTCTGCTCTGGCTGACGAATCGTCGTAGAAAGCGCCAATGACAGAATCAGCAGGGCGAAAATCACGTAGAAGGTCACATAGAAGCCGCCAAACAGTGAGGCGATAATCGAACCACAAATGCTACCGATACCGAAACCGAGATAAATCACACCGTAGTTTTTCGCCAGGTTATTGAGGCCAAAGAACTCACTGACCAGTGACGGAAAGACGGTAATAGTGCCGCCAAAGTTAAATGCCACGCAGGCAATCGCTGCAAAGAACGTCACTGCATTCAATGGTGCAAACAGCAGGGCCGCCATACCCACCAGCGATATCACCTGACCAATGGTAATAACACGGATACGGGCGATTTTGTCAGACAGAATACCCAGCACCAGACGACCTGAAAGGTTGGCGATGGAAATAACAGTGACTGCATTGGCTGCGGAAACCACATCAAGGTGTGCCAGACTTTGGGCGATATCTTTCGCTACCCCAATCACGTACAGGCCGCTCATGCAGGCAGTCAGGAACATTACCGCTAACATCCAGTACTGCGGTTTACGCATCGACTCTGCCAGCGTGTAATCTTTCTCTACTACACCATTGCTGGTTTTCACTTCCTGTTTTGGTGCGTCTTTCATTAACGTTGCGCCGAAAACAATCATCACCAGCGCAATCGCTCCCCAAATCACAAAGGTTTTTTCCAGACCGACCGTTTCCAGCAGCTGCGTGTCGATAAATTTGAAACCCAGGCTACCCAGACCATAAGAACCGATAGCGAACGCGGAGATCAAACCTTTACGCTCCGGGAACCACTTCACGCAGTTAGAGAGCGTCAGCAGGTAACCCGCGCCATCCGCCAGACCGACCAGCACACCGGCGCTTAACCACAGCATCATCAGGTTGTCAGAATGCGCTGTCAGGAAGAAGCCTAATCCCAGCAAAATGCCGGAAGCCATGGTGACGCGTTTAACGCCAAAACGTTCCTGTAATTTGCCCGCAACAGAAGACGAAATTGCCAGCCCCAGACTTAACAAGCCGAAAGAGAAAGCGACCTGGCTTACCGGCGCATCCAGCTTGGCGGAAAGCGCGCCATTAAACAGGCTCCAGGTATAAACCGACCCCAGCGCAAACTGGGTAATGATAGTACCGATGAGTGTCAGCCAGCGGGTACGCTGATAATTTGAAGGTGTCATGGCAGTATTCCTGCAGTAATAAAAAGGAAAAATCTCTGCCGACAACCATAACGAAGTGCACTTTATGCCTGGGGAAAAACGGCATGAAATGCCATCAGAACGGAATGAAATGCCTTAGTTCAGGAATGAATGACGCGACAATTATTCACCAAATTTATCATGTGGTAAGTTAGCACCCACTATCACCACAAGCATTGTTATTCAATGGTTTCAATTGTGACTGTTACGTTAAAATCTGGCACTAACCCCCATCGTATACAGATAGTCGCTATTGTTAGTGGTATTTTCTGCCTGAGATAGCGCCGCATAGGCGGCAATATTTTGATTGAGCAACATATCAGCGCCTACGGTGACATCCAGCCAGTTGCCGTTCTGGTTTGTCGCCGTCATCCGGCTTAAGCCTGATTGCGCCTTCCAGATATTCTCGCCAAATTGCTGGTTATAGCTGATTTGCGCCCAGGGTCGGAGATCGCCAAGCCGGGAGTCAACACGCCAGCCTAAGGTACTCACGCTGGCATGCCATAACGGATCGGTCAGCGTGGTAGTACTGTCGCCAAACTCGTTATACATCGAGGTGGTTGTGCCATCGTAATGTAATGCCGCGACCGGGCCGGTTGTAACCTGTTCATATAAAGGAAAATTCCAGCCCATACTCATACTGCTGGTCACATCCACAGGGGTTTCTTCTGCCAGATTGACTTCCAGTCCCAGCGCCCTTTGGCTACTTTGAATACGTTGCGACAAAATATCGTTGTAATCAGGTTGATGATCACTATCCAGGTGTAACGCTCTGTGGAATGTCCGGGTTGCGTATCAACGATATATTCTTGTTGCCAGGCGTAAGCTGTGTTGAGAAAAAAGGCACTGATTACCACGCTCGCCAGCAGCTTAGCTGCCAGCGACCACCGCTTTTTTTTATGATCATTAACACGACTCCAGGGAAGAGCCGAATTCGGCAATATTATTGTCATTGTATGAAGGATATCGGGCATAGTAGCCCTGTATTAAATATTGACTTTTTCACCGATGCGTCAAGAAAAGCGGCTGAAATTTTTACGATCGGGTACATAGCGAGGGAAAGTATGGAACGTTGCGGCTGGGTGAGTCAGGACCGCTTTATATTGCCTACCATGATAATGAGTGGGGCGTGCCTGAAACTGACAGTAAAAAACTGTTCGAAATGATCTGCCTTGAAGGGCAGCAGGCTGGATTATCGTGGATCACCGTCCTCAAAAAACGCGAAAACTATCGCGCCTGCTTTCATCAGTCGATCCGGTGAAAGTTGCCGCAATGCAGGAAGAGGATATCGAAAGACTGGTACAGGACGCCGGGATTATCCGCCATCGTGGGAAAATTCAG
>ENA-OQIG01000777-OQIG01000777.1-human-gut-metagenome-genome-assembly--contig:-NODE-777-length-16751-cov-4.872413_pt1 | contig 16751 bp, 20 predicted proteins | sample MGYA00242576_ERZ504741 | MGnify/ENA primary metagenome ERZ504741 (study PRJEB26092, sample SAMD00036436) | human gut metagenome | host: Homo sapiens | study: EMG produced TPA metagenomics assembly of... | reverse complement strand
TTCACATTAAAGGGAAATACAAGAAATGTTTCTACTTCGGTGAGTCAAAGTTCATCAGCTAAGTCCTCTTCAGTAGCTGCTAAGAAAAAAGTAGCGAATTTACCTGATGTTTCAACCAAAGATTGGCAATTGGCCTTGGTAAATCGTGACCACATCACGCCAGAAATGAATCCTGATTTGACGCAGATTGATAATATTACGGTTGATTCACGTATTGCTGATGATGCTCGTAATTTCTTGGCTGCAGCGCAAGCTATTGACGCTAGTGAACACTTGATTTCTGGTTACCGAGCGTTGCGTATCAGGAAGAATTGTTTAATTCATATGTATCGCAGGAAATGGCTGCTGACCCAAGTTTGACACAGTCTGCGGCAGAATATTTGGTTAAGACGTATTCACAACCGGCTGGGGCTAGTGAACACCAAACTGGTTTAGCCATGGATATGAGCACTGTCAATTACCTCAATCAAAGTGATGTTGATATTGTGGAAAAAGTAAAAGATATTGCACCTGAATATGGGTTTGTTCTTCGTTTTCCAAAAGGGAAAAGTGAGTCAACAGGTGTTGATTATGAAGATTGGCACTTCCGTTATGTTGGTAAAGAATCAGCAAAATACATGACTGATAATAATCTTAGCCTTGAAGAATACATTGCTTTGTTGAAGGAGAATAAACGATGAAATCTCGATTCTCTTTTGTTCAATTTCTTGTATTTTTGGCTGTTTTGGTTCTAGGTATTTTTTCACCGCTATATGCTCACCGAGCAACACCTAGTGCAAATAAAACAGAAAAAGTTTCCTATAATAAGTCGGAATTTTTTGCTGACATTGCACCAACGATTCAAGAAGTGGCAGAAGCTTATGGCGTGCGTCCGTCATTGGTGATAGCACAAGCGGCGTTAGAATCTGATTATGGTCAAAATTTGCTAGCTGTAAAATATCATAATCTCTTTGCTGTTTTTGCGCAGCTAGGAAATAAACCTGTGACTTTGAAATACAAACGTTATTTTGTCAATGAGTGGCAAACTGAAATTGGCCAATTTGCTGTTTATAAATCTTGGGATGATGCTATTTACGATTATTTTGATTTGCTGAAATCAGGTAAAATTCGTAATAGCGAAGGTGCTTATGACGTTATGGTTTCTAACAAAGGGTACAAGAAACCAGCACAAGCACTGCAAGATATGGGCTTTAGTTCAGACCCCAATTATGCGAGTAAATTGATTGCTATTATTGAAGAAAATGACTTAACAACATATGATAAATAATGGATTAGCACTCTAATAAAAAGAGTGCTAATTTTTTATGCTTTTTCCTTGACACTGCTTTTTAGAGGAGTATAATAGAATTATAAATTAGCAGTCGAGGTAAATGAGTGCTAAAAGTTGAAAGGGGCGAGGTTATGATTACACAACGTCAAAGTGAAATTCTAAATTTAATCGTTGAATTGTTTACACAGACGCATGAACCTATTGGCTCTAAAACTTTGCAAGCAACTATCGATTCAAGTGGTGCTACCATTCGTAATGACATGGCTAAACTTGAAAAACTAGGGTTGCTTGAGAAAGCTCACACGTCTAGTGGCGGATGCCAAGCGCTGCTGGATTTAAGTACTTTGTTGAACATTCATTGAGTCTTGATAGTATCGATGAACGTGATATTTACCAAGTGGTTAAGGCTTTTGATTTTGAAGCTTTTAAGCTTGATGATATTTTACAAAAGGCAAGCCAAGTTTTGGCAGATATGACTGGTTATACATCAGTGATTTTGGATGTTGAGCCAGCTCGTCAAAAATTAACTGCCTTTGATATTGTTCAACTATCAAGTCATGACGCTTTAGCTGTTTTAACTTTGGATGAATCTAAACCAGCAACCATTCAGTTCGCCATTCCGAAAAACTTTATGTTAAAAGATTTGGTGACTTTGAAAGAAATTGTCGATGAACGTTTGCTTGGTCGCACGGTGATGGATATCCATTATAAGTTACGAACAGAAATTCCACAGGTTTTGCAAAAATACTTCACAGTGACAGATAATATTTTGGATTTGTTTGATTATATTTTTGCAGAATTGTTCAGAGAATTGGTTTTTGTAGCTGGTAAAGTTAATTCACTTGATTATGCTGATTTGGGAACTTATCGTTTCTTGGATAATGACCAGCGAGTGGCGGTTGCGCTTCGCTCTTTAATGAAAGAAGATGAAATTGCCAATGTTCAGGTTGCAGATAGTCAAGAGCCGGCTTTAGCAAATGTGACTGTTTTGACACATAAGTTTCTGATTCCTTATCGTGGATTTGGGCTCCTTAGCTTGATTGGTCCCATTGATATGGATTATCGCCGAAGCGTTAGCTTGGTTAATGTTATCGGGCGAGTTTTAGCGATGAAACTTGGTGATTACTACCGATATCTTAATAGTAATCATTACGAAGTCAACTAAGTTTAGTAATTAATTTAATTTGGTAAAAAGATAGGGAGGGACACAGTGTCAGAAGAAACTAAAAACGAAGAACTTCAAGAAGAAGTTGAAGCCACTGATGTTGTGACTGAAGAAAAAACAAAAGAACAGCCTCAAGAAGAGGCTCAAAACGAAGAATTGCAAAAAGCACTTGAACGTGCTGAAGATTTTGAAAATAAATACCTTCGAGCACATGCTGAAATGCAAAATATTCAACGCCGTGCTAACGAAGAACGTCAGCAATTACAAAAATACCGTTCACAAGATTTAGCAAAAGCTATTCTACCAAGTTTGGATAACTTGGAACGAGCTCTTGCTGTTGAAGGTTTGACTGACGATGTTAAAAAAGGTCTTGAAATGACACGCAATAGCCTTGTTCGTGCGCTTAACGAAGAAGGTGTTGAAGAAGTGGTTGTTGAGAACTTTGACCACAACTTGCACATGGCAGTTCAAACACTTCCAGCGGATGATGAACATCCAGTGGATAGCATTGCACAAGTTCTTCAAAAAGGTTATAAACTTCACGAACGCTTGTTGCGTCCTGCAATGGTTGTTGTTTACAACTAATTGCAAACCTGACCGCAATGTCATTAAACTATAACAGAAAGCATAAAAAGATAAAATCATATAAAAAAGAGGGATAGAAGATGTCTAAAATTATTGGTATTGACTTAGGTACAACAAACTCAGCTGTTGCAGTTCTTGAAGGAACTGAATCAAAAATCATTGCAAACCCAGAAGGTAACCGTACAACTCCATCAGTTGTTTCATTCAAAAACGGTGAAATCATCGTTGGTGATGCTGCAAAACGTCAAGCAGTAACAAACCCAGATACAGTTATCTCTATCAAATCTAAAATGGGTACTTCTGAAAAAGTATCTGCAAACGGTAAAGAATACACTCCACAAGAAATCTCAGCAATGATTCTTCAATACCTTAAAGGTTACGCTGAAGATTACCTTGGTGAAAAAGTAACAAAAGCTGTTATTACAGTTCCTGCATACTTCAACGATGCTCAACGTCAAGCAACTAAAGATGCTGGTAAAATCGCTGGTCTTGAAGTAGAACGTATCGTTAACGAACCAACTGCAGCTGCACTTGCTTACGGTCTTGATAAAACGGATAAAGACGAAAAAATCTTGGTATTTGACCTTGGTGGTGGTACATTCGACGTATCTATCCTTGAACTTGGTGATGGTGTCTTTGACGTACTTGCTACAGCAGGTGATAACAAACTTGGTGGTGACGACTTCGACCAAAAAATTATTGATTGGTTAGTTGCTGACTTCAAGAACGAAAACGGAATTGACCTTAGCCAAGATAAAATGGCGCTTCAACGTTTGAAAGATGCTGCTGAAAAAGCTAAAAAAGATCTTTCAGGTGTTACTCAAACACAAATCTCACTTCCATTCATTACTGCGGGTGCTGCTGGACCTCTTCATTTGGAAACAAGCCTTTCACGTGCTAAATTCGATGACTTGACTCGTGACCTTGTTGAACGTACTAAAACTCCAGTTCGTCAAGCTCTTTCAGATGCAGGTCTTTCAATCTCTGAAATCGATGAAGTTATCCTTGTCGGTGGTTCAACTCGTATCCCTGCCGTTGTAGAAGCTGTTAAAGCTGAAACTGGCAAAGAACCAAACAAATCAGTTAACCCTGATGAAGTAGTTGCTATGGGTGCTGCTATCCAAGGTGGTGTTATCACTGGTGATGTTAAAGACGTCGTTCTTCTTGACGTAACTCCATTGTCACTTGGTATCGAAACTATGGGTGGTGTATTTACAAAACTTATCGATCGTAACACTACTATCCCAACTTCTAAATCACAAGTCTTCTCAACAGCTGCTGATAACCAACCAGCTGTAGATATCCACGTTCTTCAAGGTGAACGTCCAATGGCTGCTGATAACAAAACTCTTGGTCGTTTCCAATTGACTGATATCCCAGCTGCACCTCGTGGTATCCCTCAAATCGAAGTAACATTTGATATCGATAAAAACGGTATCGTATCTGTTAAAGCTAAAGACCTTGGTACTCAAAAAGAACAACACATCGTTATCCAATCTAACTCAGGTTTGACTGATGAAGAAATTGAAAAAATGATGAAAGATGCAGAAGCTAACGCAGAAGCTGATGCTAAACGTAAAGAAGAAGTTGACCTTCGTAACGAAGTTGATCAAGCTATCTTTGCAACAGAAAAAACAATCAAAGAAACTGAAGGCAAAGGCTTTGATACAGAACGTGATGCTGCTCAATCAGCTCTTGATGAATTGAAAGCTGCTCAAGAAGCTAACAATCTTGAAGATATGAAAGCTAAACTTGAAGTTCTTAATGAAAAAGCTCAAGCACTTGCTGTTAAAATGTACGAACAAGCTGCTGCAGCTCAACAAGCAGCACAAGGTGCTGAAGGTGCTCAATCAGCTGATTCATCAAACAACAATGGTGATGACGTTGTTGACGGTGAATTCACTGAAAAATAATTGAGTCTTCTAGACAGATTTACATTGGGTTTGAAACTCAGTATGTTGGAAATATAAATCTAAATGCAGAGGTTGCAACCCAGCCTCTGCTTTTGGGTAGATAGCGACCGAAAGTCGCTTGAATGAACAAGTCTTTTGTGGCGAGAGTCAGATAAGCTTGTTTATAAAAAAACCTTCTAATCAAATAGAAAGGAAAAGTGTTCAGAAATGAACGCGAGCCATGGCTGGTGTCAAAAGAGAGGTGTAAATATCTTTTGTTCAATCTCTTATTTTGACGATGTCTGACGGCTTAATATCATAATTATGAACAATACAGAATTTTACGATCGTTTGGGTGTTTCTAAAGACGCTTCACAAGCTGAAATTAAAAAAGCTTACCGCAAAATGTCTAAAAAGTATCACCCAGATATTAATAAAGAACCTGGTGCAGAAAAAAAATATAAGGAAGTTCAAGAAGCCTATGAAACTTTAGGAGATGAACAAAAACGTGCAGCTTATGACCAATATGGTCCTGCTGGTGCCAACGGTGGCTTCGGTGGTGGAGCTGGCGGTTTTGGCGGTTTTGATGGAGCTGGCTTCGGTGGATTTGAAGATATCTTCTCAAGCTTCTTTGGCGGAGGCGGCGGAATGCGTAATCCAAACGCACCTCTCAAGGAGATGACCTTCAATACCGTGTTAATTTGACATTTGAAGAAGCTGTCTTTGGTGTTGAAAAAGAAGTGGCTTACAACCGTGAATCAACATGTTCAACTTGTCATGGCTCAGGTGCTAAACCAGGAACTAGCCCTGTAACATGTAGCCGTTGTCATGGTTCAGGTGTGATTAATGTCGATACACAAACACCACTTGGTATGATGCGTCGTCAAGTGACATGTGATGTCTGTCACGGTACAGGTAAAGAAATCAAAGAACCATGTCACACATGTCATGGAACAGGACACGAAAAGAAAACACACAAAGTATCTGTTAAAATTCCAGCAGGTGTTGAAACTGATCAACAAATTCGCTTGCAAGGACAAGGTGAAGCTGGCTTTAACGGCGGCCCTTATGGTGACCTCTTCGTTATCATCAATGTCTTGCCAAGCAATAAATTTGAACGTAACGGTTCAACAATTTATTACACAATGAACATCAGTTTTGTTCAAGCTACGCTCGGTGATACTGTTGAAGTGCCAACGGTTCATGGTGATGTTGAAATGACTATCCCAGCTGGAACTCAAACTGGTAAAACGTTCCGACTTCGCGGTAAAGGTGCTCCTAAATTGCGTGGTGGTGGTCAAGGTGACCAATATGTTACTGTTAATATTGTGACACCAACAAAACTTAACGATGCACAAGTTGAAGCTCTTAAACAATTTGCGCAAGCAGGTGGCGACAAAGTTGGAAATCCTAAGAAAAAAGGTTTCTTCGACAAAGTTAAAGACGCCTTTGATGGTGAATAATTGAAAACTAAAAAGAGACCGGAATCTATTTTCCGGTCTCTTTTTTTATAGTAAAATCTGTATGGGGACAGATTGTTCGAAATTTTCTGGAAAGTCTCTTAGGAAGATGATAAAATACTCACATGGTAAGATATAAAGCAACAATTTCATATGATGGTAGGCTTTTTGCTGGTTTTCAGCGTCAGCCGAGTGAACGTTCGGTGCAAGAAGAACTTGAAAAGACGCTGCAGAAGTTAAACAGTGGCACTCCTGTCAAAGTACATGGTGCTGGTCGTACGGATTCTGGTGTTCATGCTTATGGTCAGGTCGTTCATTTTGATTTGCCTCAAGCGCGTGATGTTGAGAAATTGCGTTTTGGATTGGACACGCAATCTCCAGAAGACATTGACGTAGTGGATGTTGAATTAGTCAGTGATGACTTTCACTCTCGCTATAATAAACACAGTAAAACTTATGAATTTTTAGTTGATGCTGGTCGTCCTAAGAATCCGATGATGCGCCATTATGCGACGCATTACCCATATCCGTTAGATTTGGCTTTAATGCAGGAAGCTATCAAGGTTTTGGTGGGAACACATGATTTTACAGGATTTACAGCTTCAGGAACATCTGTAGAAAATAAAGTTCGCACGATTACACGAGCAACGGTTGACATTGACGAAAAAACTGGTTTCTTTGTCTTTACCTTCAGTGGAAATGGTTTTCTTTATAAACAAGTCCGCAATATGGTTGGGACTTTGCTTAAAATTGGTAATGGTCGTATGCCAGTTAGTCAGATTAAGACGGTTTTGGAGTCTAAAAATCGTGACTTAGCTGGACCTACGGCTGCGGGTAACGGTCTTTATTTGAAGGAGATTATTTATGACGAATAAGTACATTTTGGCAATTTCTGGAAATGATATTTTTAGTGGTGGCGGTTTGTATGCTGATTTAGCCACTTATACGACAAATCATCTGCACGGTTTTTTAGCGGTAACTTGTTTGACAGCAGTGACTGACAAAGGGTTTGAAGTTTTTGCGACAGATAATGACGTTTTTGCGCATCAATTAAACAGCCTCAAGGATGTTCCATTTTCAGGTATCAAGCTTGGACTTTTACCGAATGTGGATGTTGCTGACTTAGCACTTGAATTTGTTAAATCTCATACAGAAATTCCAATTGTACTTGACCCAGTTTTGGTTTGTAAGGAAAAACATGATGTTGAAGTATCAGCTTTGCGTGATGAACTTTTAAAATTTTTCCCATATGCTACAATCATCACACCTAACTTGGTAGAAGCAGAGCTATTAGCACAAACGTCAATTAAAACTTTAGATGATATGAAAGCTGCAGCTAAGCTTTTGTATGATTTGGGTGTAAAAAATGTGGTCATCAAAGGTGGAAATCGCTTAAGTAAAGAAAAAGCTATCGATATCTTTTATGATGGTAGTGAGTTTTCAGTCTTTGAAAATGACATTCTTGACACAAATAATATTGGTGCTGGTTGTACATTGGCATCAAGTATTGCAAGTCAGCTAGTACTTGGAAAATCACCTAAAGAAGCAGTTGCTGAATCAAAAGAGTTTGTTTTTCAAGCGATTCGTCACTCAGACCAATATGGAGTAAAACAAAATTATGAGCAGGACTAAGACATATCATTTAACCCTAATGCTGTTTTGACTGCCTTGAGTGTTATTTTGGCGTTTATTCATGTCCCAACGCCAACGGGTTATTTGACCCTGTTAGATGTTAGTATTTATTTTACGGCTTATTATTTAGGTTCAAAATATGGAGCGGTTGTTGGTGGCTTATCTGGCTTTCTCATCGACCTGTTGTTAGGTTATCCACAATACATGTTTCACAGTTTAATTGCTCATGGAGCGCAAGGGTATTTTGCAGGATGGACTGGGAAAAAACGCATTTTAGGGCTTATTCTGGCTAGTATTTTGATGGTTGGCTGGTATTTCTTAGCGACTTTTCTTTTAGGTTATGGTCTAGGAGGAGCTTTGGCTGGTATTCCTGGAAATCTTTTGCAAAATCTTTTTGGAATGTTAGTTGGTTACCTCGTTTATCTGGCTTATCAACGTTTTGAAAATAAATAGGTACGGAGGTTTAGTATGGATTTAAGGGCTTTAGCGAATCAAACACGAGTGATTGTCGATGATATTATTGAACGCTCTGCCATTAAAAAAGGACAAATTTTTGTCCTTGGACTGTCATCTAGTGAAGTGGCTGGAGGTTTGATTGGAAAAAATAGCAGCGCTGAAATCGGTGAAGTGATTGTAAAAACACTTCTTAAAGAATTGACTGAGCGTGGCATTTATTTGGCAGTTCAAGGGTGTGAGCACCTGAATCGTGCTTGACAGTAGAACGTGAACTGGCTGAGAAAAAGGATTTAGAAATCGTTAATGTCATTCCAAATCTGCACGCTGGAGGAAGTGGTCAAGTTGCTGCATTTAAATTCATGCAAGATCCTGTAGAAGTAGAAGAAATTGTGGCGCATGCTGGTCTTGATATTGGTGATACATTTATTGGAATGCATGTTAAGCGCGTGCAAGTGCCATTGATTCCAGTGCAGCGTGAATTAGGTGGTGCGCATGTGACAGCTTTAGCTAGCCGACCAAGATTAATAGGTGGTGCGCGTGCGACTTACACCGCTGATCCAATTCGTAAATTTTAAAAATAAAAGGTTGAAGTGTTAAACTTCAACCTTTTTCTTGTCTTGTTATTTTGAAAGTGTTAGGTTAGCGTACATGGTTGGTAGCGAGATATCATTTTCCAAAAGTGCCTCTTGATAAAGACGATAAAAATTAGAATAGATATAATTTTGTTTACCATTTTGTACGAAAATATCAACACGGAAAACTAGCTGAGCAGTGGTGTTTGTACATGGACCGAGAATTGTTGGGCTACCAACAATTTCAGGGAAAGCAGGTAATTGCTCTTTGTTGATGGTTTTAATGATGTTTGATACTTTCGCCAAGTCTGTGTGAGCATAGATTGGGATATCAATCTGAACTCGCATATCGCCGCGTGATTTGTTAGAAACAACGGTGATATTGCGGTTAGGAATAAAATGTAATGTTCCATCAAAACCGCGAATTTGCGTAGTACGAATACCAACGCTTGAAATATTTCCTTCGACAGAACCGATAACAACTGAATCCCCAACTTCAAATTGATTTTCAAGCAAGATGAAGAAACCATTAACAACATCAGTTAAGAAACCTTGTGCGCCAAGACCAAGGGCAACCCCAGCAAGTCCAGCCCCAGCAAGTAGACTAGAGACAGGTACACCAAGAATACTTAGCACCCAAGAAATAAAGAAGAAATAAAGGGTGTAACTCATGATGTTGTGAAGCAATTTGACAATGGTTTTTTTGCGAGCTTCAGTCTGTCGTGAAAGTGAAATTGATTTTGCAATAGCGTGTGTGAAAATGAAATTTAACACGCGTTTTGCGATTAAAAATACGATAAGAAGAAGGAGAAGTGATACGATTTTTGAGATGATATCAACTGCAATTTCTTCTACCTGAAGACGTTCGATATATTTTGAAATAATGTTCATACCCATAGTTTATTAAAAAAATACACGTCAAGCAAGTCCTTATTGATTTGTTTTTTGAAACAAAAATTGACAGTGAAAAAATGCTGAAATCAAGCAAAAAAAATTAGCGCCTAAAACCCTTGATATAGCACTATTCTTTGACAAAAAAGCCTGAAATATGTTAAACTAAACTGTATATAAAATTTTAAGGAGAAATGACTTCATGTCTGTATCATTTGAAAACAAAGCTACTAACCGTGGCGTGATTACATTCACAATCGGTCAAGATAAAATCAAACCAGCTCTTGATCAAGCCTTCAACAAAGTTAAGAAAAATTTGAATGCACCTGGATTCCGCAAAGGTCACATTCCACGTGCCGTATTCAACCAACAATTTGGTGAAGAAGCTCTTTATGAAGATGCACTGAACGCTCTTCTTCCTGCAGCTTACCAAGCAGCAGTTGCTGAACTTAGCCTTGATGTTGTTGCACAACCAAAAATTGATATCAAATCAATGGAAAAAGGTCAAGAATGGACTTTGACTGCTGAAGTTGTTACAAAACCAGAAGTAAAACTTGGTGACTACAAAAACCTTGAAGTTTCAGTAGAAGCTACTAAAGAAGTAACTGACGCTGAAGTTGACGAAAAAGTAGAACGCGAACGCAACAACCTTGCAGAACTTATCGTTAAAGAAGGTGCTGCAGAACTTGGTGACACTGTTGTTATCGACTTCGTTGGTTCAGTTGACGGTGTTGAATTCGACGGTGGTAAAGGTGAAAACTTCTCACTTGAACTTGGTTCAGGTCAATTCATCCCTGGCTTCGAAGACCAATTAGTTGGTGCTAAAGCTGGTGAAACTGTAGAAGTTAACGTAACATTCCCAGAACAATATCAAGCTGAAGACCTTGCTGGTAAAGATGCTAAATTCGTTACAACTGTACACGAAGTTAAAGCTAAAGAAGTTCCAGCTCTTGATGACGAACTTGCTAAAGACATCGACGAAGAAGTTGAAACTCTTGACGAATTGAAAGCTAAATACCGTAAAGAACTTGAATCAGCTAAAGAAATCGCATTTGACGATGCTGTTGAAGGTGCTGCGCTTGAATTGGCTGTTGCAAACGCTGAAATCGTTGAATTGCCAGAAGAAATGGTTCACGACGAAGTTCACCGCGCATGAACGAATTCATGGGTAACATGCAACGTCAAGGTATCTCTCCAGAAATGTACTTCCAATTGACTGGTACAACTGAAGAAGACCTTCACAAACAATACGAAGCTGACGCTGACAACGTGTTAAAACTAACCTTGTTATCGAAGCTATCGCTAAAGCAGAAGGATTCGAAGCTTCTGACGAAGAAATCGAAAAAGAAATCAACGACCTTGCTTCAGAATACAACATGGAAGTTGAACAAGTTCGTAACCTTCTTTCAGCAGATATGCTTAAACACGATATCGCTATGAAGAAAGCTGTTGAAGTGGTAACAAGCACTGCAAAAGTAAAATAATTTATCCTTAGATAAATAGTTATAAAGTCAGGTAATCTATAGATTACTTGGCTTTTTATGCCCTTTCTCAGAAATTCTTATAAATCTTTTGACGAATTGACAAAATTAGCGTAAAATAGAGAATAACGAAAATTAAGATAATAGGGTTATTGTGGCTGTTTGCTCACATCCTAAGATTAATAAGGAGAATTACCTTGGAATTAGAAGTATTTGCTGGACAAGAAAAAAGCGAACTTTCAATGATTGAAGTTGCACGTGCTATTCTGGAAGAACGCGGACGCGATCATGAAATGTATTTCAGCGATCTTGTAAATGAGATCCAAAACTACCTCGAAAAATCTGACGCAGAAATTCGTGAAGCTTTACCATATTTTTACTCTGCATTGAACGTTGATGGAAGCTTTATTCCACTTGGCGACAACAAATGGGGACTTCGTTCATGGTATGCTATCGACGAAATCGACGAAGAAATCATTACACTTGAAGAAGATGAAAATGGAGCACCAAAACGTAAACGCAAACGTGTAAATGCCTTTATGGATGGTGATGAAGATGCTATTGACTATTCAGATGATGACCCAGAAGATGAAGACTTCACACCTGAATCATCCGATTTAGAGTACGATGAAGAAAATCCAGATGATGAAAAATCCGAAGTTGAGTCATATGATTCAGAAATCAATGAAATTATTCCAGACGAAGATTTGGACGAAGAGGTTGACATCAACGAAGAAGATGACGAGGATGATGATTTAAATGAAGAGTAGTCATCAGCGTTAGTTTTTTGCTAAATTAAAAAAGTTGTCAATTACCATTTGACAAACGCCACAGGATAGTTTATATTATTATTTGGGCACCTCTTTTTTAGAGGTCGTATGAAAGCTCCCTAACTTTTTAGGGAGCTATTTTTGTTTTCCTAAAAGTAAATGTTTATTTACTTTTTTATCAAATATCTTATGGATGTTTTGATTTGTTGATATTCTTAATCTTCAAGCATTTATCGTTTGCTATCATTTTATTTAAAAGGAGTTTTATTTAATGACTAAGTATATTTTTGTTACTGGTGGTGTTGTTTCTTCTATCGGTAAGGGAATCGTGGCTGCAAGTCTTGGTCGTCTTTTGAAAAATCGCGGTCTTAAAGTAACTATCCAAAAATTTGACCCTTATATTAACATTGACCCAGGTACAATGAGCCCTATCAACACGGTGAAGTTTACGTGACAGACGATGGTGCTGAAACTGACCTTGATCTTGGTCACTATGAACGTTTTATTGACATCAACCTTAACAAATATTCTAACGTAACAACTGGTAAAATTTATAGCGAAGTTCTTCGTAAAGAACGTAAAGGTGAATATCTTGGTGCAACTGTCCAAGTTATTCCACACATCACAGACGCTTTGAAAGAAAAAATCAAACGTGCCGCGACAACAACTGATTCTGACGTTATCATCACAGAAGTTGGTGGCACAGTTGGTGATATTGAAAGTCTTCCATTCCTTGAAGCCCTTCGTCAAATGAAAGCAGATGTTGGTGCTGATAATGTTATGTACATTCACACAACGCTTCTTCCATACCTTAAAGCTGCTGGTGAAATGAAAACTAAACCCACACAACATTCTGTTAAAGAATTGCGTGGTCTTGGTATTCAACCTAATATGTTGGTTATCCGTACAGAAAAACCAGCTGGTCAAAACATTAAAAATAAATTGGCACAATTCTGTGATGTTGCTCCAGAAGCTGTTATTGAGTCACTTGACGTGGATCATATTTATCAAATTCCACTTAACATGCAAGCTCAAAACATGGATCAAATCGTTTGTGACCACTTGAAATTGGATGTGCCAAAAGCGGATATGTCAGAATGGTCTACAATGGTTGATAAGATTATGAATCTTAAAAAATCAACTAAGATTGCTCTTGTTGGTAAATATGTTGAATTGCCAGACGCTTACCTTTCAGTTGTCGAAGCTCTTAAACATTCAGGTTATGTTAATGATGTGGCTGTTGACCTTAAATGGGTTAATGCCAATGATCTTACGGCTGACAATGTTGAAGAAATGCTTGGTGATGCTGATGGTATCATTGTCCCAGGTGGATTTGGTCAACGTGGGACAGAAGGTAAAATTGAAGCAATCCGCTATGCGCGTGAAAAAGACGTGCCAATGCTTGGTATCTGTCTTGGTATGCAATTGACTTGTGTGGAATTCGCTCGTAACGTATTGAACTTGGAAGGTGCAAATTCAGCTGAGCTTGCTCCGGATACTAAATACCCAATTATTGATATTATGCGTGACCAAATTGATATCGAAGATATGGGTGGAACACTTCGCCTTGGGCTTTACCCATGTAAATTAAAACCAGGTTCACGTGCAGCACAAGCTTATAACAATCAAGAAGTTATTCAACGTCGTCACCGTCACCGTTACGAATTCAATACTAAATTCCGTGACCAATTTGAAGAAGCAGGTTTTGTTTTCTCAGGTGTATCGCCAGATAACCGCTTGATGGAAGTTGTTGAATTGCCAGAGAAAAAATTCTTCGTGGCTGCTCAATATCACCCAGAACTTCAAAGTCGTCCAAACCGTCCAGAAGAGCTTTACACAGCCTTTGTGACAGCAGCGATTGAAAATAGCAAATAATCACTAAAATAGATTAACACTCTTCAAGCTAAAAGCTTGGGAGTGTTTTTTTTGATAATACAATTCTAATGAATCTGTACCCCTTTTATTTTTAGGAAAAAATAGTATAATAGTGAGCATGAGAAAAATTAGAATTAGAAAACATCGTGTTTTATTGGGAATTATTGCTCTACTTTTTGTAGTAAGTATCGGAGCAAGTTTTTATTTTTTCCATGTAGCACAAATTCGTGAAGAAAAATCATTCATTAATAATAATGGTCGTTCAAAAGACAATTCTCTCTACGCCTATGAGCAGAGTTTTGACCAACTGACTAAAGAAACGCTTTGGATGACCAACCAAGGTTTAAAACAAGATGCTTGGTATGTTCCTGCAGAAACAGCAACAAATAAAACGGTTATTGTTGTTCATGGGTTTACAAACGATAAGGAAGATATGAAGCCTTATGCATGGATGTTTCATGAGCTAGGCTACAATGTCCTTATGCCCGATAATATGTCGCATGGTGACAGCGAAGGGCAAATCATTGGATATGGCTGGAACGACCGCTTAAACGTCATAAAATGGGCGGAGATGCTAGTTGAACAAAATTCAGACAGCGAAATTACCTTGTTTGGTGTTTCTATGGGTGGGGCTACCGTTATGATGGCTTCAGGTGAAGAAACATTACCAAAACAAGTGGTTAATATTGTTGAAGACTGCGGTTATAGTAGTGTTTGGGATGAATTAAAATATCAAGCTAAAGCTATGTATAACTTACCTGCTTTCCCGATCCTTTATGAAGTGTCTGCAGTATCAAAAGTTCGAGCAGGTTTCTCATATGGACAAGCCAGCTGTGTGAAACAATTAAAAAACAATACGCGCCCAATTCTTTTTATCCATGGTAGCGAAGATAAGTTCGTTCCAACAAGTATGGTTTATAAAAATTATCGTGCAACAAATAGTGAGAAAGACCTTTATATAGCTAAGGGTGCAGCGCATGCCAAATCTTTTGAAAGTGATCCTAAAACATACATTGAAAAAATTTCAGCTTTTTGCAAAAAAATGAAAAATAGTGTTGACAGAACTATGAATGGCTGATATAATTATTTATGTTGTTAAGGAACAGCGGAAATGGCGGAATTGGCAGACGCGCAGGACTAAGGATCCTGTGATCGCTTTAGATCGTGAGGGTTCAAGTCCCTCTTTCCGCAGAGTGACAAGCCAGAGAGTGCTTGTCTTTTTTGTGCTAAAAATCCATTAATTGAAAATAAAAATGAAAGCAGTGAGAATACTTGAAAAATACTTTCCTATTTACACTGCTTTTTTCACAGAAAATTAACCAAATTGTAAGTAACGCTAGTAATCTGATAAAATTTGTGATAAAATGTACTTGTAAATGGGGATATCCCAAAAAATAAATAGGAGGCCTATATAATGGCAATCGTTTCAGCAGAAAAATTTGTCCAAGCAGCTCGTGACAATGGTTACGCAGTTGGTGGTTTTAACACAAACAACCTTGAATGGAACTCAAGCAATCCTACGTGCAGCAGAAGCTAAACAAGCTCCAATCCTTATCCAAACTTCTATGGGTGCTGCTAAATACATGGGTGGTTACAAACTTTGTAAAACACTTATCGAAAACCTTGTAGAATCAATGGGTATCACTGTACCAGTTGCTATTCACCTTGACCACGGTCACTTTGACGATGCTTTGGAATGTATCGAAGTTGGTTACACTTCAGTTATGTTTGACGGTTCACACCTTCCAATCGAAGAAAACCTTGAAAAAGCTAAAGAAGTTGTAGCTAAAGCACACGCTAAAGGTATCTCAGTTGAAGCTGAAGTTGGTACTATCGGTGGTGAAGAAGATGGTATCATCGGTGACGGTGAACTTGCTCCAATCGAAGACGCTAAAGCTATGGTTGAAACTGGTATCGACTTCTTGGCTGCAGGTATCGGTAACATCCACGGACCATACCCAGAAAACTGGAAAGGTCTTCACCTTGATCACCTTGAAAAATTAACTGCTGCGATTCCTGGTTTCCCAATTGTATTGCACGGTGGATCTGGTATTCCTGATGACCAAATCAAAGATGCTATCAAACTTGGTGTTGCTAAAGTTAACGTTAACACTGAATGCCAAATCGCATTTGCAAAAGCAACTCGTAAATTTGTTGCTGACTACGAAGCAAATGAAGCAGAATACGATAAGAAAAAACTTTTCGACCCACGTAAATTCTTGAAACCAGGTTTCGAAGCTATTACAGAAGCTGTTGAAGAACGTATCGACGTATTCGGTTCAGCAAACAAAGCTTAATCAAACTTCGTTTAGAAAAACTTCCCATTTGGGGAGTTTTTTTGTGTTAATCGTTATTATTTAATTGACAAATTTTAGTTGAGTGATATAATGTCTTTGTTAGCCGATTTAGCTCAGTCGGTAGAGCAACGCACTCGTAACGCGTAGGTCGTAGGTTCGATTCCTGCAATCGGCAAATAGTTTTAAATCCTGATAGTTATCAGGATTTTTGTTTACAAAATCTTTTAGAGTTTTTAGTAGAAATCAGTTTGAGGATAGAAAATCATATGTGCTTTCGTAAGGAAAGTTCTAAAATGAAGTTAGCCACCTAAGGGTATCAAAAAACATCTCAGAGAGATATAATTGTAATCACCACAACAACAATTAGAAAGACTCTAAGATGCAAAACTATTATACACCAAAAAG
>ENA-OQIG01000775-OQIG01000775.1-human-gut-metagenome-genome-assembly--contig:-NODE-775-length-16774-cov-1.626780_pt1 | contig 16774 bp, 16 predicted proteins | sample MGYA00242576_ERZ504741 | MGnify/ENA primary metagenome ERZ504741 (study PRJEB26092, sample SAMD00036436) | human gut metagenome | host: Homo sapiens | study: EMG produced TPA metagenomics assembly of... | reverse complement strand
TATAATTATATTTGTAGCCAAATTAAAGAATTTTATAGGCAATTTACACCTAAATAAACATAAGCACTTATTAATATCTATAATTTTAGAGAGATGGACATACACTTTATTAGTATTGCAGCGACACAAGACATTTATTTAGACATATGGCGTAATATTAAAAATCAGCCAAGCTAATTTCCCTATTCTATATATTGTATAGACTATTTGATAGTCTGTCCTGGAACGATGATAAAAGTATACTTTTCAAAGTCGCTCCAAGGGGAGAAGTATATTACTGTTTCATGCGTGAAGCGTAATATGCTAAGTTTTCGTTTTGTAGATAAATCTGTAAAAAATAAATCAATTCATTAATTTAAATTCAAGTATCAAAGATGAGAAAATCAATTCTCTTGTTTGTACTCTTTGCTCTACTGAATATTCCTCTTATGCTTTTTGCACAGAGTGGATATAAGGTAAAAGGACATGTTGTTTCGGCAGAAGATAATGAGCCGATGGTTGGTGTGTCTATTTTAGAGAAGGGTACTACAAATGGTGTAATTACCGACATTGATGGTAATTACACTCTTGAGATTAAGGGTACGGCAAGTGCTACTTTGCTGTTCTCTTATATCGGTATGCAATCACAGGCACATGCGGTTAGTGCCAAAACCGGAACACTGAATGTTCGTCTGGTTTCAGATGCTGCTTTAATAGATGAGGTAGTGGTAGTAGCGTATGGAACTCGTAAAAAAGGGACGATTGCTGGTGCCGTATCCACTGTTAAAGCGGAAAAATTAGAAAATGTGCCTGCTGCAGGTTTTGATCAGTCACTGCAGGGACAGACACCGGGATTATCTGTAATCTCTAACTCGGGAGAACCTAGTAAGGCGGCTGTTTTCCAGATTCGAGGTACGAATTCAATTAATTCGGGTACGGCACCGTTGTTTATTTTGGATGGTGTGCCTATTTCCAGTGCTGACTTTAATACGATCAGTCCGGGAGATATAGAGTCCATCTCTGTATTGAAAGACGCTTCTTCAACCTCTATTTATGGTGCCCGTGCAGCGAATGGTGTGGTTGTAATCACTTCCAAACGTGGGTTGGCAATGGATAAAGCAAAAGTGACATTGCGCGGACAGTGGGGATTCTCACAATTGGCGTCGGATGATAACTGGATGATGATGAATACACCGGAGCGTATCCAATTTGAAAAGGAAATTGGCTTGGACACAGGTAAGGATTATAATTTGCTTTCTCGTACAGATATTAATTGGCTGGATAAAGTATTTAATGATCGCGCTCCATTGCAGAGTTATGAACTGTCTGTTAACCGTGCTACCGATCGTTTGAACTACTATGTCTCAGGAGGATTTTACGATCAGACGGTATTGCCCAAAGTTCAACTTCCGTCGTTATAACATGCGTGCCAATGCGGAGGTAAAAGCCAGTAACTGGTTGAAAATAGGTACCAATACGATGATGGCTTATGAGGAAATAGCGCAGGCTGAAGAAGGGGATATGGCACTTTATACTCCTATTTCCGGTCACGCTTTATGTTGCCTTACTGGAATCCTTATAATGCTGATGGCTCTTTGGCTTCTGAAAATGACGGAACTTGGAAAGGGACAGGACAGAACCCTATTGAGTGGATGGCAAATAACCCTGTAGAACATAAAAAATATAAGTTGTTGTCAACTGTTTTTGCAGATATTACTCCTGTTAAGAACTTGACTGTCCGGGCTCAGTTTGGTGCTGATTATTCTCATTCTACGTCATTTATGCAATCTTTTCCTAGTTATATAATTAATAATAAATCAGGAAGTGCCGGACGTAGTTCGGCGGATATTTTGAGTCTGAGTGAAACTCTTACGGCAAATTACCGATGGGCATTGAATGACGAACATTCATTCAATTTCTTGTTGGGACAAGAAGGTATAGATTATCGTTCAACTGGGTTTCAGGTTGTTACGAGAGGGCAGACAATAGACCGGTTGACAAATGTAACTTCCGGTACGCGGGCCTCTTCATGGCAAGATGTCAATAGTAGCTATTCTTATTTATCGCTTTTCTTCCGTGGCGAGTACAACTATAAGGATTTGTATTATGCGGAAGTTGCCGGGCGTATGGATGCTTCTTCCCGTTTTGGTAAAGATCATCGTTGGGGAGCTTTCTGGTCATTGGGCTTTATGTGGAACATAAAGAACGAGGCTTTCCTGAAAGATGTGGAATGGTTGACTAATGCGCAGATAAAGTTGAGTACCGGTACTTCGGGTAACTCGAGTATCCCTGACTACGATCATCTTGCACTTGTTTCCGGGAATGCCAACTATAACGATGAAGCGGGTATCTTTCCTTTACAGAGTGGAAATGAAAAACTAGGCTGGGAGCAGACTTGGGCTAACAATGTTGGTTTTACTTTGGGGTTCTTTAATCGTGTTAATGTAAACGTTGATTTTTATCATAAGAAGACTACTAATATATTGATGTATGTACCCACATCTTATGCCATAACTGGTGAGGGGTATCGTTGGGAGAATATCGGTGCTATGATGAACCGGGGTGTTGAAGTGGCAGTAGATGGTAATGTCATCCATACAAAGGATTTTACTTGGAATCTTAGTGCTAATTTCTCTTATAATAAGAATAAGTTGTTGGAACTTTACAATGGGGTAGAAGAGTATGTAAATTCTACGACTGGCTTAAAGTATATGGTCGGACATCCTACAACTGAGTTCTTCCTGAATCGTTATGCAGGTGTGAACCCCGCTAATGGGGACGCTTTGTGGTACACAGCCGACGGAGAGTTAACAACTGAATTTCGTCAGGAAGATAAAGTTATGACTGGCAAGACTTTCGATTCTCCATGGCAGGTGGTTTTGGAACTACCCTCGTGTGGAAAGGGCTTTCATTGTCGGCGCAGTTCAGCTGGATGGCGAAACGCTACGTGATGAATAATGACCGCTTCTTTGAAGAAAGTAACGGACTGTATAGCGCATATAACCAGTCTAAGCGACTGTTGTATGATCGTTGGAAAAAGCCCGGTGATATTACGGATATTCCCCGCTACGATGTGGTGGCACAACTTGACGACCGCTTTCTTGAAAATACTTCATTCCTTCGTTTGAAGAATCTGACATTGGCTTATTCACTTCCGCAATCGTTGTTGAAGAAAAGTAATTTCTTCACAGCAGCACGCGTTTACCTACAAGGACAGAATTTGCTGACTTGGACTGGTTTTACCGGACTTGACCCGGAAGTTGCAAGCAATATTTATAGAGCACAATACCCGGCATCACGCCAATTTACTTTGGGTGTTGAAGTTTCATTCTAAATAGTATATTAAAGAAAGATGATTAAGAAATTTAAATTATATATCTTGTTGGCTGCCGTGGCATTTTCCTGCACTTCCTGTTTGGATAAGATGCCTGAGGATGCAATCCCTTTCGATAAGTCTATCCAGACGGTAGATGATGTAAATCTGGCAGTTATAGGTATTTATGATACTTTTAAAAGTAGTGCCTTGTACTCCGGAAGTCTTACGTTATTACCCGATTTGCAGACTGACTTTGTGTATGGAGTAAACGGAAATACGAATACTTATGGAGATATTTGGCGTTGGAAAGACATTTTGGCAACCAATACAAATATTGAAGGTGTTTATGCTGCATTATATAATGTAATCAATCGTTGTAACTTTCTGCTCGACCGTGTGGATGGAGTAAGAAATAAAACTACTAATGATAACGATTTGGATAAAATAGACCAATGTTGTGGTGAAGCCTATTTTGCCCGTGCGCTTGCTTATTCGGAATTGGTAAAACTTTTCTGTAAGGCTTATGAAAGTGATGAAGACGCAGCCAATCAGTTGGGTGTTATCCTGACCGAGCATTATGCAGGAGACGAAGAAATGAAGCGTGCTTCACTGAAAGATTCTTATCAGTTTATCCTTAGTGATCTCGATCGTGCAGCTGAATTGCTGGCATTGGATGAGGATTACAATCCGGCTACTGATGGTGCTTTGTTCAATAACGCTACTTATTTCAATGAATACACTGTATATGCTTTGCGTGCACGCGTAGCTCTCTATATGAGAAGTGGGATGAAGCTATTAAGTATTCTAGTAAGTAATAGACAGTGATTACTTTGTCTTGTCTAGCTGTACTCAGAATATTTCTTCCGGAGTGAGTTATTACAAGTATATGTGGACGAATGACCTCTCTACTGAAATTATTTGGAAAGTTGGTTTTACCGTAAATTCTTATGGAGGTCGCTTGGGACAGATTTTCTTTAATTACGACTATAGTAATTATCGTCCTGATTATGTGCCGGCAACATGGGTTCTCAACTCATATGATAATAACGACTTACGTGTATCTACTTTTTCCAATCATATACTACTGGCTATAGTCACCATCTTTCTTGGCCTTTGCTGATAAAGTATTTTGGTAACGAAGCATTCCTGGAAACTAAGATACTTCACGTCTGTATGCCGAAAGTACTTCGTTTGTCGGAACAGTATCTGATACGTGCTGAGGCTTATGTACAACAGGAGAAGCCTGATTATGGTCGTGCCGGAAAAGATATCACTACTCTTCGTACAGCACGTTATTCCAGTTATGGTGGTTCTACTTCTTTGACGGCTTCCAATGCAATGGATGTTATTGAGGCAGAACGCGTGAAAGAACTTTATATGGAAGGTTTCCGTCTTCATGATTTGAAACGCTGGCACAAAGGTTTTGAGCGTAAACCACAAGACCAGTCATTGGCAAATGGTAGTAGCTTGAAAGTAGAAGCTGACGATCCTTTGTTCGTGTGGCCTATACCGCAGCACGAATTGGACGCTCCGGGCTCACAAGTCCAACCGAATGAAAGTAACAAATAAGATTAAAAGCATACGATAATGAAGAAATTATTAATAGGATGTATGGCAGCCATTGCTGCTCTGATAGCTCTTTCCGGATGCGATCAGGACAAGGTGTTATACAACGGATCCAGTTATCTTATGTTTTCTGACACGCTTTATACTTATGCCGTGCAAGAAACGAATGAGATATTTAATGTTCCTGTCTCTGCTACTAAGTCTGTTGACTACGACCGCACGCTGGCTGTCGAAGTGATAGACAAAGAAAGCAATGCCGTGGAAGGTAAGCATTACAGAATTTTGTCGAATACCGTTACCATTAAAGCGGGCGAAATGAGCACTAACGTGGAGGTGGAAGGTATTTATAAGAATATTGGTATTAGCGACTCGCTGGGTTTTGCTTTGCGGCTCGTAATTCCTGAAACTGAGCAATGGAGTATGTATGGAACTGAGGCAAAAGTTGTGATGCAGAAGGTTTGTCCGTTTGATATCAAAAACTTTACAGGATATTGCAAGGTGACTTCTACCTATTTATCATCGGATTACTATCCGAAGAATGTAGACTTGCGTTTGGTAACTTCTGATGTGGTAGAGGGTAAAGAAAATACAGTTGTTATACATGACCTCTACTTTGATGGCTACGATATGGAAATCACCTTCAATCGGGATGATATCCTGCAACCGATCGTCGAAATGGAAGAGCAAATTTGTGGAACGACAGGTGAGGCTTTCAACACCATTCACGGTGACGACAAATTGCGGCTTAATCAACCTACCGCTTATACTTCTTTTTATAGTACTAATGATAACTTTGTCTTCCAATATGTCACAATGAGTGTGAATAATAGAGATGGCTCATTATATGGTGTAGTAGGAACATTTGCCAATGTCATAGAATGGATAAGTGAAGCGGAAGCAGAAAAATTAAAAGAACAAGGATATTAAAAAATAAGAATATAAATGGATATGAAAAAGTTTAGTTTAAAACCACTAGGAGATTCTTGTATGAAGATGTCGTGCAAGAGTTGGTTCTTCATTGGCTTACTCATGACTTTCTGTCTGGCAGCGTGTTCGGACGATGATGACGATGCAGTGGCTCCGATATTTCCGGAAAAGCAGAACATTGTTTGCAATGCAGGTGAGACAAAAGAGTTTACTTTTACGGCTAATACGAATTGGAGTTTGGCATCTTCCGCCATTTGGTGTAAGTTTCAGTCCAATGATATGGAAGAATTTGTTGTGTCCGGAACAGCCGGTACACAAACTGTAACAATCTTAGCTACTGATGACAATCAGAAAGTGGATAACATTAGTGTGGCTAAATTGGAATTGACAATGGGTGGTCAGACTATTGTGATTGGAGAGGTAACTCGTTCGGCTAAGGGATATGAATTGGAAGTATATGATGAAGCAGGCGAGGTGGTCAAAGAACTTAAAGTGGGCTATCAGGACTTCTCTAAATTTAGCGTTAAAGCTAATTTCCGTTTTGCCGCTACAAACCTGCCGGGTTGGGTAGAACTGGAAGGCGGCTCTCTTGTAGGTGCAGTTAATCAAGAAGTGACTGGTGGCTTGAAGATAATAAAAGATGAGAATCGTGAAAAATATCCGGTTGAAGCAAGCGATAAAAACGTGATTACATTCTCTGACGAAGAAGGTAAAGCATTCTATTCTTTTAAAGTTTCTTATGATGGCATGACACCTGGGGTTATGGAATTGACGCTTCCGTCAACTTATCCTACCAATTGGGTTGTTTCAATGGATGGAAAGACATTTACACAAAAAAGTACGGGTGGTAGTACTGGTGATATTACTTTACACAAAAGAATGCCATTCACTATTAAAACTTAAGTGATAAATATGTATTTGTATATATGGAGGAATGGGAAGATATGCTGGGAAATAAGAATATTTCAACAATAGACCCTGATATGATATGGATGCATTGTGAAGGTGAAAAAGGTAAAATAAATCTCACAGTTGATGAATATACTCCTAATGTTAGTTGGGGAGAGCCTGAATCTAGAACTGGTTATGTTCTTGCGTTCTCACAGGCTGAGTATGAAAGTATCAAAGATAATTTGGAAGAAACTATTGTTGAAAATGGAGAGATAGCTTATAAGTATGAACAGAGAAATCTTTTAATTGGCTTTACTCAGAAAGAAGTGAAAGAAGAACCCGGTAATCAGAGCTTCATTATAAAAAAAGCCGGATGGGAAGAAGTTTCACCTACTAAAACAACAAATACTTCTATTTTAGAACTCCTCCAAGGAAACTATTTTATTGATGATGTTTATTCAATATCTGCTAATGCAGGCGAATATTATGCGGTTAATCCGTTATTATCCGAAAGTGAATGGATAGGTGAAGCTTATGCAATTAATGCTGATGATGAGGATGTTACTGTAACTCTTGAGGCATCAATGGATGAGACTGGAAATATGATTTTGGGGGTCACTGTACCTGACGTTTTTAAGGAAGATTTAATCATTGTTTTTAAGGGAACAGATATGCTCTTTAAGAAGCTTTGGTGATTACCCCTGCCATTAATTAATTAGATAGATATATTAAATAATCTACATAATTATACTCAATATTCTTCTTACCCCTCATCGTCAGCTTACTAACGATGGTGGTAACTGGTTGCTCTGATGACGGTGACGAGGTACTGCAAAGCCAATACGGCTATGTGCAGTTCAAGCTCTATAAGAGCACCTCTTTTGAGAAAGGAACAACCACCCGTGCAACAGACAAACTGGAAACGTTGTCTAGTGCACAGAAGATAAAGGTTGTGATGACGCACAACGGAACGACCGTTTCACAGACTGTACCCTTGAACGCATACAATGCGAACAATGCGGAATATGGTCTGCGTAAGTGATAAATTGCAGTTATTGGCCGGCACTTATAAGATTATCGGTTACTACCTGTATGATAAACTTGATGAGGTTCTGTTGGCAGGACCTGGTGGAGATGACAGCGAATTTACCGTTGTCGGTCAAGGACTTCAGGAAAAAGCGTTGGCTGTAGATGCTGTAGCACGCGGAACTGTTACTTTTAAGCTAACGAAAGAAGGTCTTAGTACACGTGCGGTCGGTGAATATTTATTTAGCAATATTCGCTATGTCGATGTTACTGTAATGAACACCTTTACTCGTGTCACAACAGAGATGAAAGGATGAAAGTTACTTATGAAGAAGGCTCTAAGGAAAACCAGAACCCTGATAATGCTAATGACAAGTATATGGACATAGGTGTGGCAACATGTGATTCTGCCGTATGGCTTCCTGCCGGTACTTTTCAAGTAGTGGCATATACCACCTATACACAAAGTGGTGGTACGCGACCGGTATTGGAAACACAGTCCGTAAGAGGAGAACCTTTTACAGTGAAAGACAATGAATTGACAGAAGATGCTAATGTGCTATCCAATTGAAAGAGACTGCAGAATACATTAAGGACTACAAAGCGCTGAAAATTATTTGGGAAGCCTTGGACGGAAAGAACTGGAAGTACAATGGCGGTACTGTGAATAATACTGTCAGCAGTTCAAACTGGAACTTTAATAAAGAACTGGATATGTGGGGGGATCAGCCTGGAGTTGATCTCGATAACAATGGACGTGTTATAGGGCTTTCACTTGCTGGCTTTGGTGCTAAAGGCAGAGTGCCTGATGCTATCGGACAGTTAACTGAACTAAAAACTCTTTCTTTTGGTACGCATAGTGAAATATTGAGCGGCAGACTCTTTGGTGAAGATGAACTGACCCCAGATATGAGCGAGGAACAGAAGCAAAGAATACGTATGCATTACAAAAGAACATTTCTTGATCGCGATCCGCGTCTGAATATGTCGGAACTTTTGCAAGACGGTATTAACAGACATCCTGACCTGCAACCGATAAAGAAGAATAACCGCATTTCATTAAAGGATACTCAAATAGGTATCCTTACTAATCGAATAACATTTATTTCAAAGGCTATTCAGCGATTGACTAATTTACAGACAATCTATTTTGCCAATTCGCCGTTTACTTATGATAATATCGCTGCCGATTGGGAAGATGCCGATTCAGAATATGCTAAGCAGTATGCGGATGAAGAGTTAAGTTGGAGTAATCTGACAAAACTGACGGATCTGGAATTATATAATTGTCCAAATCTGACACAGATACCGGAATTTATATATGATTTGCCGGAGTTACAGTTATTAAATATAGCTTGTAATAAAGGTATCAGTGGGGATCAACTGACTGCTGACTGGCAAAGGCTGGCTGACGATGAAGATACAGGGCCAAAAATTCAAATCTTATATATGGGTTATTCAACAATCTGGAAAGAATTCCCCGAATCTGCATCCTTACAGAAAATGGTAAAACTTGGCTTATTAGATTGTGTACACAATAATGTAAAACAATTGGAAGCTTTCAGTACAAATGTTAAACTGACAGACCTTAAGCTGGATTATAACCAGATTGAAGAAATCCCGGATAACTTTTGTGCATTTACCGATCTGGTAGAAGGCTTGGGCTTTTCTCATAATAAGTTGAAATATATACCGAATATTTTTAATGCTAAATCGGTATATGTTATGGGTTCTGTCGATTTCTCGTATAATGAAATAGGTTCGGAAGGAAGCAATATCGATTGTCCGATGGCCCAATTCAAGGGTATCAATGCCAGTACAGTGACTTTATCGTATAATAAAATAACGAAATTCCCTACAGAACTGTTTGCATCAGGTTCACCGATATCGACTATTGACTTGAGTAATAATCTGATGACATCGATTCCGGAAAATTCGCTGAAACCCAAAGAAGGAAACTATAAGAATACGTACATGCTGACCATTATAGATTTGCGCTTCAATAAATTAACAAGCTTGTCTGATGACTTCCGGGCGACAACCTTGCCTTATTTGAGTAATATGGATGTTAGTTACAACTGTTTCTCTACGTTCCCGACACAGCCGTTGAACAGTAGTCAATTGAAGGCTTTTGGTATTCGTCACCAACGTGATGCGGAAGGTAACCGTATCTTGCGCCAATGGCCGACAGGTATCACTACCTGTCCGAGCTTGATCCAGTTGCAAATCGGTTCAAATGACATCCGTAAAGTAGATGAAACTCTGACACCGCAGCTTTATATATTGGATATCGCAGACAATCCGAATATCTCTATTGATGTGACCAAAGTATGTCCTTATATTGAGGCAGGTATGTATGCGCTGTTCTATGATACTACGCAGGATATTCGTGGTTGTGATGCTTTAGGTATTGAACGATAATATAAAAGATTCTATTAATGAAATATTTTAGTAAAATAACATTAGGACTGATTCTTGTGCGGGGTTCGTATCCTCGTGCAAGGATGATGATGAAGTGGGAATCGATGGCATTACGATAGATAAGGAAGAAATTACTATCGGTGCCGAAGGAGGAACTGAGAAGATTGCCGTTTCGTCCAATGATCAATGGGTGGCACGTGTGTCACAACCTTGGATTGCCGTTTCACCGGCAAATGGGCTGGGCTCGGCAGTATGTGATCTTGCTATAGACTCTACACTGACAAATGTTGCGCGTACGGCGCAGGTACGTTTCACTATGGACGGTCGGGAACCTCGATTGGTTACAGTTACACAGTTTGGTTTCGGTAAGCAAATCTTAGTGAGAGAACCGGAAGTGAAAATCCCTAGTTCGGATGTTTACAAAGATCGTCATTTCGAGTCTACTATTTCCACGAATGTGAATTTCAAAATCGGAAGTGTGGATTATTCTTTTGCAGAAGAAGCGACCATGACCGATGAAGAGAAAAAGGAAGTGGAAGGAGAACGTAGCAACTGGGTGACATTGCCGAAAGATAAAGACCTGGAAGTGAATTTAGACAGAGGAGCACGTCCCCGTACTTTGAAAGTTGATTTTCGATGGGGAATGAACGTGGCTCCATATACTCGTGTGGCAAAGATTCATCTGATTCCGGTAAATTCGGATGATCAACTGGTGGACGACAATGGTAATAAAATAGATGCAGTTGTGCTGACTGTTACACAGGAAGCTGCCATGAGAATCGAAGACAATCGTGCAGGTGACTCATTAGCTATTATCACCATTAATAACAAACTCCAGAGTATGATGAGCTTTGATACCAGTGAAAGTATGATGAACTGGGATTTCGTGACACTTTGGGAAGCTACGGATAAGGAAATAAAAGATGGAGAACTTCCGGAAGAAGCTGTGGGGCGTGTACGTTCTGTACATTTTGCTATGATCGATCTGCAAGACGGTGAAACATTGCCGAAGGAAATTCGTCATCTGAAATATCTGGAATCATTTGCTGTCATGAGTAATGCCAACAGACAGATACGTACGATCCATTTAGGTGAGGAAATCTGTGAATTGGAATATCTGAAAGATTTGAAGATGTTCTCTTTCGGTATGAATGATCTCCTAAGAATTTTGTTAAACTGGGTAAAAAGATGGTAAGTCTTGACTTGTCAAGTAATAATTTCCAGAAGTTATCTGTGATTACAGATGTGGTAAACGAAGAAAATTTCCCACATTTAAGATCATTATCATTGACCGGATGTCGTGCTACAGAAACACTGAAAGACTTAACTCAGATTGATGGAAACAATCAATATAATGGTAAGGATGTTGGGTTGCATGTTAATATTTCACAAGGACAGCCGGAAAGAGCAGCATTCCTGAAATTGCTGACTTGGGATAAACTGAATGCACTGTTCCTGTCTTATAACTTCCTTGAGGGAGAATTACCTACTGACGCAGAAGTTAAAAGTGCATTGGCTGCTGCCAGAAAACCATTAACTTATCAACATGATGATTTCTTCACTAAAGAGGAATTGACTGCTACACCATCATTATTCCTTGATAAGATATCAAAGGATACTTGTCAATGGTTGCTGACGAGTGACAATCAGGTTACTTATCAGAAGCAGTCTCCGGTAACAGGACAGGATATTCCACGTGTACTACCATTTGCCGTACAGTTCATATTAATTTGAACTTCTTGACTGGTGCAATACCGAACTGGCTTCTGTTCCATCCTACTTTGTATATTGGTATCCGGAAACTATGGTATTCAATCAGCAAGAAGGAGGTATAATTCAGAAGGAAAGGCAGTTGGATTTAGCAATGTGGATGTTGTGAATTACGATTATTCTTACTACTATGGGGATAAAGACCCGGAAGCAAGTCAGGTTGTTAAAGGTGTAGCCTATCCGCTATATTACAGAAAATTTGTATTATCGGGGACAACAGACTAAGATAACTGTGGAATAAATATCATTAACAAGAATAACTTTTTAAAAAGGAACAATGAAGAAAAAAATCTTATATACAGCACTGTTTGCCCTGATGCTGGCTTCATGCTCGGAACAAGAATTTATTGAACAGCCGTCTACCCCTGCAGGGGGGACGGAAGTTCAGTTTCCGACTGATGTCACTTCCGGTGAATTGCTGATTAAATTCGATCCTGCAATGACCGAAATTCTTGACCAAGCCCTCAAGGTTGCGACAAGAAGTGGAGGAGCCATGACCGTTCCGGGATTCCATCTACTGATGAAGTATTGGCTATTTTGGGTGCATACCAGTTTGAACGTATATTTCCGGTCGATGCTAAAAATGAAGAACGCACCCGTAGTGCCGGACTACATTTGTGGTATCGAGTGAAGTTTAATGAAAATACGGACCTGAAGGAAGCGGCCAGCCGTCTTGGTAAATTAGGTGAAATATCAAAAGTACAAGGCAATAGCCGTATTAAACGTGCTTACAAAACCGAAGGATATCGGAGTTATATCAACGAGAGCGCTTTGCGGCAAAAGGCTGCTACACGTGCTGTATCAGCAAGAAGCTCGTTCTCCGATCCAGGATTGTCTTATCAATGGCATTATAATAATACTGGAGAGAATGAATTTGATAATCAAAATGATTTAGGTAATGGTTCGGAAGCAGGGTGTGATGTCGGTTGTACGGAAGCCTGGCAGAAATGTAAGGGCGATCCGTCTATTATAGTCGCTGTACTGGATGAAGGTGTAATGAATACACATCCTGATCTGGTTGGTAATATCTGGATTAATGAAGGAGAAGAACTTTATGCTGATGCCGATGCCGATGGTAACGGATATAAGGATGATAAATATGGTTACAATTTCGTAAGTAATACAGGTGTTATCTCATGGATGGAAACAAGCGATACGGGACACGGAACACACGTCGCCGGTACTATTGCTGCTATGAATAATAATGGTATCGGTGTTTGTGGTATTGCCGGTGGTGATGGGACGAAAAATTCGGGTGTGAAGATTATGTCATGCCAAGTGTTTTCCGGAGACTACGGTGTCAGCTTGGATGCTGAGGCCAGAGCCATCAAATATGCTGCCGATAATGGCGCTGTTATTTTGCAGTGTAGCTGGGGATACAACTCTTCTTTAGCTAATATGATCGAAGGATATACTCCAGGGCCGGGAACGGAAAAAGAGTGGGAGAGTATTTATCCATTGGAAAAAGAAGCATTAGATTATTTTATCAATAACGCCGGTTCTCCCAATGGAGTGATTGATGGTGGTTTGGCTATTTTTGCATCCGGTAACGAATATGCAGGAATGCCGGCATTCCCCGCTGCTTATTCCAAATGTATAGCAGTGAGTGCGGTGGCTGCCGATTTTACCCCGGCTTCTTATACTAACTACGGTGTGGAAGCGACAGTTTCTGCTCCGGGTGGTGATACGGAGTACTATAATCCGGTAGGTAAAGAAGATCCTGAAGCTTGGGCAGAAGGTATATACTCCGGTTCTATTCTTTCTACTTGGATACAGAACGGTACTGCTACTTATGGTTTTATGGATGGTACATCTATGGCTTGTCCGCATGTATCGGGAGTAGCGGCATTAGGCTTGTCCTATGCTGTAAAACAACGCCGTCATTTTAAAGCAACTGAGTTCATTGAACTGCTGAAGAATTCTGCAAAACCATTGGACGGCTGGTATACTGGTGGAAAAGTGAAAACTTATTATCGCAATCATCTTTCTGCCGGTGCTTCTCCTACAAAAGTAGAACTGTCGAAGTATGTCGGCAAGATGGGTACAGGCTTAGTAAATGCCGGAAGTTTGCTTAACAGTATTGAAGGGAGTGGTTCGGATATGGTAGTGCCAAATGTCTATGTGGCAGAAGTACAACATCGACTCTTAATTTGGCTTACTACTTTGTAAATGGTGAAACACTGACTTATACTTGCACATCGAGCGACCCGGCTACCGCTGCAGTGAGCGTAAGTAATACGCTTATGACCGTATCTGGTATAAAACCGGTACAGCTCGTATTACAGTGAAAGTAAGCAACGGAAGCGAACAGTCCATTGCCGTTACCGTCCGTAAAAAGGCTAATGATAACGGTTGGATGTAATTTTAATATTCAATGAAACCAATTACTTGGATACGGTTATTTTTACTCTGTGTGGTCATCGGATCATTCCGGGCGGTTGAAGCAAGGGGATTCGTTTCATTCCGCAGGAAAAAACAGATACGCTGATAAATCCGCCGCTAATGAAGCATGGGGAACAAATTCTGCGCTTCGACAGTACTGTGTTGAATGTTGGAACAATGACGGAGGATGATGCTCCAAAGACCTATCGTTTCACATGTACTAATATAAGTAATAAAACGATAAATCTGACTCGTGTAAGGACTAACTGCGGATGTGCAGTGGCGGATGTTCGTACCGGAGAAATACCTCCCGGTGAAGCGAGTGTTATTGCATTGACCTATAATCCGAAAAACCACCCGGGGACGATAGATACGAATGCTTTCGTTTATCTGTCTCTGTCGGACCGGATGCCTGTGGCACGCCTCACATTGACGGGTAATGTATTGCCCGGAGCAGATGAATGGGGACGCTATCCTTATGCGATGGGCAAACTGAGGCTAAAACAAAACCGGATGGAATTTCGGGAGGTGATGTCAGGAAAGCGTGCTTCGGAACGAATACTTTGCGGTAACAGCGGGGAGCAATCATTGCGTTTGACAGTTCTGAACCTTCCTGTTTTGTTACTTTTCGCACAGAACCGGAAGTAATCAGTCCGGGCAGTGAAGCCGATATAATAATCACGATAGATGCTTCCCTGATTCCTGTGGAAAAGGGCGATTCGTTTATCTTTCCTGTTATAATAGAAGGAGTAAGCGGACAACAGGCTGACCGGACATTGAGTATTAAAGTAAACTGTATTAAGTAACGATAAAATAAAAAGAAGACATGAAGAATATTCTTAAATTAATGGCTTTATTCGCTTCCTGCTTTGTTTCATATCTTGTGATGAAGATGAGAAGGCAGAGATCCCTACATTGCCGGTTACTGCTGCTAACCTGAACGGAACATGGCAACTTTCTGAATGGAATGGACAGCCTATGTCAGAAGGTACATATTGCTACATAACCTTTAACCGTAAAGAATTGACTTTTGAAATGTACCAGAAGTTCGACAGTATGTACGCGCGCCATATCACTGGTCATTTCAGCTTGAAAATGATCCTTATTTAGGATATATTATCAGCGGAGAATATGATTTCGGTAATGGTGATTGGAATAATGATTATATCGTAACCGATTTGTTGGAATCGGGTTCCATGATCTGGACTGCAAAAGACGATGACAACGATGTGAGTAAATATGTTCGTTGTGAAAAAGTACCTGCATCGATCATAGAAGAAGCCAAGGTGGACAAAGACTAAGGCAGAAGCGAGGTATATTAACGCAAAAAAGGTCATCTTTCAAAAGGTGGCCTTTTCGTTTGAATGGATTTTGTAATACTTCTCTGCAAAAAAAGATTGAATTTATTTGGAAATGATATTGGGACTTTCTATATTTGCATCAGATTTATAATTGTAATGAATACAACTTTGAAAAGAGGGAGAACTTATGAAACCATACGAACGATTGTTAGAGCATAATATAAAGCCTTCCATGCAGCGCATAGCGATCATGGAATATTTGATGAATCATCCCATTCATCCCTCGGCTGATGATATCTATACAGCGTTATCTCCTTCTATGCCGACACTTTCGAAAACGACGGTATGCAACACTTTGAGATTGTTTTCGGAACAGGGAGCTGCATTGATGCTCACGATTGATGAGAAGAATACAAATTTTGATGCGGATACTTCTGTTCACTCTCATTTCTTATGCAGGTATTGCGGACATATTTACGACTTAAAATCTCCGGAAGCCGTGAAGAAAGTTGAAAGTCTGGAAATGGATGGGCATCAAGTGACGGAAGTTCATTATTATTATAAAGGTATATGCAAGAATTGCTTAAGAAAAGATAAAGAAACACGTATTGACTAATTAATTTAAAATTGAGAAGAAAATGAAAAAATTTAAGATGTACTGTATGCGGTTACGTTTATGAAGGTGACGCAGCTCCTGAGAAATGTCCTTTGTGTAAAGCTCCTGCCAGCAAATTCGTAGAAGTTGTTGAAGTAGAAGGTGGTGCATTGTCTTTTGCTGACGAACACGTGATTGGTGTTGCAAAAGGTTGTGACGAAGAAATGATCAAGGATCTGAATAATCACTTTATGGGTGAATGTACTGAAGTAGGTATGTATTTGGCTATGAGCCGTCAGGCTGACCGTGAAGGTTATCCTGAAGTAGCTGAAGCTTTCAAACGCTATGCTTGGGAAGAAGCTGAACATGCTTCTAAATTTGCAGAATTGCTGGGTGACTGTGTTTGGGATACAAAAACTAACCTGCAAAAGCGTAAAGATGCTGAACAAGGTGCATGCGAAAGACAAAAAACGTATCGCTACTCGTGCTAAGCTTGAATCTGGACGCTATTCACGATACTGTAACACGAAATGTGGACAAAGGTACGAAGCTCGTCAATGGTAAAGGTTTTGAAGGACTTTACAACCGTTTATTTCGGAG
>ENA-OQIG01000774-OQIG01000774.1-human-gut-metagenome-genome-assembly--contig:-NODE-774-length-16780-cov-3.482796_pt1 | contig 16780 bp, 22 predicted proteins | sample MGYA00242576_ERZ504741 | MGnify/ENA primary metagenome ERZ504741 (study PRJEB26092, sample SAMD00036436) | human gut metagenome | host: Homo sapiens | study: EMG produced TPA metagenomics assembly of... | reverse complement strand
GGCACTTTTCACCGGAAGCCGGTTTGGAATCCATCTGCCTCCACATAAGATCACCATCTGTCCAGTTTCCTGCTTTTCTACTAAAATCTCCCAGTCCCGGAAAGCGATCTTTCCTCTTTGGCAGGACATCCTGCAACTGCTATCCCTTCTTTTTCCAGCATTTTTTCTACTTGTCCCAGATCCGGTTCCAATACTCCAAAATATTCCGGAACTGCCATATGGGTCGTAGTCATTACCAGCACACGGCATCCTTTTTCTCTGCCTTCCCAGCCAGACGGCGTATATAAGAGGTTTTTCCCCCGCCTCCCACAAAAGAAAGAACAGGGGAATGGTCTGCCTGACCCGGATCTTTTTTTAACCGATCGTCTATAAAAAGCGCGGACCACAACGTATCCGTCTGTGTCCATTTTCCCTGTGTTTTTACAGAAATCTTCAAATAAATTCCCCCAAAATTTGTCTTTGGAATAATTTTACCATAAATTCTTAATACCGTAAAGAAAACAGCTGTGTACAAATATAAAACAAATACAAAAAGACCTGAAACAGCGTCTGTTGATCCAGACTGTTTCAGGTCTTTGCTGGTTTTCAATTTTTATCTGTTATTATTTCTCACAGATTACTTTATACATATCGTAAGCTAAAATTCCAAATACAAATGTTACTGCGATTGCTGCCATGTTCTTGTCTTCCTTTCCTGAGTCGTAGTTTTTAATTCGTAGTTTTTATTGCTTAACCGGTTTGTTTCAACCTGTTGGATTGCTTTCTTAACTCTGTAAACAGTATAACCTAAAAATTTTTTAGGTACAATCCGCAAAAATAATAAGGTTTTTGAGAATATCTAAATATTTTTGTATATTATGCAAAAAGTTTTAGAATTAACAAGCCCGCCAAATTATTAACATGTTTTTGAGAAAACTTATCATTTAATCCTATGGACATTTTCCTATAAATCATGTATGATTTTACCAAGAGTTAGTTATCACTAACCATTCTGATACGAAACATATAACTTACCATTCCCCCATACATATAATACAAGAACATGTTCTAAATACACTTTTCAGGGGCACACAACACATTATATTGCACACACCAAAGGAGGCTACATTCATGAGCGTTGTTATCATCGGCGGACATGACCGTATGGTCAGCCAGTATAAAAAAATCTGTAAAAACTATAACTGCAAGGCAAAGGTATTCACTCAGATGAGTGCCAGCCTGGACAAGCAGATCGGAAGACCGGATCTTTTAGTTCTGTTCACCAATACCGTTTCCCACAAGATGATCCGCTGCGCTTTAGACGAGGTCAATGAGCAGGAGACCGAGATCGTGCGCTGTCATACCAGCAGCGGTACTGCTCTTACTGAGATCTTAATGCAGCATGTTCCGGCATAGAGACAGGCATGAACTAAAAAATAAAACAGGACTGTAACCAGAAATTCCCTGGTCCACAGTCCTGTTTTTTGTATTTTGAGATATTTTCTTTTGGGTTTTATTCCTTTTTAGTACTCTTTCAATGCCCGTACTGCACATTCCACCTGCTCTTCTGTATTAAAATGAGAAAAACTGAAACGCACAGCCCCCTGGTCCACAGTGCCTAAAGCCCCATGCATTAAAGGCGCACAGTGACCGCCGGAACGGGTATCGATCCCATATTCTGTTGACAGATAGTCGCTGACTTCCCCGGACTCTTCTTCTCCCAGGTTTAAAGACACAATAGCAGCTCTGTCTTTCTGTGAAAAATCCCCGTAAATGCGGATATCCGGGATCTCCTTTACCTGTTCATAGAAAAGCTGCATCAGCTTCTGTTCCCGGGCGCCTATGGCTCGATCCCTTCTTCTTTTATGTAAAGAAGGGCAGCTCTCAGTCCGGCAATGCCATGCCCGTTTAAAGTACCTGCTTCTAACGCTGTAGGCATCACTGAAGGATGCTGTTTTTCAAAGGTAAGGATACCGCTTCCTCCTGATAATAAAGGTTTTACAGCAAGACCTTTGCGCACACACAGTCCGCCTGTTCCCTGGGGTCCCATAAGGCCTTTGTGACCGGTAAAACACAGCACATCAATATGGTTTTCTTCTATATTAATAGGAAAATGACCTGCTGTCTGGGATGCATCTACGATAAAAAGGGCTCCGGCCTGTCTGCACCACTCTCCTACTTTTTTTAGATCTGTACGATTTCCTGTAAGATTAGATGCATGGGTCATGACTACTGCCCTGGTTCCCGGTGTGATCGCTGCCTTAAGGGCTTTGTAGTCCAGTTTTCCAAGGCGTCTTACCCGTTCTTTTTCCTCTTCACCGGCACTTTCCGGTGCCTGTTCACAGCCAACAATGACCAGTTCTGCTCCCTGTTTTTCCATTTCATATAAAGGACGCAGCACACTGTTGTGTTCTAAAACCGTTGTCACTACCCGGTCTCCCGGTCTGATCAGCCCCTTAATGGCAATATTTAAGCTTTCGGTAGAATTGGCTGTAAATGCCACCTGCTCCGGACCATCTCCATGGAACATTTCTGATAAAAGGACCCGGGTCTCAAAAATGACTCTGGCTCCTGTAAGTGCTTCTTTATAAGCTCCTCTGGAGCAGTTTCCCATACTGGAAATGGCCTCTGCCACCGCTTCTGCCACACAGGGCGGACGGTAAAAAGAAGTAGCCGCGCTGTCCAGATAGATCATATGCTCCCCTCCTTAATATCCCTGCTTTTCCTCTAAGTACATCAGGCCCTCTAAAACAGAGCCTCCGATATTTCTTGCCTTATCAGAAATGGTAAAGCAGTTTTTATATTCACTTTCTCTCGGGTCGATATCTGCGATCTTAAAGCCAACTGTTACCGGATAAGCATCACGGATCAGACCGCGGACCAGACCGGTAAGAGTTGCCTCTACCTTGACCTCTTCCCCGTTTTCTGTGCAGATTACAGCAATGGTCTGTCCTTTTTCTACCTTATCACCGATCTTTACTCTGCCGTAAAGCTTTCCTTCTGCCGGTGAATGGATGACCCGTTCTTTTCCGTATCCGCCGATGATACCGGGAGTACCTGTATTGGGCGTAGCGGTCCCTTTTCGATAATACGGCCCAGGTTATGGCCTCTCTGTGTTTCAACTACAAGATCTACATCTACACCTGCACTAAAACCAGGTCCCAAAGCAATGGTCTTATCTGCCATCTGGCGGTTTGTCCCCAGATTTTTCTTTGCCAAAATCGCATCTACTAAGGCCCATGGACGTACCTGTTTTAAGATATTGCACTCCGGATCTACTAAAAGAGGTACTTTCTTTTTCTCTTTTAATACCTCTTTTGCTTCTTCCCAGGACTCTACCTTTATACAGGTCACATCCTCAACCTTGCTCTCCCCGTCATAAACAGCTTCTGAAAGCGCCACCTGACGGCGGATCGCAGACGGTGTGGATATCTCCAGGATCACTACCGGATATCCGCTGCGGAAAAGCCGGCTGATGGTACCGGTAGCAATATCTCCCCCTCCTCTTACGATCACAAGCTGTTCATTTCTCTGTATCATATATTTACCTTCTCCTAAAAAATTATACTTTCTAAGTAAAAAAGAATGTGCCTTGGCACAAAATGCCTTATGGACGTACCACTACGCTGGCTTTGGTCATTTTCTCCACGATCTCATACATATTGGTAACACCGCCTACCTGACGCTTTTCAGCCAGTCCGTAGTGGTTTAAGCAGGTTCCACAGGTAAGGATCTCCACACCCTGTGCCTCTAAGGTCTTAAGGTCTTCCAGGTTGTCAGAACCTTCACAGGATAAGAAGGCACCGCTATTGTATAAAAGAATGGTCTCCGGCAGCATATCCTGCTGGGTCAGTGCAAATACAAAGCCCTTCATCAGAAGCTTTCCTAATGCCTCATCCCCCTGTCCCATCTGGTTGGAGGAAAGGACAACTACCATGCCTTTTCTTCTTCCATCTGGTGTGCAGGTCACTTCTTCTGCTGCAACTGGTGCTTCAGCAGCTTCACCATTTCCTTCTCCTGCAGTAATGGTAACTAAGAATTCACGCTCACCTGTCTTTTCAGAGCATACAGCAAGACCTTTGTGATCTGCCATTTTACTTAAGTTCTGGACTGCGATCTCGTTATCTACAACAACTTCTACCTTTTCTCCTGGTGCAGATGCCTCTAATGCTTTCTTTGCTTCAATAACTGGTAATGGGCACTGTTTTCCTCTTTCATCTAATCTCATGGTTTTCTTCCTCTCTTTCCATAAATCTGATATCCAAAACCTCCGTTGGCGGTTTATTGGCATGTATCTTGTCAAGCCGCCCGTGGGCGGCCATGTTCATCTACTGGATGATAACCGCCTTCTCCTGTTTCGGCAGGATCTCTCCTACTACGCCGCAGGGAAGTCCCAGTTTTTCCAGTTCTTCCATAATAGCCGGAACATCTTCTTTATCTACAGATGCCAGCAGTCCGCCGGACGTCTGCGGATCATATAAAATCTCTTCTGTTGCAAAGGAGCAGTTTCTGAACTCCACCTTATCCTGCACATGGTTTCTGTTTCTCTGGGCAGCAGCTGTCAGGTAAAATTCTTCTACATAATCCTCACATTCCGGGATATAAGGCACTTTTTCCTTATAGATCCTTGCTGTAGCCTGGTCTGTGACCATTTCACAAAGATGGCCTAAAAATCCAAAGCCTGTCACATCGGTACAGCCGTGTAAACGGTATTTACGCAGGATCTCAGACGCATACTTATTTAATGTAGTCATGGATTTCACTGCCAGGTCATAGGCCTCTTTGGAAGCTGCTTTCATACGTGATGCCGTACATACGATCCCGACGCCAAGTGGCTTTGTAAGGATCAGCGCATCTCCCACTTTACAGCCGCTGTTGGCAAACACTTTATCCGGATGGATCACCCCTGTTACAGACAGGCCATATTTTACATCGCTGTCTGCAATGGAATGTCCCCCTGCAAGGACGCCGCCTGCTTCTCTTACCTTTTCACTGCCTCCTAACATGATCTTTCCCAAGATGTTTAAATCCATTGCTTCCGGGAAACATACAATATTTAAAGCTGTTTTTACATCACCGCCCATAGCGTAAATGTCACTTAAGGCATTTGCTGCTGCGATCTGACCGAAAATATAGGGATCTTCCACCATAGGCGGGAAGAAATCCAGTGTCTGTACAATAGCCAGGTCATCGGTAAGCTTGTACACCGCTGCATCATCAGAACCGTCAAAGCCGATAAGCAGGTTGGGATCATAGGTCTTTGGCAGGTTATTTAACACTCTTGCCAGTATTCCCGGTCCCAGCTTGGCAGTACAGCCGCCTCCTTTACAGAATACGATCTCCTGTGGCTCCATAATATCACTCCATTCCTTTTATCTTTTCTACCTTTTCCTCTGAAAAATACTGTGCAAACAGCTGATCCAGATGATCTACTGCATCCTTTTTAAAGCCTTCGTATGCCTCGATCAGCCGTTCTGCCTGTGGTGTCAGTGTAGAACCGCCGCCGTCTTTTCCTCCGGTCTCACGGTCTGTAAGGGCAAATCCCCATTCTTTTTCTGCCCCTTTTAACATCTTCCAGGCTTTGCTGTAAGCCATATTCATAGCCTTTGCTGCTTTTTGCAGCGAACCGGTACGCTCCACCTCCCGAAGGAGCATGACCATTCCCGGTCCAAAAGCTTTTTCCTCAAAATACAGCCTCAGCGACATTCCGTAGTGAAGCCTGCTTTCCCCCATATAGTTTCCTCCGTTATTCTTAATTAAATACAACGCTATAGCAAAAAACCGGCGGGCCATTTCAGGGATCTTCATCCCGGAGCAATGGCCGTACCGGCTTTTCACAGTTTTTCTCCCGGATCACCGGACAGTTCCTGCATACTGCTTGCATAAAGCTCCAAACTGCTTTTTGTGTTACTTACTTAAGTATAACATTTTTTTGCAATTATGCAAACATTTTTAGTTTAATCTTCTTTTCTGGTTTCTTCTGCAACTTCCTGGGAAGGAACATCCTCTTCAAAGGTACCCCAAACGTGAAACCCTGGTTTCTGCAATTAACGCAGGATCTATATCATCCATAAAGCAAAAACAGAACCATTGCAAGCTCATACCTGCAATCATCCTGTTTTTAGTTTACTCTGTTTTTATACTTCTCTCCCGAAATAAAGTTCAAACAACCGTTCTCCCTCTTTTTTCAGGTCTTCTTCCATTTTTACATACCGTTTTAAAAATTCTTCTCCCTTAGGGGTCAGTTTGGAAGACCCCCCGTCACTGCCTCCGGACCGTGAAAACAAAAGCGGGAAGCCTAACTGTTTTTCTGCTTCTCTTAAGATCTTCCAGCCTTTTGTGTATGACATATGCATCTGCTTACAGGCTGTCTGCATGGAACCTGTATGGGAAGTAAGCTGTAAGAAATGGGCTGTCTGGGCATTAAAAAATATATCATCCCGTTCTAAGCCAAGCTGGATCCTTGGATGGACCTGGATCTGCTGTTTCCGGATAAAATCAACGCTGCTGTCTCCCTCTGTTTCTATAGCCTGAATGATCCCCTTGTCCTCAACGGGAATATTTTCTTCTTGAAAGGTTTCTGCTGCCTGACGAAGGGCTCCTCTTAAACCATCACTTCCCTGATAAGATACAATAGAGGGAAGTACAGAAGAAGAAATAAGAACCGGATGACCTCTGTGGCCGTCAAACATGGGACGGGCCACATCTGCATCTGACTGCATCAGACGTTGCACAGTTTCCCGTAAGAAAACCGGAAACTTCGCCGGGAGCACAAACACGCGGTCGCAAAGATCTTCTATATAGTTAAGCCCCATACAGATACTGGAAAACATCTGGGTCACAGCATACTGCTCATTCCTAAGGCAGATCACCTGGAGATTGGAAATATGTTTTTCCAGCTCATCTGCCTTATCCCCTGTTACTACTACGATAGGGGAAACTCCCGCCCGCTTTAAGGTAATGATAATGCGGCGGATCGCCGTACTGTCACCCACCGGAAGCAAGGTTTAAAAACAGAATTTTTACTTTTATGTCCTGCTGCCACAATAACTGCTCCTGTGCGAAGCTTTTTTCCAGTTTCTAACTCCATGTTTCCCATTTCCTTTCTTATGTCTGTTCTACAGTTCTCCCTTTAAAAGCAGGATCGCTGACGGATCTGCCCGGAGATATTCCGGTACTACACCTGCTGCGTCATGGGTGTGGATGGTCTTTTCCTTTTTCCACCATAAGCCGTTACTAAGAGTAATATACCACTCAAATGGCATTTCGGAAATAGCTGGTTTTACAACAGGGATCAGGTTTTCTTCTCCCGCCTCTTTTTTGGTCTTTGCTTTTTCTCCTGCCAAAGGCTCAAAATCATGGGCACGGATACCAATTGCTGTAATATCATCTCCAACGGTCCGGTCTGTAACAAATTCCAGATTGTCCCAGTCAAGGGCGCGGACCCGGTATTCGCCAATACGCTCAATTTTTGAAATATTTTTACATCCGGTCAGTCTTGCTGCCTTACAGGTAACAGGATCCTGGAAGATCTTTCTGGAATTTCCGGCGATCAGCACATGTCCCTTGTCTAACAGCATAATATTTTTGCAAAGCTGGAAGGCCTCGTCTCTGTCATGGGTTACCATAACAGAAACACCGTCATAGTCAGCTAATACTTTAGAAAGTTCCAGACGCAGACCCTCTCTTAAGTATGTATCCATAGCAGAAAAAGGCTCATCTAAAAGCAGTGCTTCCGGCTCATAAGCTAAAATACGGGCTAACGCTACTCTCTGCTGCTGACCGCCGGAAAGCTGTCCCGGATAACGTTTTTCAAGACCGGTCAGGCGGAAACGTTCGATCATTTCTCCTACTTTTGCCTTTTTCTTTTCCATTCCTTTAAGACCGGCTGCAATATTTTCCTCAACAGACATGTTTGGGAAAAGGGCATAATTCTGGAACAGATAGCCTACACGGCGCATCTGTGGTTTTTCATTGATCTTTAAAGCCGAGTCATAGAGAACTCTTCCCCCGGCAGCTTCCCCTTTTGCATATTGTAAGGCAATACGGCCGCTGTCCGGGGTAACGATACCTGCAATGGATTTAAGAGTCATACTCTTTCCACAGCCGGAAGGACCTAAAATACCCAGACACCCTTTTCCTGCGCTGAATGAAATGTCCAGGTCAAATTCTTTTAATTTTTTCTTTATTTCAACTCCAAGCTGGAGAGAATGTTCTGTTTGAATAGCCATTCTTTTTACCTCCGAGAGAACATTAAAACTTCCGTGAGCGGATCAATGCGCCCCAGTTCATAAGAACAACGGAAATAAATGCAATGACAACAATGATAGCTACATAAGAATATGCTGCGTCCATATTTCCTGCAGCTACTTCTGAATAGACCGCCATAGGAAGTGTTCTTGTCTTTCCCGCAATGTTTCCTGCGATCATGGCAGTTGCGCCAAATTCACCTAAACCTCTGGCAAAAGCAAGAACGCCGCCGCTTAAGATACCCGGTGTTGCATTTGCAAACAGCACCTTCCAGAATACAGCCCATTCGCTCATTCCCAGTGTTCTGGCCGCTGCAACCAGGTTCTGATCTACCTGTTCAAAAGCACCTCTGGCAGAACGGTACATTAACGGAAATGACATGGTAACAGCTGCCAAGACAGTCGCGATCCAGGAAAAGGCGATCTTTACACTGAAATATTCAATAAAAAACTGTCCGATAGGACGTTTTACACCGAAAAGATATAACAAAAAGAAGCCTGCTACTGTAGGCGGCAGGACTAAAGGCAGTGTCAGGATACCATCACAGATAACCTTTAATGTTTCATTTTTCAGGCTTACCACTGCCCAGGCTGCAAACAGCCCGATAAAAAATGTGATGAAAATAGACAGACTGGCTGTCTTCATGGAAATCAAAATTGGGGACCAGTCCATTTAGAACCTCTTTTCTTATGAGATTTATATGGGAAATTGATTAAAACCGGGATACTGTAACTTACTTTACAACATCCCGGTTTTATAGTTACTGACTACTGCGCACTGGAAAATCCATACTCTTCAAATACTGTTATTGCCTTATCAGTCTGTAAGAAAGCAACAAATTCCTTTGCAACTTCCTCATGAGCAGTACCCTTAACAACAGCTACAGGATAGATAACCTTCTTTGCAAGGCTTCCTTCTGGAGCTTCTGCAACAACTTCTACCTGATCAGCCATGCTTGCTGCATCAGTAGCGTATACGATACCAGCGTCAGCACTTGCTGCTGCTACCTGGTTTAATACCTCAGTTACGTTGGTTCCGAAACTTACCTTATCCTGGATCTTATCCCAGATACCAGGTTAGTTAAAGCCTCCTGTGCATACTGTCCAGCTGGAACACTTGCAGGATCGCCTAATGCAATGCTGTCTGCATTTTCGATGTCCTCAAACTTCTCCAGCTTCTTCTCATTTCCAGTTGGAACGATCAGAACGATCTTGTTCTCTAACAGATCAGTAATGGTATCGGAAGCGATCATGCCTTCCTCATCCAGAGCTGTCATCTGCTTCTTAGCTGCGGACATGAATACGTCTGCTTCCAGACCTTCCTCGATCTGTGTCTGCAGTTTGCCTGAGCTGTCATAGGTTCCCTTTACAGTTACGCCTGGGTTTGCTTCTTCGAACATTGGGATCAGCTTATCTTCGTAAGCGTTCTTTAAGCTTGCTGCTGCTGCAACTAAGATCTCAGTCTCTTCGCCGGAAGCTGCTGCTGTAGTTTCTTCTGCAGTTGTCTCCTCTGCTTTTGTTTCTTCTGCGGTTGTTGCTGCTTCAGTAGCTGCTGCTGTGGTTTCCTTTGCGCTGCCGGAGCATCCAGCTAACATTCCTGCTGCCATCATAGCTGCCATTACAAGGCAAATCTGTTTCTTCATAATCTCATTTCTCCTTTAAATAAAAATTTATTTATAGCAGTATCGTTATACTCGTTTGACTATAGCGATCATAAGGAGAACACCGCCTGCACGGTATTCTTCCTCCCGCTGCAGGCGGTACAAAGATACTGTCTATATGCGATTTTTAAAACTTTCCGTTTTCCTTTTCTTAATCTCTTCTGGCACACTCAGAAGCACTGCCGCGAAGGATCTTTAAGCCGTGATCCAAACTGTCTAAAATAAATCCCAAGCTTTCTTTTACTGCCTTTGGGCTTCCCGGCAGGTTTACGATCAGTGTTTTCTTTCGGATCACACTGACACCTCTGCTTAACATGGCTCTGTCTGTCACTGCCATGGATTTATAACGAATGGCTTCTGCAATTCCGGGAGCATTCCGGTCTGCCACTGCCATGGTTGCTTCCGGAGTCTGGTCTCTCATGGAAAAACCGGTTCCGCCGCTTGTAAGCACCAGATCCAGCTGTCTGCCGTCTGCCAGACGCATTAACTGTGTCTTTAACATAGCCGGTTCATCCGGAAGGATCAGCGTCTCTACTACTTCATATCCCGCCTGCTCCAGCATTTCCTTTGCTGCAGGACCGCTTTCGTCTACTCTTTCTCCTTTGGCACCTTTATCACTTAAAGTGATAACAGCTGCCTGAAAAGGCCGGTTCTCATCTGGATAACAGGTAATAACAGTATCTCCCGGATGAATGGTTCCTTCCTGTAAGACCTCTGCAAACACGCCCTCTCTTGGCATGATGCATTCGCCCATTCTTTTATAAATCGCGCAATGGCTGTGACATTCTTTGCCGATCTGGGTCATGCGTAAAACCACATCCCCGATATAGATCATCATTCCTACCGGCAGAGAACGGAAATCAATCCCTTCTACCACCAGATTTTCTCCAAAAGCACCATCTTCTACCTGAGCGCCACGCTCATTAAATTCTTTTACTTTATCATAAGACAAAAGACTTACCTGACGATGCCATTTACCAGCGTGTGCATCTCCCTCGATACCAAAATCTTTCAGGAAATGTCCTTCCGGAACAGAATGTTTTTCAACACCTTTTTTTTCACTGGTACAGACCGCTTTTACAACACCTTCCGGTCCTCTTTTTCCAGTTATTTCCATTTTATCTTATCCTCCAATTGAAATCATGTTATGTGCCTCGGTGATCTCACCTGGCTTTTCAAAGCAATGTGCCGCTGGCTTTTCGTAGATCGCCTTTGCAAGTGCTTCCCGCAGCTTTTCCTGCAGCTTTTCATCCCTTACATCTCTGCCTTCTGGCAGATATAATGGGTATCCTTATCCGGTCTTTCCTGCCCTTCTCTTAAAATACTTCTAAGATCTGTTCCCTCATCATAGCAGAGACAGGATTTTACATGTCCCTGGGATGTCAGACGGATGCGGTTACAGGTAGAACAGAATTTTCCGTGAATAGCACTGATCAGACCAATGCTTCCTTTAAATCCGGGAACTTTATAATAAACTGCAGGTCCAAATCCATGAACTCTTGTGTCTTCTTCCAGATCCGGATAGACCTTTTTCATATTTTCAAGCAGCCAGTTGTGATCAATGGTCTTAAACTGCTTTCCATAGCCGATGGGCATCATTTCTATAAAACGCACATCCACCGGATAATGCTTTGCAAGTTCTGCCATCTGCTGCCAGTTTTCCTGAGGGGAAAGTTCTGTAGCTTTTCCATTCTCCTGTAACTGTCTGAAATCAATGGAAACTGCATTGATCTTAACAGGGATTGGTAAGCTTTCTGCTTTTTCAATGAACCTCATAACATCGGCTAACTTATCCCGGCCCGTTATCTTCTCATAAAGTACCGGGTCTACGGTATCCAGGCTTACATTAATAGCATCCAGTCCTGCATCTAATAGCTGATCCAGATACTGATCTAACTGGACTCCGTTGGTAGTCAGGGTGACTTTTTCAATGCCTGGGATATTTTTAAGCATCTTTACTAACTGAGGGCAGCTTTTCCTTGCCAGTGGCTCTCCACCGGTAACTTTGATCTTTTTGATCCCTAATGATGCTGCCGCAATGGCAATGGCTTCAAATTCTTCCAGAGATAACACATCCCAGCGTGGCATGCAGTCAATGCCCTCCGGCATGCAGTATTTACACCGCAGGTTGCACCGGTCTGTAATGGAAAACCGCATGTAGTCGATCTCTCTTCCCATTCTGTCCTTCATCAGATGCCCTGCTTTCTGGGATTGACAAACTCGCCGCTTTTTCCACCGGATTTATGTTCCAGGTAAATATTTCCCATTTCCATGGACTTGTCCACTGCCTTACACATATCGTAAATGGTAAGAAGGGCAATATTTACACCGGTCAGTGCTTCCATTTCCACACCTGTCTTTCCGGTAGTACGGGCGGTACAGGCTGCTTCGATCTCGTTTGTTTCTTCTTTTATGGTAAAATCCACCGTCAGCTTGGTAAGATTTAACAAATGGCACAGCGGGATCAGTTCAGATGTCTTCTTAGCACCCATGATACCGGCTACTCTGGCAACTCCCAGTACATCTCCCTTTGCCATAGTCCCTTCTTTTACTTTCTTTAAGCACTCAGGCTCATATAAATGCTTCCTCTGGCAGTAGCTTCCCGCTTTGTCTCTGCTTTTTCACTTACGTCCACCATAAGCATTGCCATTTTCATCAAAATGTGTAAATTCCATTTCTATTACACTCCCTTTCCAAAACCACAGTTAGGGAAGCTACAGACTGGACAGTTCAGACATAAGCCGCCCTGGCCCAAAGCAGCCAGTTCTTCTGCTGTTACCTGATCGTCTGCCATAACTCTTGGAAGGACCAGATCAAAAATAGTCCTCTTTGCATACATAACGCAGCCAGGAAGTCCCATAATAGCTACAGTTCTTGGATTTTCTCCCTCTGTTACCTGATAATAAGCTAACATGAACATAGCTCCCGGAAGTACCGGTGCGCCGTAAGATACAATATCAGCCCCGGTATTTTTGATGGCAAGAGGGGTCTTATCATCCGGGTCCACACTCATGCCGCCGGTACAGACTACGATATCTGCGCCTTTTTGATCATATCAAGGATAGATGCTGTTACCTTTGTATCATCATCGTTCCAGGTCACATGGTCGATGATCTCTGTATCAAATTCTGCCATTTTCCCTTCAATGACAGGTGTAAAGGTATCTTTGATCCTTCCATAGAAAACTTCGTTTCCAGTGGTAACGATACCTACTTTTTTATGTTTAAATGGAAGCAGGTCTAAGATCGGCTTATTTCCTGTTGCTGCCATAGCTGCTTCTTTTGCCTTTGTCATCTTTTCTTCTTCAATGACAAGTGGGATGATACGGGTTCCCGCTAATTTATCGCCTTTTTTAACGGCAAAATTTCCGTGGCGGGTGGCGATCATCATCTGACCGAAGCCATTGACTGCCTTTAAACCATTGTTATTGATTTTTAATAAACCATCGCAGGCTGCAGACAGCTCGATCTTTCCTTCTTTTGCCTGGGAACGCTCCATGTATTCCCCTTTGCACATGGCACAAAGGACTTCTGCCGCGTCATTTTCATGAAGCATGCCCGCTTCTTTTTCCCATACATAAAGCTGGTCTTTTCCCACGCTTAAAAGCACCGGGATATCTTCTTTTGTAACAATGTGGCCTTTTCTAAAAACTGCATCCTTGGTCACACCTTTGATGATCTGGGTAATATCATGGCAGAGGACCGCTCCCTCTGCGTCTACTGTTTTAATTAATTTCATATTTTTATGTAACCTCCCGTTATTATTTTCTATAAATAACGTACTATTAGAATAACACTCACATAACTTTTTGTAAACCTTTTACCAAAAACTTTTTGCCTATCTTTTTGCCCATTTAAAAAGAGCCCTGCAGCATACATAGCCTGCAAGGCTCTTTTCATCCCCGATACATTTTCTTTTTACTGCTCTTCTTTTTCTCTTCTCCAAGAAGCCGCTCAAATACCATATCGTATCCGTCACTTCCATAATTCAGAGAACGGTTCACACGGCTGATGGTAGCTGTAGATGCTCCTGTCTTTTCCGCGATCTCAAGATAGGTCTTTCCTTCCCTGAGCATTTTTGCCACTTCGTATCGCTGTGACAGTGACAGCAGCTCATTGATGGTGCATACGTCCTCAAAGAACTTGTAGCACTCTTCCGGATCTTTCAGCGTGAGGATCGCGTCAAATAAATGATCTACGGCTTCTGTTTTGATCTTCTTATTCATGATTTTTGCTCCTTATATACGTTACCGCCCCCGGACGGTCGTTTTAAAAATAATACAATTTTTTACGTCTGTATAATTTTAACATATTAAAGTCTGAAAGTCCATATCTAAAGTCTATATCTTTTCATGACCTTTTCTTAAAATCCATATATTCCCCCGGAAAAATGTGTGGTATACTAGGAACGAACATCCTGATGTGCTTTCTGAACCCTTGTGAAAGCACACTCAAACTGTAAGGAGAAAACTTTAAGTAACTGAATAAGTTGTCAAATGTGATAATATGTGTTTAAATATACTCATAGAGGTATACTATGAATACATCAAATATCACAAATTACAAGCCAAAAGATTTTGCTGAATTGCTAGGTGTTTCTGTCAAAACGTTACAGCGTTGGGATAGAGAAGGAACTCTAAAAGCAAATCGTACTCCAACTGATAGGCGTTATTACACTTACGGCCAATATCTTCAATTCAAAGGCATAAATACAGAAGATGATACGCGTCAAGTTGTCATTTATGCCAGAGTCTCTACAAGAAATCAAAAAAATGATTTACAAAACCAAGTCACATTTCTACGACAGTTTTGTAATGCTAAAGGTATTATCGTAGACCAATGCATTGAAGATTATGGGAGCGGTCTTAATTACAATCGCAAGAAATGGAACGAATTATTAGATGAAGTAATGGAACAGAAAATCAAAACCATTATCATAACTCATAAGGATAGATTTATCCGATTTGGCTATGACTGGTTTGAAAAATTCTGTATGAAGTTCAATACAACCATAGTGGTAGTAAACAATGAAGAACTATCGCCTCAAGAAGAACTCGTGCAGGATATTGTTTCAATACTCCGTGTATTCTCTTGTAGGTTATATGGACTTCGTAAATATAAAAAACAAATAGAAAGGGATGAGGAAATTGCTAAAGAGCTTCAAGACGGAAATAAATCCAACAGAAGAGCAGAAAATCAAGATACGCAAGACGATAGGAACTTGTAGGTACATCTATAACTTCTATCTTACTCATAATAAAGAACTTTATGATAATGGCAAAAAGTTTATGAGTGGTAAATCGTTTAGTGTCTGGCTTAACAACGAGTATCTTCCAACCATCCAGAATATTCTTGGGTTAAGGAAGTAAGTTCAAAATCTGTAAAGCATTCAATCGAATGCGGGTGTACTGCTTTTACAAGATTTTTCAAACATCAGAGTGCTTTCCCTAATTACAAAAAGAAAGGTAAATCTGATGTGAAGATGTACTTCGTTAAGAATAATCCAAAGGACTGTTTTTGCGAAAGGCATCGTATCAACATTCCAACTTTAAGTTGGGTACGTATCAAAGAAAAAGGATACATTCCAACAACCAAAGATGGATATATAATCAAAAGTGGTTCAGTTTCAATCAAAGATGACAAATTTTATGTTTCCGTTCTTGTGGAAATTCCTGATGCCCAGATTGCTAATAACTCTAACGAGGGAATTGGTATTGACCTTGGTTTAAAGGATTTCGCTATTGTTTCCAATGGTAAAACGTATAAGAACATTAACAAATCTGCAAGATTAAAGAAACTTGAAAAGCAACTTATTCGAGAACAAAGGCATCTCTCTCGAAAGTATGAAAACTTAAAGAAAGGAGAAGTCACTCAAAGAGCAAATATACAGAAACAAAAGCTCAAGGTACAAAAACTTCATCATAAGATAGATAATGTCCGTACAGATTACATTAACAAGACAATCGCTGAGATAGTAAAAACCAAACCATCTTATATAACGATTGAGGACTTAAATGTAAAAGGAATGATGAAGAACCGATATCTTTCAAAATCCGTTGCATCACAGAAGTTTTATGAGTTTAGAGCTAAACTTCCATCTAAATGTAATGAAAACGGTATTGAGTTAAGAGTAGTAGCCAGATGGTATCCATCTTCAAAAATGTGTCACCGCTGTGGTCGCATCAAGAGAGATTTAAAACTTTCGGATAGAATTTACAGATGCGAATGCGGTTATGTTGAAGACAGGGACTTTAATGCTGCACTTAATTTGAGAGATGCTATAACTTACGAAGTTGCATAGTCAAACGCAAACGTAAGTACGTACCGAAGGCTTATTCGGGAATTAACGACTGTGGAGTGTACAAGAACCTGCAAGTAGATATGATTTCGGTCATTCAAAAGCATACACGATGAAGCAGTAAGTAGAGTTCGTGAGAACCTATATTATCTCGATGTGCGTATATTTACACACATTTTGAGTGGCAGGATAAGATTATTCATGGAATACCGTATTGAACATGACTCTATGGGCGAAGTACAGGTTCCGGCTGACCGTTACTGGGGGGCCCAGACCCAGAGAAGTTTCCAGAACTTCCCTATTGGAACCGAAAAGATCCCCATGGAAGTAATCCGCGCTTTTGCCATTTTAAAAAAGGCAGCAGCTATTGCAAATAACCGCCTTGGAAAACTGGATGATAAGCGCCTTGCTCTTATTTCACAGGCCTGCGATGAGATACTGGCAGGTAAGCTGGATGACAACTTTCCACTGGCTGTATGGCAGACAGGAAGCGGCACCCAGTCCAATATGAATGTAAACGAAGTCATTGCAGGACGTGGAAATGCCATTGCAGTGTAAACGTAACCTTCACCAATCGAATCCATCCCAACTACA
>ENA-OQIG01000773-OQIG01000773.1-human-gut-metagenome-genome-assembly--contig:-NODE-773-length-16789-cov-1.638219_pt1 | contig 16789 bp, 24 predicted proteins | sample MGYA00242576_ERZ504741 | MGnify/ENA primary metagenome ERZ504741 (study PRJEB26092, sample SAMD00036436) | human gut metagenome | host: Homo sapiens | study: EMG produced TPA metagenomics assembly of... | reverse complement strand
ACCCGGGAAGCCGCCCCGGGGGAACCGGCTCCGGAAGAACCGGAAGAGGAACCTCTCACCACCTATGTGGGCCGGATCAACATTGTGGACAGCTTCTACAACTTCACCCCCATGGGGGTGTGGGAACAGGGGACCTACCGGGCCCTGACCCCGGAAGAGATCGACGGCCTGATCCCCCGGGCGGAACAGTACAAGAACATCAACCTGTGGTACAGTCTCCACAGCGACCAGAAATACATGGAGGAACATTTCCACGAAAACGACATTGTGTTCCTGGACCTGGGACCCCATTCCCTGGCGGAAAACAAGGACAGCCAGGGGAATCTCCGGTCCACCGCCTACCGGGTGTTCTGCATCGATGCCCTGAAAAACGGCCGTCTCCGGTTCCCCTATGAGGAGGGGATCTACGAACTGGTGCCGGAAAGCCGTCTCTTGGATCCCCTTTCCATGGATACGGTGCTGCGGCTCCAGGAACCGGGGCTCTTTGCCGGGAAACAGCTGCTGCTCCAGCTCCGGGATGCTGGATCGCCGGGCCCTATGAGGTCCAGAAGAACATCCGCTTCGGCTGCTTCATCCAGAGCGATGTGCCGGAAAACCAGTACCTGCTCACCGCCTGCCCCCCGGAAGCCTGGCAGAAAGTGACCTTCTTCCCGGCGGAAGGAACCTGGGCCAGCCGGCAGGAAAAGACGGAATGGGTGTTCTGGCACCGGGTACCCGGGTCTCCTTCCCAGCTGGTGGACCGGGTGCCCGACGAAGTGCTGGTCCGGAGCCTGGTGAAAAGCGTCCAGGTGGAGGAAGGGGACCTGGTGAAGCCGGCGGTGCTGAAAAGCTTCCTGGAACGGGAAAAGACCCGGCTGTTCACCGACCTGCCTCGGGAATCCGGAAAGGACGGCTGGAACGGCTGGAAGCCATCCTGGAAGGGGATGAGGCTGCCCGGGAAGACTATGCCCAGGTAAGCGCTTTCCTTTACCGGCAGCTGCTGGACAATGGGGACAAACGGTGGAGCCAGGATTTCATCACCCGGCTGCTGGAACGGTATCCGGATATCTGGCAGGAACTGGGCAGTGCCAAAGGGCTGCCTTCCCGCACCCGGAAGGCCCTGGCCCAGGCGGAGCAGCGGAAGATCCGGCAGGCCCAGCCCCGGTCCCTGGAAGAACTGGGGGAACGGATCAACGGCCTGCCCGCTTCCGGCACCAGCAGCCGGAAGGCCCTGGACTACCTGGTCACCGCCATCCAGAAGGAACGGCCCCAGTACAGCCGGAACCTGATCCTGAACCTGCTGATCTGCACTCACCAGGGGTTCCTGACGGTATTCTCCGGGGCCCCGGGCAGCGGCAAGACCTCTTTCTGCAACCTGCTGGGGAAGGTGCTGGGGCTGACCCAGTTCGACCGGAAAACCGGCCCCCAGGACATTATGAGCACCGCCAACCGGTATGTGCCCGTGTCCGTGGAACGGGGCTGGACCTCCAAACGGGACCTGATCGGGTACTACAACCCCCTTACCCGGACCTTCGAGGAAAGCAACCGGGAGGTGTATGACGGGCTGCGGCTGCTGGACTGGGAAAAGACCCACGGCGTCCGCCAGTACCCCTATTACATCCTACTGGACGAAGCAATCTGTCCCCCATGGAATACTACTGGGCGGACTTCATGAACGTGTGCGATGACTGGGATGGGGAGCACACCCTGAGCCTGGGCCACAACCACCGGTTCCAGCTGCCGGAGACCCTCCATTTCCTGGCCACCATCAACAACGACCACACCACCGAGACCCTGTCTCCCCGGCTCATCGACCGGGCCTGGATCGTCACCCTGCCCCACAGCGATGTGGTGCCGGAGATCCAGCCGGGGCTCAGCCAGGGCGAGATCCAGCTGCTGTCCTGGAGCCAGCTGAAGAGCCTCTTTGACGTGGCCTACCGGGAAAGCTGCCAGCTGACGGGGGTGGAACAGAATGTATACGACCGGATCCGGGCCCGTCTGGCGGAACAGAACATCTACCTGAGCATGCGGATCGAACTGGCCATCCGCCGGTACTGGAAGGTGGCTTCCCGGCTCATGGAACCGGAAGACCACATCCGGCCCGGGATCATCGCCCTGGACTGGGCGGTGGCCCAGAAGATCCTGCCGAAACTCAGCGGCAACGGGGCGGAATACGAAAAATGGCTGATCCAGTTCCGGGACGACTGTGCAGGCAACCGGATGGTCCAGAGTGCGGCTCTCCTGGACCAGATCCTCCAGTGGGGGAACCGCCGGATGAAGTTCTTCCAGTTCTTCCATTAAGATGGATATGGAACCGACCATCCGTCTCCGGGAACAGAACGGAGAAACCCTGACCCTGCCGGTGACCCGGGAGGCCCGTCCCTATTCGGCGGAACGGGTGCTGGCCGCAGCCGGCCGCCAGGGGTACGGGAAAATCTCCATTACGACCTGGAACTGCCGAGCCCACGTGGACCGGGCATCCAGGAGGCGGCGGCCGCCTGAACGGGAAGCCGCTGAACAGCCTGTTCGACAGCCGCCGTCACATGGTTCTGTTTCCCTACAATATCTTTGCCTATCACATGGGCTGGTGGAGCTGGAACTCACCCTCCGGCTGGAGGACGGCAGCCAGCAGATGTGGTACACGGACCTGCTGCCGGTACTGATCCAGCCCTCCCCCCAGCAGGAAAACCTGAAGGCCATGGTGGAATTCATCTACGCCCACCAGGGGCCTCTGCTCCGGGAAAAAGGGCCGGGGACTGCCGGTCCGGACCGGGACGGGTTCCAGGATTTCCTCTCCCAGCTGACCCTGGCGGAGGAGACCCTCCAGGTGTATGAAGAAAGCTACGGGTATTTCAAGGCCAACTGCCGGCACACCCTGGAGAGCGCGGAAGTGGTGGACTGGACGGAACGGGTCCAGACCGTAAGCCCCCACACCCTCCAGTACCTGGTCCGGCATCCGGAACATCTGAAGGAAGCCCCTTCGGGATCCGGTGGGGAACCGGACGGTGCTGCCGGAAAAACTCCTGAGCACCCAGACAAAATGAGCCGGGACGTGTACGAAAACCAGGTGGTGGTCAGCTTCCTCCAGCGGATGCTCTACGACATCGGGGAGGAGGGGAAGGAGATCTGGACCCTGCTCCGGGAAATGGATCTGCCGGACCAGGACCGGGAAGGGTACCGGCTGTCCTCCCAGGTGCTGTACGAAAATGCCGCCCATATGCTCCGGAGCTTCCTGGAACGGTGTGAGGAAGTGGAGGAGCGGCTCCAGGAAATGTTTGTCAGCTACCGGCAGATCCTGCCGGTGACCCTTCTGGACGCCTCCCATCTGCCAAGCCCACGGAGCCCTTTTTCCGGGTGCCCCAGTATTACCGGATCTATCTGTGCATCCACCGGTGGTACCAGACCGGCTGCCGGCACTTCCCCCGGGAGCGGATGCTCCTGAACCTGTACGAAAACACCTTTGTGTTCGAGATCTACTGCCTGGCCCGGCTGCTCCACCTGTTCCGGCAGGAGGGGTTCGTGCTGGAAGAGGGCCGGCACCAGGAGTACAGCCTGGGGAACCGGCACCTGTACGACACCAGCGGATACCAGAACGTGTACCGCTGCGCCAGGGCGGGGAAGAGCTGACCCTGTACTTCCAGCCGGTGATCACCGACCACCCGGAAGAGGGGGCCGGCGGCATCCACCTGTACCGGAACACCACCTACGCCTTCAAGCCCTGGAAGAGGGCCATTACTACACCCCGGACTATCTGCTGAAGTGGAAATCCGGGAACCGGGAAACTACCTGATCCTGGACGCCAAGTACAGCTACCGGAAAAAGGTACTCCAGGAACTGATGCCGGAAATGAGCTACAAGTACCTGCTGTCCCTCAGCCGGTGCCTACGAGGAAGAGGGGAAGAAGGTGGAGCCGGCGGTCCGGGGCCTGGAGATCCTCTACGGGCTCACAAATGGGGAGCAGGAACTGGAAAGCTTCTACAACTGCCGGCTCCCGGCACCAGCATCCTCCCTGCCGCCAACGTGATCCCCTTCGCCGAAACCGTAACCGAAGAGAACCAGCAGAAGAACATCCGGGAGCTGCTCCGGGAGATGAGGGGGTAAGGGCTGCGTTTGGCTTCCATCAGCCGCTGAACGCTGACCGCTGCCGGGGGACTGTTGCATGAGCAGCAGCCCCCTTTTCCCGTGCATCTCCCGTCCATTTGTGATATGATAATATATCAGAGTGTTATTTTTATTTGACAAAGGGGAATGACCATGACGAAACCTGCTTTTTATATTACGACGCCCATTTACTATCCCAGCGCCGACCTGCACATCGGACACGCCTACTGCACCACCATTGCCGACACCATCGCCCGGTACAAACGGGCCAACGGCTTTGATGTCCAGTTCATCACCGGCAGCGACGAACACGGCCTGAAGATCCAGCGGAAAGCGGAATCCTTCGGGGTGAAGCCCATCGAATACACCGACAAGATCGTGGCGGACTTCAAGAAGCTGTGGGAGATGCTGGGGGTCAGCTACACCTCCTTCGTCCGCACTTCCAGCCCGGAACACGAAAAGACCGTCCAGACCCTGCTCCAGAAAGTCTGGGAACAGGGGGACATCTACAAAAAGGACTATGAAGGCCTGTACTGCGTGCCCTGCGAATCCTTCTGGACCGAACACCAGGTGGAGGAAGCCGGGGGCGTGTGCCCGGACTGCGGCCGTCCTGTGGAAAAGATGCGGGAAAGCAGCTATTTCTTCCGGATGTCCAAATATGCGGACCGGATCCTGGAATACATTGAGACCCATCCGGATTTCATCCAGCCCGTATCCCGCCGGAACGAAATGATCAACTTCATCAAACAGGGGCTGGAAGACCTGTGCATCAGCCGGAGCAGCTTCGACTGGGGCATCCAGGTGCCCTTCGATCCCAAACACGTGGTGTACGTGTGGTTCGATGCCCTGCTGGCCTACTTCACCGGCATCGGCTTCGGCCGGGATATGGACAAGTTCAACCGGTTCTGGCCGGCGGACCTCCACCTGGTGGGGAAGGAAATCGTCCGGTTCCATACCATCATCTGGCCGGCCATGCTGATGGCCATGGGCTTCGACCTGCCCAAGGAAGTGTACGGCCACGGCTGGCTGGTGGTGGACGGGGACAAAATGTCCAAATCCAAGGGCAATGTGGTGGATCCGGTGCAGCCCATCCAGGAATTCGGGGCTGATGCCGTCCGCTATTTCCTGCTCCGGGAAATCAACCTGGGCAGCGACGGGAACTATTCCCGGAAGGGCCTGATCAAGCGGTTCAACTCCGATCTGGCCAACGACCTGGGGAACCTCCAGTACCGGACCGTTCCATGATCGACAAATACCACGGGGGCATCGTCCACAAGACCGTGGTGGAAAGCGAAACCGATGAGAAGTTCCGCAGCCTGGCCGCCGAAACCCTGCAGAACTACCGGGCCGCCATGGACAAATACGCCCTGAACGACGGGATCAAGCCATCTGGCCTATGTGGGGGCCGCCAACAAGTACATCGACGAAACCACGCCCTGGATCCTGGCCAAGGATCCGGCCCAGGCCAAACGGCTGGAAGCGGTGATGTACAACCTGGCCGATGCGGTCCGGAACATCGCCATCCTGATTTCCTCCATGATGCCCTTCACCGCGCCCAAGATCTTCGAGCAGCTGGGTCTCACCGTACCGGAACAGTTCGATCTGAACGACGTGGCCTGGGGCAATTTCCCCGACGGCACCAAAGTGGCCAAGGGCCAGCCCATCTTCCCCCGGATCGAGGAAGAAGAGGAAGACAAGCCGGCAGAAGCCAAGAAGGAAGCCAAACCGGCCAAAAAGGAAAAGAAAGCCGACAAAAGAAACGCCGGCGTGGTGACCCCGGACCAGTGCACCATCGAAGATTTCGGCAAGCTGGACCTGCGGGTGGGCACCATCCTCAGCGCGGAAAAGATGCCCAACGCGGACAAGCTGCTGAAGATCCAGGTGCAGGTGGGGGACGAAACCCGCACCATCGTATCCGGCATCGCTCCCTACTATAAGGAAGAGGAGCTCACCGGCAAAAACGTGATCGTCATTGCCAACCTGAAGCCCGCCAAGCTCCGGGGTGTGGAATCCAGAGGGATGCTCTTGGCCGCTTCAGACGGGCAGGGGAACCTGAAACTGGCGGAAGTGCCGGGGATCGCCTCCGGCAGCAAGGTGAAATAATATGAAAAAACTTCCTTTGTTCGATACCCATGCCCATGTGGACGTGGAGGATTTCGACGCTGACAGGGAAGAGCTGCTCCGGGCAATCGGAGAGACCATGGCCGGGATCATTGATCCCGGCTGTGACATTCCCAGCTCCAAAATGGCCCTCCGCCTGGCCCACCAGTACCCCTTTGTGTGGGCGGCGGTGGGGATCCATCCGGAAGAGATCGGCCACAGCTCCCTGGAGGACCTGGACCAGATCGAAGCATGGTGCGCGGATCCCCGGGTGGTGGCCATCGGGGAGATCGGCCTGGATTATTACAATGACGAGCACTCGCCCCATGGCCTGCAGCAGGAATTCCTGATCCGCCAGCTGGACCTGGCCCGGAAAACCGGCCTGCCGGTGATCATCCACGACCGGGAATCCCATGAGGACGTGCTCCGGATCATCCGGGAAGAGGGGAAGGACGTCCGGGGGGTGCTCCACTGCTTTTCCGGGGACTGGGCCATGGCGGAAGAGGCCCTTGCCCTGGCTGGTACCTGGGGTTCGGGGGCACCAGCACCTTCAAGAACGACCGGGGGGTGCGGGCCATCCTGGCCCGGGTGCCAGAAGAGAGGATCCTCTTCGAGACCGATTCCCCCTACATGGCGCCGGTGCCCCACCGGGGGAAGCGGAACAACCCCCTCTACACCGCCATCGTGGCGGAACGGGCGGCGGAACTCCGGGGCACCACACCGGAAAAAATCATGGAAAGTTCAACAAATAATGCAAAAAAGCTGTTTTTCCGGCTGAAAACCCGGTAATACACGTGTAAAGTCTACAGATTCGTCACAAATTAGATCAGCCAAAACGTACAGAATTATCACCAGGTACTAATTTATTTTTGACAGGAATCGCCTTCTTATGGTATGATGCAGGCACTTTAAGGAGGCGAAACTTTGCGAAAATCACAACCTTTTAAGCGTCCCTACAAGTGGATTGTCGTTTGTCTGATGCTGGCTGCCAGCGTGAACTTCCTGGGCTTCGCGGCCCAGCCCAAGACCGTAAGCATTAAAGTGGACGGACAGACCATCAATCTGAAGACCAGAGCCCTGACGGTTCAGGTGCCCTGGAAGAAGCCGGTGTCGTTCTTCAGAAAGCCGACGGATATGAACTGGTCGGCGATGAAAAACTCAGCGACGGAGCCACCATCGAAGTGGTACGGGCCATGCCTGTAAAAGTATGGAAAGCGGGAAGAACCACCGAATATACCATTGGACGCAAAACTGTGCGAGATGTATTGAATGCTGTGGGAGTGGACTACAGTGGATTCCAGGTCTACCCGGGACTGGACACGGAAGTGACCCCGGACATGACCATCCACATCATTTCTCCCACCAACAAACTGGCCACCGAAACCCGGGAAATCCCCTATGAAGTGGAGATGCGGAACAATGACAACCTGCCCCGTGGCAGACAGAACGTGATCTCTGCCGGCCAGAACGGGGTGGAAAAAGTCACCTACCGGGAAATCAGGGTGGGCAGTGAAACGGTGAGACAGGAACTCCACAGGGAGGTCGTTGCGGAACCTGTTTCAGAAATCGTGGAAGTGGGTACGGGGAACAACCTGAATATGATCGAAACCTCCCGTGGTTTCGTCCGTTACCGCTCCGCCCGGACGGTGGAGGCTTCGGCCTACACCCTGGCGGAAGGCAGCGGCACAGGACTCACCTCCACCGGCGTGGTCCCCTATCATGGGGTAGTGGCCGTGGATCCGGACGTGATCCCCTACGGCACCCGCATGTACATCCCCGGCTACGGCTTTGCTGTGGCGGCGGACTGCGGCGGCGCCATCAACGGGAACACCATCGACCTGTTCATGGAAGATTATGGCGATGCCATTTCCTGGGCCGGCGGGACGTGACGTATATTTCTTGGAATGACAGACAGGAGAAAATCGTGCTGAAAGAAGTGCTGGTAGTAGAAGGCAAGATGGATACCGTGGCGGTGAAGAAGGCAGTGGATGCCGAAACCATCGAGACCGGCGGGTTCACCCTGGCTCCCTATACGCTGGCCCGGATCGAAGCAGCCTACAGGAAACGGGGGATCATCATCATGACTGATCCCGACGGCGCGGGGGAGAGGATCCGCAAGTTTTTGACGGAGCGCTTTCCCCAGGCCGGACAGGCTTTTGTGCCCAAGGCGGAGGCCCTGGCCCACCATGACGTGGGCATCGAACAGGCCCGGCCCGAAGCCATCCGCAAAGCCCTGTCCAGGGTCCGTTTCCAGGAAATGAAGCCCCGAAAGGAATTTTCCTCTCGGGACTTGTTTGTTTCCGGGCTGTCCGGGTCGCCGGAGGCAGTGGCCCGGCGGGACAGACTGGGGGCCATCCTGGGCATTGGCTACGGCAATGCCAAACAGATGGTGAACCGGCTGAACAATTACGGGGTGACCCGGGAGGAATTCCAGGCCGCCCTGGCAGAAATCGAAGGGGAAGGGAAATAAGGTATGCTGCATCCAGTGATCGCCAGCCGGGACGTGACCCGGTACATTCTCGATACATTCGGCCTCCGGGCCAAGAAGAAATTCGGCCAGAATTTCCTGATCAATGAGCAGGTGGTCCGGGGCATCGCCCGGGAAGCCCAGGTGGGCCCCGGGGACCTGGTGCTGGAAATCGGACCGGGGATCGGCACCCTGACCCAGGCCCTGGCGGAAACCGGGGCTCAGGTGAAAAGCGTGGAGATCGACCGGACCTGCTGCCGGTGCTGGCCAAAACCCTGGAAGGGTATGACAATGTGGAGATCGTCCCCGGGGACGTGCTGAAGGTGGACCTGGGAGCAGTGACGAAGCACCGGCCCTTTACGGTGGCCGCCAACCTGCCCTATTACATCACCACCCCCATCATCTTCGCCCTGCTGGAAGAGGATCTTCCCCTCCAAAGACTGGTGGTGATGGTCCAGAAGGAAGTGGCGGAGCGGATGATCGCTTCTCCGGGAGGGAAGGACTACGGCCCCCTGTCCCTGGCCCTCCAGTATTATTCCCGGCCCAGACTGGCCATCCCGGTGCCCGCCCGGGACTTCATGCCCGCCCCCAGGGTGGATTCCATGGTGGTGGTCTGCGAGAAACGGGAACATCCGGCGGTGGACGTGCCCGCCAAAGTGTTTTTCCGGGTAGTGAAGGCGGCCTTTTCCCAGCGGCGGAAGATGCTCAGCAACTGCCTGAAGAACCTGGGGCTTTCCGGTGACCAGGTGCAGCAGCTGCTGGCGGAAGCCGGCATCGACGGGAAGCGCCGGGGAGAATCCCTGACCATGGAGGAATTCGGGAACCTGGCCCGGGCCTACCGGAACCAGGCGGAACCATGAGCAGCCGGTACAAGTTCTTTGCCCACCGGCAGTGCGAATTCTTTCCCTGCCACCAGGGAGCGGATCCGGAACGGTTCAACTGCCTGTTCTGCTTCTGTCCCCTGTACCTGGTGCCGGACTGCGGCGGGGAGTTCACCCGTCTCTCCGGGGGCGCCAAGGACTGCAGCGGCTGCCTGCTGCCCCACGATCCGGACCGGTATGACCAGGTGATCCGGACCTTGCAGAAAAAAGTTTTCAGGCCTTTTGACAAAAAATAGTCAAAGGGCTTGATTTTTTTGGAAACATGCTATTATAGATACTGTAGTTAGCACTCCAGCGAAATGAGTGCTAATAAAAATCACAAACAACCCATTGCTCATAGAATGAAAGGGGATACGTAAGATGTTAAAACCTTTGGATGATCATGTTGTAGTTGAACCCATTGTACAAGAAGAAAAAACCAGCAGCGGCATTTATCTGCCGGATACTGCCCACAAGGACAAACCCCAGACCGGCAAAGTGGTTGCCGTAGGCACCGGCCGTCTCATGGAAAACGGCACCCGGGTTCCTTCCGAAGTGAAGGCAGGGGATGTGGTGGTATTCGCCAAATACTCCGGCAGTGATGTAACCTGGACGGGAAAGATTACATCATCCTGAGAGACAGCGATATCCTGGCGGTTGTGGAAGACTGAACGCTTTCCTCCGTCCCGTTTCTGGTAGAAGATACCAAACCGTACATTATCTGGAATTAAGGAGTCGATTAGAATGGCTAAAATGATTAAATTTGATGAAGATGCCCGCCGCGGCCTGGAACGCGGTGTCAATGCCCTGCTGATGCCGTAAAGGTAACCCTGGGGCCCAAAGGCCGGAACGTTGTACTGGAAAAGAAATTCGGTTCTCCACCATCACCAATGATGGGGTGACCATTGCCAAGGACATCGAACTGGAAGATCCGTTCGAAAACATGGGCGCCGCCCTGGTCCGTGAAGTAGCCACCAAGACCAACGACATCGCCGGCGATGGGACCACCACCGCTACGGTCCTGGCCCAGTCCATCGTCCATGAAGGGATGAAGAACGTGGTGGCCGGTGCCAACCCCATGGTCCTGAAGAAAGGGATCAAGAAAGCCACCGATGCCCTGGTGGACGAACTGAAGAAGAGCGCAAAGACCGTAAGCACCAAGGAAGAAAAGGCACAGGTTGCCTCCATTTCCGCCGGTGACGAAGAAATCGGCGGCCTGATCGCCGATGCCATGGAAAAGTGGGCAACGACGGGGTCATCACCGTGGAAGAATCCAAGACCATGGAAACTTCCCTGGAAACCGTGAAAGGCATGCAGTTCGACCGTGGGTACATCTCCCCCTACATGGTAACGGATCCGGACAAGATGGAAGCCGTTATGAGCAATCCGTACGTATTCATTACGGATCGGAAGATCACTCTGATCAACGACATTATGCCCGTACTGGAAAAAGTGGTGCAACAGGGCCGTGAACTGCTGATCATCGCTGAAGACGTGGAAGGCGAAGCCCTGGCCACCCTGGTTGTGAACCGTCTGCGTGGCACCTTCAAGGCTGTAGCTGTGAAGGCTCCTGGCTTCGGTGACCGCCGGAAGGCCATGCTGCAGGATATCGCCACCCTGACCGGTGCCACCGTGATCAGTGAAGAAGTGGGCCGGAAACTGGACAGCGCTACTGGCTGACCTGGGTACTGCCGGTCAGGTACGGGTGACCAAGGACATGACCACCATCGTGGACGGCGGCGGCGACAAACAGGCCGTGGCTGACCGGGTGGCTTCCATCAAGGCCCAGATCCCTGAAACCACTTCCCAGTTCGACAAGGAAAAACTCCAGGAACGCCTGGCCAAACTGTCCGGCGGCGTAGCCGTAATCAAGGTTGGGGCTGCCACCGAAACCGAACTGAAAGACAAGAAACTGCGTATCGAAGATGCCCTGAACGCCACCCGTGCTGCTGTGGCGGAAGGCATTGTGGCCGGCGGCGGCACTGCCCTGCTGCAGGTACAGCCGGTACTGGACGAACTGGAAGCCAAGGCTGAAGGGGACGAAAAGACCGGTATCGATATCGTAAGACGGGCCATTGAAGCACCGGTACGGCAAATCGCCAGCAACGCCGGTCTGGAAGGGGCCGTCATCGTGGAAGCCGTGAAGAAGGCTGCCAAGGGCACCGGCTTCAACGCTGCCACCGAAGAATATGTGGACATGATCAAAGCCGGTATCGTGGATCCCTGCAAAGTGACCCGTTCTGCTCTCCAGAACGCCGCTTCCATCGCTTCCATGATCCTGACCACGGAAGCCGTAGTAGCCGACAAACCGGCTGAAAAAGGCGCTGCTCCCGCTCCTGCCATGGGCGGCGGCATGCCCGGCATGATGTAAGAAGAAGCCGTTGAGCGGTAAAAAAGGGGTTGCTGTACGGAATGTGCAGCAATCCCCTTTTTTGCACAAAAATCCTATTTACGAATCATTCTTAAAATGCTATACTGTATCCATCAACTAGATTTGATCTGTACGAACAGAGGAGGAATATACTATGGAAAAACGGACTGTGAATTTGCCGGCAACCCTGTGGCCCTGGTGGGGCCGGAAGTGAAAGTGGGCCAGCAGGCTCCGGATTTCAAACTGCTGGACAACAAACTGGGAGAAAAGACCCTGAAGGATTACGCAGGGAAGATCAAGGTGATCTCCGTGGTGCCCTCCCTGGATACCGGGGTGTGCGATGCCCAGACCCGCTGGTTCAACCAGGATGTGACCGGCCTGTCCCCTGATGTGGTGGTGCTCACCGTTTCCATGGACCTGCCCTTTGCCCAGGCCCGGTGGTGCGGTGCCGCCGGGGTGGAAAACGTGGTGACCTGTCCGATCACCGGGACGCTGATTTCGGGAAGAACTATGGCTTCCTGATGGACGGCCTGCGGCTGGAAGCCCGGGGCGTGGTGGTTGTGGACAAAAACGACAAGGTGACCTACGTGGAATACGTCCCCGAAGTGACCCACGCCATCAACTTCGACGGCGTGCTGGCCGCGGTGAAAGGGCTGCTGTAAGGATATAAAGGGGATGCTGCCGGGGCAGCATCCGGTCAGCTGTCAACTGCCAAAGGAAAGAACCCGCCTTTTTTGGGGGCGGGTTCTTTTTTGTGAAAAAAGGAGTTTCCCATGCCATCCCTGTTCCATTTCCTCCGCTCCAACCCCGTCCTTTTTCTGGCCTCGGCTGGGGCTTTGCTGTCTTTTTGGGTGGTGCCTCCTTCCGGGGCCCTGCTGGAGGCCCTCAATGTGCCGGTGCTGGCCATCCTGTTCTGCCTGATGGCGGTGATCGGGGGCCTGCGGGAAACGGGTTTCTTCGACCGTCTCCTGGACCATCTCCTGGGCCGTCTCCAGGATACCCGGCAGCTGGGGGCGGTGCTGGTGTTAGCCTGCTTCTTCGGGAGCATGTGGGTCACCAACGACGTGGCCCTGCTTACTTTCGTCCCCTTTGCCCTGCTGTCCCTGGAAGGCAGGGGACGGAAAAACAGGCGGCCCGGGTCATCGTGCTCCAGACCCTGGCCGCAACCTGGGGAGCATGGTGACCCCGGTGGGGAATCCCCAGAACCTGTACCTGTACTTCCGGTATCAGATGGACCTGGGAGAATTCCTCACCCTGCTGCTGCCCTACACCCTGGCCTCCCTGGTCCTGCTGGCGCTGGGGGTGGTCTTTTGGATCCCCGCCGCCCCTCGGAGAAAGGGGGAGGGGAGAAGCCGGACAGAAGGGGAACCGGCGGCCGGTGAGAGAGGAACGGGTCCTGGGGGGCCTGTTCCTCCTGTGCCTTCTCACCGTGGCCCGGATCATGGACTGGCGGCTCACCCTGGGGTGGTGACTTTGACCATCCTGCTGTACCGGCCCCGGTGGTTCCGGTGGGTGGATCTTCCCCTGCTGGCCACCTTTGTGGCCTTCTTCGTGCTGATCGGGAACCTGGGCCAGGTGCCGGCCTTCCGGCAGCTGCTGATCGGGTTCCTGGAGGGGCGGGAATTCCTCACCGCCCTCCTGGCCAGCCAGGTGATCAGCAATGTGCCGGCGGCGGTACTGCTGTCCGGGTTCACGGACAACGGGAAAGCCTGGTGCTGGGCACGGACATCGGGGGCCTGGGCACCCTGATCGCCTCCATGGCCAGCCTGATCTCCTATGGCTTCTTCGTCCGCCGCTATCCCTGGCTCCAGGGCTACTATCTGAAGATCTTCACCCTGGCCAATCTGGCCTTCCTGGTGGTCCTGGCCGGATGGCGGGGTGAGGGAAATCTTGTCACCGGTCACCGGATGGAGGTCAATGGGCGGAGGAAGGAATCCGGGCTGCGTTTCTGTTCCGGGCCAAACGTCAGCCGCGTTTGGCTTCCATCGGCCGTCGACTGCTGACCGTTGACAGGCCGGCTGCCCCTGCAGCGGCCCTTTCCCATTGACAACCCCCGGGAAAAACTCTATAATTTACAAGATATGGTAGTAGCCAAAAAGCCTATAAAGGAGTCGTGAAACATGGCTGAACAAACAATTTTGACCGAAGAAGGTCTCAAAAAATTAGAAGACGAACTGGATTACCTCCGGTCCGAGAAACGGCAGCAGGTTGCCGAACGGCTGAAAGTCGCCATTTCCTACGGGACATCAGCGAAAACTCCGAATATGACGATGCCAAAAACGAACAGGCCTTTGTGGAAGGTCGGATCCTGACCCTGGAAAACATGATTCGGAACGCCCAGATCATCAAGGATACGGACATTACCAAAAACGTGGTATCCCTGGGCTGCAAAGTGAAGATCGAAGACATGGAAACCCATGACCAGGAAGAATACACCGTAGTGGGGACCACCGAAGCCGATCCCATGGCCGAACCGCCCCGGATCTCCAACGAATCCCCGGTGGGCAAAGCCATCCTGGGCCAGAAAGTGGGCGCTGTGGTGAAGGTCACCACCCCCATCGGCGAACTGGATTACAAGATCGTGCGGTAAGCCGTCCCGGCAGCAAGAAGAAAGCCGCCGACAAGGCCGCCAAATAATTTCGAATACAGAGAGAGCAGGAGGAATTTCATGTCCGACGAAAAGAAGAACCAACCGGACGTAGAGAAGGAAGCCCTGGCGGACGAAGACGTCAGCGAGCAGATGCAGGTCCGTCTGGACAAAATGCATAAATTGGAAGAAAAGGGCATCCGGCCTTTCGGCCATGCCTACCAGTGGACCCACCACACCAAAGAGGTCCACGACCAGGTGGAAGCCATGGAAGCCGCAGGCACCGTGGTGAAAGTGGCTGGCCGTCTCCTGGCCATCCGGGGCCACGGCAAGACCTGTTTCATGGATCTCCAGGACAAGACCGGCAAGATCCAGCTGTACGTCCGGAAGGACGAAATGGGCGAAGATGCCTACAGCGTGGTGAAACTGCTGGATATCGGGGACATCGTGGGGGTGGAAGGCCCTGTCTTCAAGACCCACATGGGAGAACCCTCCATCCGGGTCCAGAAACTGGAATTCCTCTCCAAGGCCCTGAAACCCCTGCCGGAAAAATGGCATGGGCTGAAGGATAAGGAAATCCGCTACCGTCAGCGGTATGTGGATCTGATCGTGAACCCGGAAGTCCGGGACGTGTTCGTGAAACGGACCCAGATCATCAAATGCATCCGGCAGGTGCTGGACGACCAGGGCTACCTGGAAGTGGAGACTCCTGTGCTGAACACCATTTCCGGGGCGCCACCGCACGGCCCTTCATTACCCATCACAATGCCCTGGACATCGATCTGTACCTGCGGATCGCCACGGAACTGAACCTGAAGCGTCTGGTGGTAGGGGGTCTGGAACGGGTGTACGAACTGGGCCGGGTGTTCCGGAACGAAGGGATGGACATCAAACACAACCCGGAATTCACCACCCTGGAATGCTATGAAGCCTTCGGGGATTTCAACACCATGATGGACCTGACGGAAAAGATCGTCACCACCTGTGCGGAAAAGGTCCTGGGGACCCTGAAAATCCAGTATGAAGCACGGAAATCGACCTGACCGGTCCCTGGACCCCGGATGACCATGATCGACGCTGTGAAGAAATACAGCGGCAAGGACTTCACCGGGGTGAAGGACGTGGAAACGGCCCGGCAGCTGGCCAGGGAAGCCGGCGTGGCAGTGGAACCCGCCTGGGGCGTGGGCAAGATCATCAACGCTTTCTTCGATGAATTCGTGGAAAAGAACCTGATCCAGCCCATTTTCATCACCGGCCATCCCAAGGAAATCTCCCCGCTGGCCAAGAGCAGCGCGGCGGATCCGGAAATCACCGACCGTTTCGAAGGGTACATCTTCGGCCGGGAACTGTGCAACGGCTTTACCGAACTGAACGATCCCCTGGACAGAAGGAACGGTTCGAAAAGCAGGTGGAAGAACGGAACGCCGGGGATGACGAAGCGGGCATGATGGACGAAGACTTCATCAACGCCTGATGCACGGCCTGCCTCCCACAGGGGGCCTGGGCATCGGCATCGACCGTCTGGTGATGTTCCTCACCGGGGCCGTCTCCATCCGTGACGTGCTGCTGTTCCCCACCATGAAGCCCCTGGACGGCGGGAAGAACGAAGCTCCCAAGGCTCCTGCCGCCGCTCCTCCTGCTGCAGCCGGGGAAACTGCCGCTGCACCGGCATTCACAACGGTGGCTCCCGAGAAGATCGACTTCTCCAACGTAACCATCGAACCCCTCTTCACCGACTATGTGGACTTCGACAAGTTTGCGGACTGCGATTTCCGGGTGGTGAAGGTGAAGGACTGCTTCGCCGTGCCCAAGAGCAAGAAGCTGCTCCAGTTCACCCTGGACGACGGTACCGGCACCGACCGGACCATCCTCAGCGGAATCAAGGCTACTACGAACCGGAAGAGCTGATCGGCAAGACTTGCGTGGCCATTGTCAACCTGCCGCCCCGGAAGATGATGGGCATCGAATCCTGCGGGATGCTGCTCAGCGCGGAACATATGGAAGGGGAAGAACGGAAACTCCATCTCCTGATGCTGGATCCCCACATCCCCGCCGGCGCGAAATTGTGCTAAAGGATGCAGCATAGCCGTATCCTTTGTCAGCGGTCAATTGTCAACGGTCAATTGCCGCAGGAGAAATTGCAGGCAAATTTTTTGCATGGGGAATCGGCACCGTAGGGGCTGCACGCCGGGCAGCCCGCCCAACGGCCGGCTGTTGTGCATAACGGCCGCCGGGCCTGCGGCCCCTACGGTTCTGCCATCCCATCAATCACTAAGGACCCGTCTCTCATAAAGACGGTCCTTTCCTTCGGCCATTGACAGAGG
>ENA-OQIG01000772-OQIG01000772.1-human-gut-metagenome-genome-assembly--contig:-NODE-772-length-16803-cov-2.336292_pt1 | contig 16803 bp, 21 predicted proteins | sample MGYA00242576_ERZ504741 | MGnify/ENA primary metagenome ERZ504741 (study PRJEB26092, sample SAMD00036436) | human gut metagenome | host: Homo sapiens | study: EMG produced TPA metagenomics assembly of... | reverse complement strand
CCGATGCCCGAAAGCGTATCCATCACTAAGGGTAAAACGACTGGCCCGGCGATAGTCTTCATCCCGAGCCGCTGAGCGTGCCCTGAATGATCGTAATCAGCATCTCATCCATCAAATTTCCCTGCACGTTGGCGCATAACTCACCATCAAGTAGCAGGTAATCTGCCATATTTGCTTTCAGCGAGTTGAAGATTTGCAGATCGCGGCCCACCTGACTGAATACGATCCGACATCCCGCCAGCCGCAGTTTTTGCACGCTTTCTGCGTGATCTAAAATCGCGTCTGCCGGAATAATCAGATGTAATAACCGTGGTGGTAAAGGGCTGTTTTCCAGCTGTTCAAGCAGTTCATTTACCAGTGTGGTGCTACTCAAACCGGCAACGGAAAGGGGGAGGGCGATGCTTAAGCCTTTACTGGCAACCGCTTTTGCGGCCTGCTGGAAAAAATCGTGGAATACCCGTCGGTCAAGAGCATGGCTAAGTGCCGGATCGCTGAAGCTACGTCGAAATGTTTGTTCATCAATAATCTCGCCTTCGCAACTCCAGAGCTTAAGTGAAATCAGCCACAAATTACGCGCTTGCGGGATCCGCGGCGAAGCGACACCGTGGGCGATCATCATCAACTGATTCTCTTTAATCATCCGCCACTGTTCATCAAGCGACATCACCGCCCGTTCGCTATGTGCGGCAGCTTGCTGCGGTTCGTAAACCGTCACCCGGCCCCGTCCACCATTTTTGGAGGCATAACAGGCGATATCAGCCTGCGACATCACTTCAGCCGCCTGATGATTGTTGTCATCAATCAAGGTAATCCCGGCACTGGCACCTACCCGATGTACACGTCCTTCCCAGATAAAGTGATAGTCATTTACGGCGCTGATAATGCGTATAGCGATAAAACGCGCACTTTCGACATTACAATCTGGCAGCAGCAGACCAAATTCATCGCCACCGAGTCGCGCCAGCACGTCGCTGGAGCGCAGCATACTCAGCATCAATGACGCCAGTTCGCGCAACAAAGCGTCGCCAGCGGCGTGCCCGGCGCTGTCATTCACCGCTTTAAAGCGATCAAGATCGATAAACAACCAGTGCATGTCGCTGATGTGTACTGTTTACCGTTTGCAGCAGGATGCGTAGTTGCTTCTCAAAACTGGCGAGATTGGCGAGATGCGTCAGTGCATCATGGGAGGCGCTGTAGCTCAGCTGGCGCAGCATTTTGCGCGATTCGGTGACGTCCTGAATCACCAGAACCGAACCAATATTGCTGCCGTCCAGAGTACTTAACGGCGTAATACTGTAATGCACGTCGTAGCTGCCGCCGCTTCGGCAGTGCAACACCACATCTTGTTCAATCGCGGAACGTGAGGTGTCGGCACTGTAAATGTTCTCCATTAATGGTCCGTTGTCGCCAAAAGTAATATGCAACACCGTCAGGAGTGGAACACCTAACGCTTCTTCCTGCGTCCAGCCGCTCATCTTCTCCGCCACCGGATTCATAAAGGTAATTTTCATCGCCATATCAATACAGACCACGGCTTCACCGATGGAATCAAGCGTAATGTGCAGGCGCTCTTTTTCCTGAAACAATGCCTCGTTAAGCTGTTTAACCTCGGTCATATCTATATTAATGCCGAGCAGACGTTCGACTTCGCCTTCTTTATTCAGTTCCCGGTTGGCGAGGGCGCGGATATGGCGGATGCCATCTTTCACGGCAATGCGAAATTCCAGTTTAAAGGGAGAGCGCGATTGCAATGAATCGCGAATCACTTTTTCGGCGTGCTGGCGATCTTCCGGCAGCACGCACTCGTACCACACCTGCCAGTTCGGTTTGATATGCGGAGGAATTTCATACAGCTCGAACATCCGCTTATCCCAGCTATAAATATTCGGCTTAAGCTCCCACTCCCAGATGCCAATCCCGCCCGCTTCGTTAGCCAGCGTGATGCGCTCCATCAGTTGCTGATTCACCTGCTCGGTGCGTTTTAGCTCGTTAATGTCTTCAATCTGAGCGATAAAATAGAGCGGCGTACCATCGGTGTGGCGCACCAGTGAGACGGCAAGCAACGCCCAGACAACATCGCCATTGCGGTTGTAGTAGCGTTTTTCCATTGAATAGGTGTTTATTTCACCGCTGATCAGCTTTTCAACCTGTTGCAGATCTTTATTGAGATCCTCCGGCCAGGTCAGTTGCTGAAAGGTGAGTCCGCGCAGTTCTTCCTGACTGTAACCGAGAAACTGGCAGAGCGCTTTGTTGGATTGCAGCCATTGCCCCTCGGTGCCCACTAATGCCATGCCGATGGCGGAATATTCCATCGCGTTCCGAAAGCGGGTTTCGCTTTCGGAAATGTGTTTGCGTTCCGCACGAAAGGCATACATCACCATGGTCATGATGTTGGCGGGCAGCAGGATCAGCAAAAACGGTAGCCACGGCATATGGCTCATCAGGTATGTACGCGGCGTAGCAAGCAGGGAGGGATCCGCGGCCATCATCAGTGACACCATCATCACCGTGGTAAGGAAGATCAAAAAGGCTTCCATTCGTGGCAGGCGCACGGCGCTCCACATCAACAGCACAATAATGAAAGTAAAAGGCCACGGCAGATATAGCATCGAAAGCCAGCTTAACGTCAGTGTGATGGCTAACGTGAGCAGCGACTCAAAAAGCAACCGTGGGTTGCGATGGCGCAGCAGATAGTGTGGTTTAAATAACAATCCCAGCGGCACCAGTGCCAGTGCGCCGATGGATTCTGACAGTACCCATATCAAAAATGCCCTGAGAGGATCGTCTCCGGGCGTCAGCAGGATAACCAGAACACCCCCTAACAGAGGCGGAACAATGGCGCTGCCGAGTGCCAGACGCAGCCAGTCAGCCAGATTTTGCAAGGGTTATACCACGGCAGCAATTTACGTAGCAGCACTGCCCCGACCACGGCTTCAACAATATTGATGGTCGTCCAGGTCATGTTCAGCGAGCTGGTGGAAAAAAGCAGGATGGATGCGGCGATATTTCCCAGCGAGCAGCTCAGCGCAATTCCCGGCCACATACGCCCGGCATGGCGATAAAACGCCACCATCATGATGGACGTCGGGAACCACAGTGGGGCGAGTTGGGTGCCAAACTGCGAAAGCTCAAGCGAGAAAAGGGTAAAGATAAACGAGACTAAACCTAAACTGACCAGGTGAAGCAGCGGGTGGGGCAGGGCAATTAATACATGCTGTGATTGTTTGCTCATTACCGCTTTATCCGCAAGACCAGGTCGCCAGTATTCGTTTCTGTGTTTATGCTAGTACAAAAGTTTTACATTTTATATGCGAATTGCTCATAAAGTGACGTAAAGGCGGATAATTTGCGCAACTGCGTATAACATTTTTTACCTTGTATAAAACCGATCAACGTAATTTGCCACCGGGAATTCTTCGTCAACAATTAACTCTGAGCGCGCGGCAACGCTATTCGACTGGTATCAGACGGATGAAATCCCTATAATTGCCGCGTTTGGCGCTTCGTCGCCCCATCCTAACATCCAGGTTAATCAGGTCGCTAAATATATGACTGATCAGTCTCATCAGTGCGTCATTATCGGTATCGCTGGCGCATCGGCTTCCGGCAAGAGTCTTATTGCCAGTACCCTTTATCGTGAATTGCGTGAGCAAGTCGGTGATGAACACATCGGCGTAATTCCCGAAGACTGCTATTACAAAGATCAAAGCCATCTGTCGATGGAAGAACGCGTTAAGACCAACTACGACCATCCAGCGCGATGGATCACAGCCTGCTGCTTGAGCATTTACAAGCGTTGAAACGCGGCTCGGCAATTGACCTGCCGGTTTACAGCTATGTTGAACATACGCGTATGAAAGAAACGGTGACGGTTGAGCCGAAGAAGGTCATCATTCTCGAAGGCATTTTGCTGCTAACGGATGCGCGTTTGCGTGACGAACTTAACTTCTCAATTTTCGTTGATACCCCGCTGGATATCTGCCTGATGCGCCGCATCAAGCGTGACGTTAACGAGCGTGGGCGTTCAATGGATTCAGTGATGGCGCAATATCAAAAAACCGTGCGCCCGATGTTCCTGCAATTCATTGAGCCTTCTAAACAATATGCGGACATTATCGTGCCGCGCGGCGGGAAAAACCGCATCGCCATCGATATATTGAAAGCGAAAATAAGTCAGTTCTTTGAATAAGCTTGATAAATTGTGTACCGTTCAGTGATAACCTGGTATGCCCTTGACGTAATTGGCGTTAAGGGAGTGATGCGCGAAAGGAGAAAATGCCATGCGTCTGTGTGACCGAGATATTGAAGCCTGGCTTGATGAAGGCCGTTTGTCGATCAACCCACGTCCGCCAGTGGAGCGTATTAACGGCGCGACGGTGGATGTGCGCCTGGGCAATAAATTTCGTACCTTCCGTGGTCACACGGCAGCGTTTATCGATCTGAGCGGTCCCAAAGATGAAGTGAGCGCCGCGCTTGACCGCGTGATGAGCGATGAAATCGTGCTCGACGAGGGCGAGGCGTTTTATCTTCACCCAGGAGAGCTGGCGCTGGCGGTGACGCTGGAGTCGGTGACGCTGCCAGCCGATCTGGTGGGCTGGCTGGACGGGCGTTCTTCACTGGCGCGTCTGGGCTGATGGTGCACGTCACCGCGCACCGTATCGATCCGGGCTGGTCTGGCTGCATTGTGCTGGAGTTTTACAACTCCGGTAAGCTGCCGCTGGCGCTGCGTCCGGGCATGTTAATTGGTGCGCTGAGCTTTGAGCCGCTCTCCGGCCCGGCGGCGCGACCTTACAACCGCCGTGAAGATGCGAAATATCGCAACCAGCAGGCGCGGTAGCCAGCCGAATCGATAAAGACTAATTCAGGCCCATTGAGGATACCATGAGACGATTTCTGACGACGCTGATGATACTCCTGGTCGTGCTGGTGGCCGGGTTATCTGCGTTAGTATTGCTGGTGAATCCGAATGATTTCCGCGACTATATGGTCAAGCAAGTTGCTGCACGTAGCGGTTATCAATTGCAGCTCGACGGGCCACTGCGTTGGCACGTCTGGCCGCAGCTTAGTATCCTCTCCGGGCGAATGTCTCTCACCGCCCAGGGCGCAAGCCAGCCACTGGTTCGCGCCTACAACATGCGTCTGGACGTGGCGCTTTTACCACTACTGAGTCATCAACTGAGCGTTAAGCAGGTGATGCTAAAGGGGGCAGTGATCCAACTGACGCCGCAGACGGAAGCTGTGCGCAGTGAAGACGCTCCGGTTGCACCGCGCGACAATACCTTGCCGGATCTGTCAGACGATCGCGGATGGTCGTTTGATATATCCAGTCTTAAGGTGGCGGACAGCGTTCTGGTGTTCCAGCATGAAGATGACGAGCAGGTGACAATCCGCAATATCCGCCTGCAAATGGAACAAGATCCCCAACATCGTGGCTCATTTGAGTTCTCCGGGCGGGTTAATCGCGATCAGCGCGATCTCACGATATCCCTTAACGGTACGGTGGATGCTTCTGATTATCCGCATGATTTAATGGCGGCTATTGAACAAATTAACTGGCAGTTGCAGGGTGCCGATTTACCAAAACAAGGTATTCAGGGGCAGGGGAGTTTCCAGGTCCAGTGGCAGGAGTCACATAAACGCCTTTCATTTAACCAAATTAGTTTGACCGCCAATGACAGTACGCTGAGCGGGCAAGCACAGGTCACGTTGACAGAGAAACCGGAATGGCAGCTGAGACTGCAATTCCCGCAACTGAATCTTGACAACCTCATCCCCCTTAATGAAACAGCGAATGGTGAGAACGGTGCCGCGCAGCAGGCTGAGCCAATCAACGTTGCCGCGCCCGGTCATTTCTTCGCGTATTGATGAACCGGCCTATCAGGGACTGCAAGGCTTTACGGCTGATATTTTGTTGCAGGCCAGTAACGTGCGCTGCGCGGAATGAATTTTACAGATGTTGCCACGCAAATGACCAACAAGTCGGGTTTGCTGGAAATTACTCAACTGCAGGGCAAACTTAACAGTGGACAGGTTTCACTGCCGGGCACGTTGGACGCGACATCAATAAATCCGCGGATAAACTTCCAGCCACGGCTGGAAAACGTTGAGATTGGCACCATTCTGAAGGCGTTTAACTATCCGATTTCGTTGACCGGAAAGATGTCACTGGCTGGTGATTTCTCCGGTGCTGACATAGATGCCGACGCATTCCGCCACAACTGGCAAGGACAGGCACATGTCGAAATGACCGACACACGCATGGAAGGGATGAACTTCCAGCAGATGATTCAGCAAGCGGTAGAACGTAATGGTGGTGATGTGAAGGCCGCTGAAAACTTCGATAACGTGACGCGTCTTGACCGCTTTACCACCGATTTGACGTTGAAGGATGGCGTCGTGACGTTAAACGACATGCAAGGTCAATCGCCCATGCTGGCGCTTTCCGGCTGGTACGTTGAATCTGGCGGAGCAACCTGCGACACCCAGTTTGATATTCGGGTCGTGGGTGGCTGGAACGGAGAAAGCAAACTGATTGATTTCCTCAAAGAAACGCCAGTACCGCTGCGGGTTTATGGCAACTGGCAGCAACTTAATTACAGCCTGCAAGTGGATCAGTTACTGCGTAAACATCTACAGGATGAAGCAAAACGCCGTCTTAACGACTGGGCCGAGCGGAATAAAGATTCCCGCAATGGCAAAGATGTGAAGAAGTTGCTGGAGAAGATGTAGGTTACCAGGTGACCTGTCCTGTAGGCCTGATAAGACGCGTAAAGCGTCGCATCAGGCGTTCGTGGCGGCACCATTATATTCTGAATATGTAAGATCGAAGGCTGTTCCGTTCACTTGATGTTCCTCGCTACTATGGAACGCTCAAGCCGGTGAACGTGCAGGGTGGCTCAATCGCCACCACCCTGGCAACCCAGGCTCCCGGCGGTAAATCGCCGCTGGCGTGGTTCCCTCATCTTATTCCTTTCGGCTATCGGGTACGGGCGCGAGGTAACATCACTGTAAAACGCGCCCTCAGCCACATCCATGTGGGCTGCCCCGGCCTTCAGGGAACGCCTCGGCGATTTTGACGCCACCAACATCGGTGCAGTTTGTAATTAAAGCGCAAGAATATCTTTAAATGAAAACGAATACTCTACTGCTCCTTATGCATAACATTTCCTTTTAATTGCAACTTTACTCGTCCTTCCGCTTTCAGTAGTGTGTCATCGCGCATTTCGACTTCATCTTTGCAAGGACTGGGTTTTCATGTTTTCTGGCTGTTAATCATTCTGGTTCCCCTGATTGTGGGTTACCTCATTCCGCTTCGCCAACAAGCTGCGTTAAAAGTTATTAATCAGCTATTAAGCTGGATGGTTTACCTTATTCTCTTTTTTATGGGTATCAGTCTGGCGTTTCTCGATAACCTCGCCAGTAACCTGTTGGCGATTCTGCATTATTCTGCCGTCAGTATTACCGTTATTTTACTGTGTAATATTGCCGCCCTGATGTGGCTGGAGCGAGGCCTGCCGTGGCGCAACCACCATCAGCAAGAAAAACTCCCGTCGCGTATTGCGATGGCGCTGGAGTCGCTAAAACTGTGCGGCGTAGTAGTGATTGGTTTTGCCATTGGTCTGAGTGGACTGGCTTTCTTACAACACGCGACCGAAGCCAGTGAATACACGTTAATTTGCTACTTTTCCTCGTTGGTATTCAGTTGCGCAATAATGGCATGACCTTAAAGCAGATTGTCCTTAATCGCCGGGGAATGATTGTCGCCGTGGTGGTGGTTGTCAGTTCATTAATTGGTGGTTTAATTAACGCCTTTATTCTTGATCTCCCCATCAATACCGCGCTGGCAATGGCCTCCGGTTTCGGCTGGTATTCTCTTTCCGGTATTTTATTGACCGAATCTTTTGGTCCGGTAATCGGGAGCGCGGCGTTTTTTAATGATCTGGCCCGTGAACTGATTGCTATTATGTTGATCCCTGGGCTGATTCGCCGCAGCCGCTCTACTGCACTGCTTATGCGGTGCCACATCAATGGATTTCACCCTGCCCGTTCTTCAACGTACTGGCGGGCTGGATATGGTCCCGGCGGCAATTGTTCACGGTTTTATTCTTAGCCTGTTAGTGCCGATCCTCATCGCCTTTTTCTCTGCGTAATACCTCTCTGGCGGTAGATCCCTGCCGCCAAAATTGCGCTAAATCAATCTCCCTTAAAGTTGCATGAAAAATCCCTTTTATCCCGCGTTAAGCGTCTTAACCTTAAACATGTATATTAAATATAACTTTAAAAGGTGTGATCATGTTTTGTGTGCAATGTGAACAAACTATCCGTACTCCGGCAGGAAACGGCTGCTCATACGCGCAGGGGATGTGTGGTAAAACGGCGGAAACTTCTGACCTTCAGGATTTACTCATCGCGGCGCTGCAAGGGCTTTCTGCCTGGGCGGTAAAAGCGCGTGAATACGGCATCATCAACACGATGTTGACAGCTTCGCGCCACGTGCCTTTTTCTCAACCCTGACCAACGTTAACTTCGATTCTCCGCGTATTGTCGGCTACGCTCGTGAAGCGATTGCCCTGCGCGAGGCGCTGAAAGCGCAATGCCTGGCTGTAGATGCCAACGCGCGCGTCGATAACCCGATGGCTGACCTGCAACTGGTGAGCGACGATCTCGGCGAGCTGCAACGTCAGGCAGCAGAATTTACCCCTAACAAAGATAAAGCGGCGATTGGCGAAAACATTCTCGGCCTGCGTCTGCTGTGCCTGTATGGCCTGAAAGGTGCGGCGGCCTATATGGAACACGCGCATGTTCTCGGTCAATACGACAACGATATTTATGCCCAGTACCATAAAATCATGGCGTGGCTGGGGACCTGGCCTGCCGATATGAACGCGCTTCTTGAGTGTTCAATGGAAATCGGCCAGATGAACTTCAAAGTGATGAGCATTCTGGATGCAGGCGAAACCGGTAAATACGGTCACCCGACGCCAACCCAGGTCAACGTCAAAGCGACGGCGGGTAAATGCATTCTGATTTCCGGTCACGATCTCAAAGATCTCTACAACCTGCTGGAACAGACCGAAGGCACGGGCGTTAATGTCTACACCCACGGCGAAATGCTGCCTGCGCATGGCTACCCGGAGCTGCGTAAATTCAAGCATCTGGTCGGTAACTACGGCAGCGGCTGGCAGAATCAGCAAGTGGAGTTCGCTCGTTTCCCTGGCCCCATCGTGATGACCTCGAACTGCATCATCGACCCAACCGTAGGCGCTTATGACGATCGTATCTGGACCCGCAGCATTGTTGGCTGGCCTGGCGTGCGTCATCTGGACGGTGATGATTTCTCTGCGGTTATCACCCAGGCGCAACAGATGGCAGGCTTCCCGTACAGCGAAATTCCGCACCTTATCACCGTGGGTTTTGGTCGCCAGACGCTGCTTGGCGCTGCTGATACGCTGATTGATCTGGTGAGCCGTGAAAAACTGCGTCATATCTTCCTGCTTGGTGGCTGTGACGGCGCACGCGGCGAGCGCCACTACTTCACCGATTTCGCCACCAGCGTGCCGGATGACTGCCTGATCCTGACCCTCGCCTGTGGTAAATATCGCTTTAACAAACTTGAGTTTGGCGATATCGAAGGTCTGCCGCGTCTGGTAGATGCAGGTCAATGTAACGATGCTTACTCAGCGATTATTCTGGCTGTCACTCTGGCAGAGAAACTGGGCTGCGGTGTCAACGATCTGCCGCTGTCGCTGGTGCTCTCCTGGTTTGAACAGAAAGCGATCGTCATTCTGCTGACGCTGCTTTCTCTGGGCGTGAAAAATATCGTCACCGGCCCGACTGCACCTGGTTTCCTGACACCAGACCTGCTGGCGGTGCTGAACGAGAAATTCGGCCTGCGTTCTATCACCACTGTTGAAGAAGACATGAAGCAACTGTTGAGCGCGTAAGGAGTTTGTCGATGACGATGCCAACGAATCAATGCCCGTGGCGGATGCAGGTTCATCACATTACGCAAGAAACGCCGGATGTGTGGACGATTTCCCTGATTTGCCACGATTACTACCCATATCGCGCCGGGCAATATGCACTGGTCAGCGTGCGAAACTCAGCGGAAACGCTGCGTGCTTACACCATTTCCTCCACGCCAGGCGTGAGTGAATATATCACCCTGACCGTGCGGCGGATTGATGACGGTGTCGGCTCCCAGTGGCTGACGCGCGATGTAAAACGCGGTGATTATCTCTGGCTTTCGGACGCGATGGGGGAATTTACCTGCGACGATAAAGCAGAAGATAAATTCCTGTTGCTGGCGGCAGGCTGCGGCGTCACGCCGATTATGTCGATGCGTCGCTGGCTTGCGAAGAACCGTCCACAGGCCGATGTGCGGGTGATCTACAACGTGCGTACGCCGCAGGATGTTATTTTCGCCGATGAGTGGCGTAACTATCCGGTAACGCTGGTGGCAGAAAATAACGTTACCGAAGGCTTTATCGCTGGTCGTCTCACTCGCGAACTGCTGGCAGGTGTACCTGACTTAGCTTCACGTACCGTGATGACCTGCGGCCCGGCTCCGTATATGGATTGGGTAGAGCAGGAAGTGAAAGCGCTCGGCGTGACGCGTTTCTTTAAAGAGAAATTCTTCACCCCAGTAGCAGAAGCGGCGACCAGCGGTCTGAAATTCACCAAACTGCAACCGGCACGAGAATTTTACGCCCCGGTTGGCACCACGCTACTGGAGGCGCTGGAAAGCAATAACGTTCCGGTTGTCGCTGCCTGCCGTGCGGGTGTTTGCGGCTGCTGTAAGACAAAAGTGGTTTCCGGTGAATATACGGTGAGCAGTACAATGACGCTGACCGACGCCGAAATCGCTGAAGGTTACGTACTGGCCTGCTCCTGCCATCCGCAGGGGGATTTGGTTCTCGCATAATCGCCTTATGCCCGATGATATTCCTTTCATCGGGCTATTTAACCGTTAGTGCCTCCTTTCTCTCCCATCCCTTCCCCCTCCGTCAGATGAACTAAACTTGTTACCGTTATCACATTCAGGAGATGGAGAACCATGAAACAAACGGTTGCAGCTTATATCGCCAAAACACTCGAATCGGCAGGGGTGAAACGCATCTGGGGAGTCACAGGCGACTCTCTGAACGGTCTTAGTGACAGTCTTAATCGCATGGGCACCATCGAGTGGATGTCCACCCGCCACGAAGAAGTGGCGGCCTTTGCCGCTGGCGCTGAAGCACAACTTAGCGGAGAACTGGCGGTCTGCGCCGGATCGTGCGGCCCCGGCAACCTGCACTTAATCAACGGCCTGTTCGATTGCCACCGCAATCACGTTCCGGTACTGGCGATTGCCGCTCATATTCCCTCCAGCGAAATTGGCAGCGGCTATTTCCAGGAAACCCACCCACAAGAGCTATTCCGCGAATGTAGTCACTATTGCGAGCTGGTTTCCAGCCCGGAGCAGATCCCACAAGTACTGGCGATTGCCATGCGCAAAGCGGTGCTTAACCGTGGCGTTTCGGTTGTCGTGTTACCAGGCGACGTGGCGTTAAAACCTGCGCCAGAAGGGGCAACCACGCACTGGTATCATGCGCCACAACCAGTCGTGACGCCGGAAGAAGAAGAGTTACGCAAACTGGCGCAACTGCTGCGTTATTCCAGCAATATCGCCTGATGTGTGGCAGCGGCTGCGCGGGGGCGCATAAAGAGTTAGTTGAGTTTGCCGGGAAAATTAAAGCGCCTATTGTTCATGCCCTGCGCGGTAAAGAACATGTCGAATACGATAATCCGTATGATGTTGGAATGACCGGGTTAATCGGCTTCTCGTCAGGTTTCCATACCATGATGAACGCCGACACGTTAGTGCTACTCGGCACGCAATTTCCCTACCGCGCCTTCTACCCGACCGATGCCAAAATCATTCAGATTGATATCAACCAGCCAGCATCGGCGCTCACAGCAAGGTGGATATGGCACTGGTCGGCGATATCAAGTCGACTCTGCGTGCATTGCTTCCATTGGTGGAAGAAAAAGCCGATCGCAAGTTTCTGGATAAAGCGCTGGAAGATTACCGCGACGCCCGCAAAGGGCTGGACGATTTAGCTAAACCGAGCGAGAAAGCCATTCACCCGCAATATCTGGCGCAGCAAATTAGTCATTTTGCCGCCGATGACGCTATTTTCACCTGTGACGTTGGTACGCCAACGGTGTGGGCGGCACGTTATCTAAAAATGAACGGCAAGCGTCGCCTGTTAGGTTCGTTTAACCACGGTTCGATGGCTAACGCCATGCCGCAGGCGCTGGGTGCGCAGGCGACAGAGCCAGAACGTCAGGTGGTCGCCATGTGCGGCGATGGCGGTTTTAGCATGTTGATGGGCGATTTCCTCTCAGTAGTGCAGATGAAACTGCCAGTGAAAATTGTCGTCTTTAACAACAGCGTGCTGGGCTTTGTGGCGATGGAGATGAAGCTGGTGGCTATTTGACTGACGGCACCGAACTACACGACACAAACTTTGCCCGCATTGCCGAAGCGTGCGGCATTACGGGTATCCGTGTAGAAAAAGCGTCTGAAGTTGATGAAGCCCTGCAACGCGCCTTCTCCATCGACGGTCCGGTGCTGGTGGATGTGGTGGTCGCCAAAGAAGAGTTAGCCATTCCACCGCAGATCAAACTCGAACAGGCCAAAGGATTTAGCTTGTATATGTTGCGCGCAATCATCAGCGGACGCGGCGATGAAGTGATCGAACTGGCGAAAACGAACTGGCTAAGGTAAAAAGGGTGGCATTTCCCGTCATAATAAGGACATGCCATGATTGATTTACGCAGTGATACCGTTACCCGACCGAGCCGCGCCATGCTCGAAGCGATGATGGCCGCCCCGGTTGGGGACGACGTTTACGGAGACGACCCTACCGTTAATGCTCTGCAGGACTATGCAGCAGAGCTTTCCGGTAAAGAAGCCGCCATTTTTCTGCCTACCGGCACTCAGGCCAACCTGGTCGCTCTGCTCAGTCACTGCGAACGTGGCGAAGAGTATATTGTCGGTCAGGCCGCGCATAACTATCTGTTTGAAGCCGGTGGCGCAGCGGTGCTGGGCAGTATTCAGCCGCAACCCATCGACGCGGCTGCCGACGGCACGCTACCGCTGGATAAAGTGGCGATGAAAATCAAACCCGACGATATCCATTTCGCCCGCACCAAATTACTCAGTCTGGAAAACACCCACAACGGCAAAGTGCTGCCGCGTGAATACCTGAAAGAAGCATGGGAATTTACCCGCGAGCGCAATCTGGCGCTGCATGTTGACGGTGCGCGCATCTTTAATGCCGTGGTGGCTTACGGCTGCGAACTGAAAGAGATCACGCAATATTGTGATTCGTTCACCATTTGCCTGTCGAAAGGTCTTGGGACGCCAGTCGGTTCATTACTCGGTCGGTAACCGTGACTACATTAAACGTGCAATTCGCTGGCGGAAAATGACAGGTGGCGGGATGCGCCAGTCCGGCATTCTGGCTGCCGCCGGGATGTATGCCCTGAAAAATAACGTCGCACGTTTGCAGGAAGACCACGATAACGCCGCCTGGATGGCGGAGCAGTTGCGTGAAGCAGGCGCGGATGTGATGCGTCAGGACACCAATATGCTGTTTGTTCGCGTCGGGGAAGAAAATGCTGCCGCGTTAGGCGAATACATGAAAGCGAGAAACGTGCTGATTAACGCCTCGCCGATTGTCCGCCTGGTGACGCATCTTGACGTCTCGCGCGAACAACTGGCGGAAGTCGCCGCCCACTGGCGCGCATTCCTGGCGCGTTAAGGAGAGAGACGTGCCGCAACGCATTTTAGTTCTCGGTGCCAGTGGCTACATTGGTCAGCATCTGGTGCGCACACTCAGCCAGCAAGGGCATCAGATCCTGGCGGCGGCACGTCATGTCGACAGGCTTGCAAAGCTGCAACTGGCAAACGTCAGTTGCCATAAAGTCGATCTCAGCTGGCCGGATAACCTTCCGGCCCTGTTGCAGGATATCGATACCGTCTATTTTCTGGTGCACAGCATGGGCGAAGGCGGTGATTTTATCGCTCAGGAGCGCCAGGTGGCTCTCAACGTCCGCGATGCGCTACGTGAAGTACCAGTAAGCAATTAATCTTTCTCAGTTCGTTGCAGGCCCCGCCACATGAGCAGTCGGATCATCTGCGTGCTCGTCAGGCTACGGCGGACATTCTTCGTGAAGCGAATGTACTGTGACCGAACTTCGGGCCGGAATTATCGTTGGCGCAGGTTCAGCGGCGTTCGAAGTCATGCGCGATATGGTCTACAACCTGCCAGTGTTAACGCCGCCACGCTGGTACGTTCACGCACCACGCCCATCGCGCTGGAAAACTTGCTGCACTATCTGGTGGCGTTGTTAGATCATCCGGCCAGCGAACACCGCATCTTCGAAGCCGCCGGACCAGAGGTGCTCAGTTATCAGCAACAGTTTGAACATTTTATGGCGGTGAGCGGTAAGCGCCGCTGGTTGATCCCCATCCCCCTCCCCACCCGCTGGATTTCGGTGTGGTTTCTCAATGTGATTACTTCCGTACCGCCCACCACCGCCAGGGCGTTGATTCAGGGGCTGAAACACGATCTGCTGGCGGATGATACCGCGCTACGTGCACTCATCCCACAACGGCTGATCGCTTTCGATGACGCGGTACGTAGCACGTTGAAAGAGGAGGAAAAACTGGTCAACTCCAGCGACTGGGGCTACGACGCTCAGGCCTTTGCTCGCTGCGACCGGAGTACGGTTATTTTGCCAAACAGGCGGGGTTTACCGTTAAAACGTCCGCCAGCCTTGCTGCTTTATGGCAGGTAGTGAACCAAATCGGCGGTAAAGAGCGTTATTTCTTTGGCAATATTTTGTGGCAGACACGGGCGTTGATGGACCGCGCGATCGGTCATAAGCTGGCGAAAGGCCGCCCGGAGCGCGAATATTTACAGACTGGCGATGCGGTGGATAGCTGGAAAGTGATTGTCGTTGAACCGGAAAAACAACTTACGTTGTTATTTGGCATGAAAGCGCCGGGGCTGGGACGACTGTGTTTTAGCCTGGAAGATAAAGGCGACTATCGTACTATCGATGTCCGCGCTTTCTGGCATCCGCACGGTATGCCGGGGCTGTTTTACTGGTTATTGATGATCCCCGCGCATCTGTTTATTTTTCGCGGAATGGCAAAACAAATCGCCAGACTGGCAGAACAAAGCACAGATTAATCGACAAAACCTGCGTTATTCTTTCATGTTTCCCATTGCATCATGGGGGAAATCACGGAAGAATGCGCACGTTATTTTCTCAACAACAGTGGATTGATATGAAGGTACTGGTTACCGGCGCCACCAGCGGCTTAGGTCGAAACGCGGTAGAGTTTTATGCCAGAAAGGCATCAGCGTGCGAGCGACCGGTCGCAACGAGGCAATGGGTAAATTGCTGGAAAAAATGGGCGCAGAGTTTGTTCCGGCGGATCTGACCGAGCTGGTTTCATCACAAGCTAAAGTGATGCTCGCGGGCATTGATACGCTGTGGCACTGCTCCAGCTTTACCTCACCCTGGGGGACACAACAGGGCTTTCGATCTGGCTAACGTTCGCGCCACTCGCCGCCTGGGTGAATGGGCTGTCGCCTGGGGTGTGCGTAACTTTATTCATATCTCTTCCCCCTCCCTGTACTTCGATTATCACCACCATCGCGATATTAAAGAAGATTTTCGCCCTCACCGCTTCGCCAACGAGTTTGCCCGCAGCAAAGCAGCCAGCGAAGAAGTGATCAATATGCTTTCGCAGGCGAATCCACAAACGCGCTTTACTATTCTGCGCCCACAAAGTCTGTTCGGACCGCACCGATAAAGTCTTTATTCCCCGTCTGGCGCATATGATGCACCACTACGGCAGTATTCTGTTACCGCATGGCGGCAGTGCGCTGGTCGATATGACCTACTATGAAAATGCCGTGCACGCAATGTGGCTGGCAAGCCAGGAAGCCTGCGATAAGCTACCTTCCGGGCGTGTGTACAACATCACCAACGGCGAGCATCGCACACTGCGCAGCATCGTGCAGAAGCTGATCGACGAGTTGAATATTGACTGTCGTATTCGTTCCGTCCCCTACCCGATGCTGGATATGATCGCCCGCAGCATGGAGCGTTTAGGCCGCAAGTCAGCAAAAGAGCCGCCGCTGACCCACTACGGCGTCTCCAAGTTGAATTTTGACTTTACGCTGGATATTACGCGTGCGCAGGAAGAGTTAGGTTATCAGCCGGTCATCACCCTGGATGAAGGTATCGAGAAAACTGCCGCCTGGCTACGCGACCACGGAAAACTGCCGCGCTAATCCTGCCCGTATTTCTCCAGCAATGCTTCGGCAATCGCCTGAGTTTCTGCATCCGCTTCGCCGTTATATAACGTCGGGCGGAAATGCATCTGGAATGCCATAATCACGCGCCGCTGCTCGCGCGGTGTCATATCAGGTTTAACGTCATAACCGTAGCGCGCCAAAAGCTCCAGCAATGACGCGGTATCTACCGGTGTGTGCGGCGCGCGCCCGGCAAGGTAAAAGTTAACCCGCTGCGCATCCGGCCAGGCACCAATCCCCTGCTGCGCCAGTTGCTGCCAGGGAAATAATGGCCCCGGATCGTCTTTGCGCTGCGGTGCGATATCCGCATGTGCACTACGTTTTCCGGCTTGATGTGATAACGGGCAATAATATCTTTCGCCAGTGGAATAAGCGCCTGAATCTGTGCCGGTTCAAACGGGGCAAAATATTTCACTCCGGC
>ENA-OQIG01000770-OQIG01000770.1-human-gut-metagenome-genome-assembly--contig:-NODE-770-length-16826-cov-2.062339_pt1 | contig 16826 bp, 13 predicted proteins | sample MGYA00242576_ERZ504741 | MGnify/ENA primary metagenome ERZ504741 (study PRJEB26092, sample SAMD00036436) | human gut metagenome | host: Homo sapiens | study: EMG produced TPA metagenomics assembly of... | reverse complement strand
GGTTCAACCAGGGTTTCACGCCCGCCCGAATATTGGACTTTTCCTTGATTAGAATCTTTCTTCATCAGCATTGCACCCGGCTACAGCCAATGACAAAGCAATCATACACAACATCTCTATCGATTTATGCAACCATCCTCTGTAATTATCACAATATCTTTTATTCATCATTCTTTTCTTTTAATAAGTGTTCTTCGTCGTCGTCTTTTCCAACAATCATCCGGTTCTTGTCCGGATAATCAATACCCGCTTCAAGCGCCTTCATATATAAAGTCGAACTACTAAATCCAAGATAATGATCAAGCCTGATGACGTGTACGATACCATTATGAGGTTCTATGTTACAAGATGATACATAAGCATATAGCGGATATCCAAAATCTTGATAGGCATACATAATCTGTCTATAACCTGCATATTTAATTCCATTTGCATCCCCATAACAGACTCCCATAGTCATCTTGTAACTTTTATCATAAGTAAGGTTGGTCTGTCCCGGATACGTACTTACTGCTGTAGTATCTATCTGTGCAATATCGTTCAACCGGTATTTACCCTCCATCACATACATACCGATAAGGTCCTCCCAAACTTCGGACTTTACTTGTGACAGGTCTGTGATCTGATCTTTCCCTTCATAATTGTACAAATAATAGTTTAGACGGTCTACACTTTTATTAATAGAAAAATCTGTAGGAGCAAAAAAAGTAACTTCTTCATTACGCAAGATATCGTTCCATTTCGTTAGTTTAATAACTTTCACCAAATCCTCAAATAAATCGGGACGAGACTCCAAATATTGCATCACATTCCCATCAAAATAAGGGTTACTAATTCCTCCATCTACCAGATAATCATCGTTATTACAACTACTCATCAAAAGAGTAGACAGTAATATACATATTCCATAAACTGCTTTCCTTATATTATTCATGATTTTCACATTATATTTATTCATTTATCATAGTCATTATTCCCAATAAATATTCTTTGACATATATGGATTATTATCCAATGCACCTTTATAGATGGGCCATGTCCATGAACCTTGTTTTAGATTTGCCATCGTTTCGCGATGACCACTATCATCAGAAAATACAGCAAAAGAAGCATCCGTTATTTTCATCGTCCGCACTAAATCGTAATAATACTGCCCCTCTCCCATCAGTTCGCGTACACGTTCCCAATAAATAGAGGCGTCCAAGTCATCTTCCATCGTAAAGTCAGGAGCTCCTGCCCGCTGCCTAATTCGATTAACTTCCTGTAGTGCTTTTTCCCTTTCTCCTAAATTGTTGAGTGCTTCAGCATAAAGTAAAATCACATCAGCAAGACGAAAAACAATATAATTACCAGCATTGGGGATAGTAGTGGATTTATATTCATCCGCATTCAACAATTTTATAATTTCTACCGGACGAATACTCGAACTTCCTCCAGTTCCCTCTTCACGATATAAATTTTTGAACCAATATTCCTTTCTCATGTCATTTGTTTCCTCGGGATAAAGATGAGTCAAAAAGGCTTCACTATAAGCAAAATCCGCTTCTGTTTTATTCCGAACCTCATACACAACTTCGTACACCACATGTTATTCGTATCAAAGACTTCACCCATTGTAATATTTTGCACAATCTCAAACAACCCTTCATTAGAGTTTCCTCTAAATACATTGGACATCTGTTCCATTGACTGCAAAGAATAGTACGTACCATCTATCCAAGAATCAACCTCTGCCAAACGCGCCACTTCACTATAATAAGTTTGTGCATTACCTGTATCAAAGAAAGCTAACCACATATTTATATGCATCATTAATGCCAACACAGAACCACGATTGGCACGCCAACTCCCATTTCCATTCCGCCAACGTAAAATTTTTCCTTCCGGATCATTATCCAGCAATGATTGTAAGTCTGCCAAACAATTTGTAAGCACTACAGATTTATCAGTGCGAGGCAATGGATTGGCAAAATAAGCTTCGGTATAATAAGGCACATCACCAAACAAACGTACCATGAAGAAATAGGCTAAACTACGCAAAAAACAACATTCCGCACGATATCGCTCCACCTCTTCTCCTGATAATCCTTGAATGTTAGTAATTTCCTCCATCATGATATTGGCACCTTGCACAACCCTATACATCTTTTTCCAATTATAAATAGCACCACAATCTGCAGATTTACCTTCTTCTTTACTATCTTTCTTACTTTTATAATTTTTCATATCGTTCTGAATCAGATACAAATAATTATTAGTACTCTGTCCTGTAATAGGTGCACAACGTACATCTCCAGAGTAAAGAAAGAAACCGCATGATGTGGTAGCCGTACGCAAACTCTGATATATACTAAGCATAAAAGCCTCAGCATTAGCCGGTGATCCACTCCAGAATTTATCTCCCGGCATTTTTTCTTCATCATCCTTATCTAATTTGCAGCTGCTAAACGTGGAGGCAAAAATCAGGAGCAAACCCATTGATATATATTTCAACATAATCTTTATTTTTACATTACTAATTATAAATTCAATACCACACCTACTGTCCATGTACGAGCATTAGGATATCCGCCTGAATTATCCCGTCCTAAACCAGTCACACTCTCAGGACTAATACCTGAATATTTGGAAAAAGTCCAAATATTGTTAACAGATGCTTTCAGTGTAACACCACTCACCCGAAAAAAACTCAACCACTCTTTTGGGAAACGATATGAAAGAGATACTGTATTCAATTTGAAATAAGATCCATCCTCTACAAAAAGAGTTTGTTCCTCTCTAAAAGGAACAATAATATCGTTATGGATATAATCGTACGGATTAGGGTATTTAGCATTATAACGATTGTTTTCCGTCCAAAAGTTATATCGTTCTATAGGAGCAAGAGCTGCATTTTTACGCAAATCACTTATTTTTTTCTTTACAGGATTACTATATGATTCAAAAGTTCTTGCCAACACAGTATTGATAATATCACGCCCAAACACAAATGAAGTATTTACATGCATACTGAATTCTTTGTAACTCAAGTTAAAATAGAATCCCCCAGTTACTTTAGGACGTGCATTAGCAGCTACTACACGATCCTTCTCGTCAATAACATAATCACCGTTAACATCTACCCAAATAGGATCGCCTGCTTTGAAATAAGCTTCTTCAGTATCATTTCCACCGATCTTGAGTCGTTTACCCGTCACTGGATTAACCGGTACATCCTCATCTGTAGCATATACCCCCTTATTAATATAAAGTAACATAGAAGTTGTGTTGGCTCCTAACCGATTAGCAACCCATGCATCATTATTTAAAATCTGACGAGCTTCATTTGGCAACTTAGTGATTACATCTCTATTGATTGCAAAATTTAACCCGCAAGTGAGGTTCCAATTACTACGCGTAGGGAGAGGCCTTCCAGTCAACGCAACTTCTAAACCATAGTTAACCAAACTGACTTCAGTACTTCGCATCTTGTCAAATCCTGAATGATCAGGCAAATAGATGTCACTCAATTGATTATCTACTTGCTTATAGTAGGCATCAAGAGTTGTACTCAAACGCCCATTGAATAATGAAAACCCATAACCCAAATTCCACGTAGTAGTTGTAATAGGGTCTAATTGTGCATTAGGAAGCTTTGCAAAATCAATAGGGATATAAGATTGTCCATTATAAGTATTTTCAGCCTTGATGTCATATGTACCCCATACATCATAACGAGTGGCTTTGTATTTCACCACCTGCCCCCAAGTCAGACGAATATTCATATTATCCAGCCAACTTCAAAAGGACGCATAAATCTTCATAACCAATATTCCAACGAAGTCCAACTCCAGGATTTATATTCCACTTCGTTTTAGTGCCATACACAGAACTAAGCTCCGGACTAATAGAGGGTTCGATAATGTATTTATCTCCACCAGCTCTAAAACTCTGTTTGGTCTTAATATTAATACTTGGGTTAAAAATCAATGAGAATGTACTCTGATTTTCACTGACTGTAGCATTTCCACTTGATTTGCCATGACCAACAGGACCAATAATATAATCATTAGGTAATCCCGTAAAAGTAATCGAATTACCAGTAGCAGTCCTTGAATCATAACGAATACCAGCAGTAAGCCCTAAACGAATATATTTCAAATCAAAAGAACGAGTTGCATGAGTACTTACATAAATTTTAGAGGTATTACCACTATAATTATAGGCTATAGACTGATAACTATTATCGGCAAGAATAGCTGGTGTGAACTTTTCTTGTTCACTTGCATCATACGAATAATTAAAAATTCCTTTCCAGTCAATATTAAACGGAAGTTTATATCCCAAATTCACGGTTGCCGAATATCCAGATTTCACTGTTGAATTGGTGATGCCAAAAACTTGTAAAGCATCTACTGAAGCAGAATAAAGTGAAGGTGGAGGGAGCAATGAAGAAGCGTTTGCAGCACTAGCAACCCCTGATTGCGACACAGCATTTCCACTACCAGTACTATTGTCGGTAAAACTAACCTTCATGTCCACACCAATAGTAAACTTAGAATTAGGTGATCTATAGTTCATGTTTCCAGTCAGAGCATAACGATTGAAATCTGTATTCTTTACAATATCCTTTTTCTTGTATAATAATTACCATTGATCTTATAATTAAACAAATCACTTCCTCCCATGAAACTCAAGTTGTGTGAGTGATTATAAGTAACCCGATAAAATTGTTCCTGCCAGTCAGTGTTGTTATTAAAGTAAGGATTCAAACTATCAGACACAGACGGCATAAACATGATATCATAATAACCGTGGTATATTTTTGAAGTATCATTATTCAATATTTGCCATTTCAGAATATTTCGTTCCGCATTACCAATAGCCACTTCGCGTAAACTAGGTGGTGTAGAAACTGTAAAATTACCAGAATAGGTCACTTTAGGTTTGGATGAATTTCCTTTTTTAGTTGTTATCAAAATTACTCCATAAGCCCCTTTCGAACCATAAAGTGATGTAGCAGCTGCATCCTTCAATATTTGTATATTATCAATATCTTCCAGTGCAATAGTAGAAAGAGGACTCACGCCTGAACCACTAATCAAACCTTCAGAATTATAATCACTTACATCATCCTGTGGAATATCGTCAACCACGAATAGAGGAGCAGAAGATGCTAAATCCCATCCGGTTTCTTTATCGCCAACAACTGAAATATCCGAAATACCACGAATATTGAATGTCCCTTGTGCTCCTGGTAAACCGTTATTCAACTGAACTTCCATACCAGCAACACGTCCTTGTAACAAGCTCATCACATTGGAAACAGGTGTCTGTGCTAATTCGTCCGCCTTTATTACTGTATGAGCAGAGGTTGCATTAGCTTTGCTAACCTTACGATTACCTATAATAACGGTTTCTTCGATTTCATTGACATTTTCCTCCAAAAAGATACTAATGCCAGATGCTGCTTTCCGCACCTTATATATAGTAGGTTTATAGGATACATAACTGAACACTAGCTCAGAACCTACAGGAACCTTGATAGAGAATGCGCCCTCCAAATCGGATGCTGTACCGGCAATTCTTTTTTTAGTCTTGGCATCCTGACATATAATATTTACACCCGGAAATGTTTCTGCCTCCTATAGCCTTATCATATACCGTTCCGCTGATAGTGACCCTTTCCAACTGCTGCGCAACAGAATCCGCAACTACGGAAAACAGAAAAAATAAAAGTAAAGTATATCTATTTTTCATTTTTATTCGCATTTAAGATTAATTGTTGATCTTAGCGTCTCCCAGCATAGGCATTCCTTTGGAAAAATGAATAAACATATCCCAATGTGCCTCTTTATAAATGGCAAACTCAAAAACGAAATACCCTCTGCGACGAGTACCATATTTAGACATATAACTCGTTGTAAACCTAATTCGTGCCTTTTCTCCTTTATCATCCGTGTAATTGGTCTTTCCTGTAAACAACGGAAGCGGATAAGCCATATCATATACAACTTTGTTTTCATTTATGTCTTTCAGAAAACCCGCTTGAAACAAATTATCCCATGAAGTTTCATTAAAACGACGCGGGTCAATAACAGCCCATGATGAATCATAAAAAGAAATAGAAAGCGAAGTTCCTTCTCCTGCATCCTTATTTTCTCTAAAGTAGATATGAATATCCTCCGGTTTAATTATATAGGATATAGAAGAACTATTCTTGTTTTCATAAGTCATCAGCGAGGTAGAAGGTGATACAAATTCAGCGATAGGTAAACCTGTTTCCGAATCATAAATAGATGGTTCGAAATCTACTTCCCTTTTTGGCATAAGCCGCATTCTTTTAATCGTTTTAAAACCACCCGAGTTAGCAATCTCCATATTAAAAACATATCCGGAATCGGGTTGGCAGCGTAGAATACCTGAATTTGCTTCTCCCCACATTACTATTTCTCCACTATGCTTAATTACATCGAATAATCGACGGTATTCTGTTCCCCGTTTAGCATTAATTTCCTCTATTGTTTTTTCCGTCCCCAAATAAGGCTTTTTCCATACCCGTACCGGGTAATACTCTTCCAGTTCAGGAGCTGGTGTCCCATCATTGTGCTTTATATCTGTAATAGCAAAGGTCAAAGGTAGTGTAGAGTTTCCTGTATTACAAATATCTGTATAATATACAGTATGCCCCATTACAGGATCAAAAGATGTTCGCGTAAAATTAACATCCCGATCAAAAGCATCTTTCTCTTCTGGCAAGTACTTGTCAAGACAACCTGCGTTTACTATCAATAATGAACACAACAAACCATTCCATCCCAATTTATGTATCTTTCTTCTATTTTTCATGGCCTACATTTCTAAAATACTGAATAAATCGTCCAAATCCAAATTCGTGTTGACGGAAGCAAAACATGGAATAACAACCGTTCTTAGCAATATATGTCAGTCCATAACATTTTAGCAGATTCCCATTTTTCTTTCTCTAGCGTATTACGCATATCATAAATAGTAAGATCTTTCAGGCCTCCACCAACAAATCCGCTAGCAGGCAACCGCCGATAAGCAAGATTCATCCGATAATTATGTAAGCCTTGAATAACCTTTCCCTCCACGTAAGAAAATCCGGAAAGTGTTTCCGTATCGTAAATACCCGGGGTCATATAACGGCACACCAACGAATCCAACCCATCCTTATAGATATAACTATCTGTCCATTTTTTCTCCGGATTTCTTTTCATTCTGTTCTCTCTATATCCTTACGATAATTTAACAACTTGTTTAATGTTAGTTCTCCGGCAGCATATTTCTCCGACTCCGGAATTTCTTCTGAAAAATCATCGGAATCTATCATCAGCTCGTTCAGCCGGCGATAACGATTCAATCTTGTAAGGCATACCGGAAACAAGAATCGGGAATTGCCATGAAAGTATACTGTCCGGCCTCATCTTGCAAACATCGCTTTAACTCTGAAAATTTCAACTCTACCGGACAATCTGGTTCTTCATAATCTATTAAAAGCATCAACGAATCATAAGTTACTCCCAAATCAAGATCATCATTCTGTAAATACTCATAGATAGTACCATCAAATCGAGTCAGGCCCTGCGGCTGTAACTCTGAAATATCAGCATCTACCACCGCAGTATCCATACATGAAGATAGTAGCGTTATCCCCCATCCACATACAATAGTCAATAACCTGTTCATAGTATTTTGTATTTTCATCATTTCCAATATTCATTTTGTGTAATAGAAGGATTCTCTCTCATCACTTCTTCTGCCACAGGCCAATAAATGCCTCCTTCATTAATCAGCTTTACCATTTCAGTATCATCTCCAACAATCCGCGCTTCACGAATACGATCAAACCAATGATGTCCTTCTCCCATCAGTTCTCTACGGCGTTCACGAAAAATTTCTTTTAATAATGCTTTAGCATCTCCCTTTAAATCTTTCAAGTATGATAAATTTCTCAAATTACGTACTCCACGAAGCTCATTCAAACAATTAATCGCATCCTCCGGACGATTTAACATCACCAAAGCCTCGGCATGTAATAACAAAACATCCTCAAAACGGGACCAAATAATAAATGAGGTAAAAACACCAAAATCACCTGTATTATCCTTTCCTTCACGCACAACGTTTATTTTTGAAAATATAGGATATTCTCTGGAAAGTCCCGTTACATAATTGGAATAATACTTCATTGGCTTCGACAACTCATCATAACCAAAACGATTATCTGTCGTAAATTGACTCATAAACAGATTCTTTAGTGTATCGATTGACACGTAAATCTCCGGTAATTGTTTCCTTGTAACCGGTTCTGCTAATGTCCATGACTCCAGATGACCATCCGTCCCCGTCTCGTTTGCATTATCCGTACCATATCTATAGCCAAAAGTAACCAAACGGGCAGCCTTATAATCATTACTATACTCCTGGCTAAAAAGTCCTGTCGGACTAACCATATTAGTAATAGTCACACAATCAATAGTGCCTATAATATAAACACCTATGTTCTTAATCACATATGCAGTATATGCTTCTGCATCGACATAATTACCTTTCCAAGCTTCCACATAAGCTAATATAGCATACACAGAAAGACGATTAATAAGTAATCCCCGCCATGTACTAGTATCACCATCATAATATTTATCAGATGAAGACCCTAACTGCAAAGGCAACAACTTTGCTACTGCCAACAACTCACCCTCCACATAATTCAACACGGTCTGTGCATCTGTTCGTTTCATTTCCGGAAATGAACCGTTATCATAAGACTGAGTAATCAACGGAACATCACCCCACATCTGTATCATATAAAAATAAGCTAATGCTCTAAGAGCACGTACCTGCGCTACATCATACGTATAGTTGATTTCAGAATAAGCATCATCCTTATCCATCACTTTTTTTGCATTCTCTATAAAAACAACAGGCAGCATTGATCACTCTATAAAACCTATTCCAATTGGATATCTGACGAATATTTTTATAAGGAGCATCTAAACGATTCTCACGGATAGCTTGTAAATCATCGCGCATCCGTACGGAAAAATCACCTAAACGCAGATCACCAACTGCCCAAAAAGTATTATTCTCTCCTAGCGCCGTACGCATCAATCCATAAACGCCGAACAAAGCAGCACGAGTATCCGTCAACGAATTCCATTGTTGCTCTTGAGTAGCTACATGGAAAAATGCATCATCATTTCCAACAAATCACTACATGATGAAAAGAAAAGAACAGAAGCAAGCACCAATGGTTTTATCATTTTCTGATCCACAATATCTGATTCATATATAATTAATGTATTAGATTAGAAATTAAACTTCATTCCTACGATAACCGAACGAGAAAGCGGCTGACATATCCTCTGTAATAACCATCCATATCTATCAACTCCGGATCATCCCCACTAAATCCGGTAAAGGTTAGCAAATTATTGCCAGTCACATAGAAATAGATGTTTTCCAATTTGTTTTTTGATACAACCTTTTTCTTTCCACCTCCTTTATAAGCCTTTTTCTTGACTGGTAACGTATAACCCACTGTTACCGAACGCAATTTAAGATAAGACAGTTTCTCCAAAAATAAGTCTTGTTCTGTACGGTAAGGAGTCAAACCACTCATTTGATTGTATAAAGGATAATCATCCTTGTCATTTGTACTTTGCCAGAAAAATATTTCGCGCAAACTTCAAGTGACGGTGTATTCTCCAATGCAAAGAAGTTATAACGTTGCGAGGAACGATAATTAATGGCATCATGTCCTAATGCAAAGAAAAGATTGATACCTAAGTCAAATTGTCCTAGTTTGAAGTTATTAATGAAACTTCCTGTTACAGGCGGTAAACTATGGCCTTTTAAAATTTTATCATCATCATTGATCTGGTTATCACCATTCTGATCTTTCCATTTCGGATCATTCTTGCAAATGGTATGGAACCCATAGCAAGCTTCTTTCCATTCTGGACTGGAACTTCGGTATCTGAAGTATAAACTCCCTCATTTTGATAAAGCCAGAATTGATCAATAGCATGTCCTACTTTTAACATACGATTACCTATGACTAATTCATTCAAATTTTCAGGTAATTGCAATAATTCATTTTTATTGTAAGCTAATGAAAATGAAGCATCCCAAGAGAAACCTTTAGGGTTTTCAAAAGGCTTACCGGACAGAGTCAGTTCCACTCCTGAATTACGGACCTTCATACCATTGGCATACCTATATTTATATCCGAATTCTTCATTTACAGGAATGGTTGTAATCAAATCACAGTCTGTATTATTATAATATTCTACATCCAGAGAAAGACGTTTGTTAAAGAAAGAGGTATTCAACCCTATATTCCATTTATCCGAATAAGGCCACCCCAAACCATAACCGACCCAAGCTGTGTTATAAGGACGTGCTATTGTAGCATATCCATAGTAGGAAGACATAACAGGCTGTCCAATACCTGTCAACTCTTCTCCCGTATATTGTGGCCCTGCAGCAAATCTATTATTATCCTGATAGCGTCCTATTCTGGCCCATGACCCACGCATTGACAAATCAGATAGTTGTTTAATATCTTTCAACAACAAATCTTTTAAATTTAGACTTGCACTAGCAGCCGGAGTAAACAACCAACGATTATCTTTCTGTACATTGGATGAGCCATCTGCACGAAGCACGAGCTGTACATCAAAAAAGTTTCTATATCGGTAGTCAATCGAAAACAATGTACTTACCATATTATTTTGCATTTTATCGACATAGCGCTTCATCTGTTTGAAACCACCGCCACTAGTAGTCGGTTTTGTATCATCATCTCCATCATAGCCTTGCGTATAGTTATAGTGTTGCACACTTTTCATGATAATTTCTTGCAAGCCTATTTTGAAAAAATGATTCTTCAAAAAATCAAACTTATAATCTGCAGACGACTGCCAAATCAAACGACGATTATACCCGGAATAATTGGAGACATAATTTACTGACTCCATCAAGTCCATCGGCCAAAAAACATGACGCACATTCGTATTATAATCTAGCATTAAACGAGTATCTACATATAATCCACGCCAATTGTAATTCATCCCCAAATAACCATTCAACAAATTGTTTAAATTATCATTCTTTTTATATTCTTCATAAATATCGAGATAAGAACGATAAACAGAAGTAACAGGAGAAAGAGGAGTAGTCAGATCCGGTAAATACTCGATCTCAGCATAACGATCACGCAAGTTACGATTACCATCACGGGAGACACGTGAAAGATTAATCAAACAAGAAACTCCCAATTGCTCCAGAAGTTTCATGTTCAAAGCAAAATTAGCAGTTAATTTATTAAACTTTGTTTCATCAGCTACCCCATCATTGCCCGTATAGCCCATCATAAATATATAATTTGAAAAGCTACCACCACTTCCCATGGAAGCACTGAAATTATAAAGGGGTGATATACTGTAATATTCATCTGCCCATCCCGGTTCTCCGAAGAAATTCATATCACGAATATCCCGCATCCAAGACGGCATTTTGTTCAAATAAGCGGTATGTTGCTCCTTAGTAGCACAATAATCGGCAAATCGCATACGAAAAGCATAATCATTGGCAGCATTTGTCATTTTCACATTTGATGGAGGAATAGCGATACCCCCATTAGCACTGATAAACATATTACTACCACCGTAATAACCATCTTTCATATTAACTAATATTGCCCCATTAACAGCAAGTGGACCTAACTTCGCTAAACGAGCAGCATCTTTTACAACTTCAATAGATTTCACATTATCTAAATTCAAACCGGATAATATATTAGTAGCAGTACCAATAGGATTCACTTCCGTAGATTTAATGCCATATACAAAAGCATCATTGGTTAACAAGGGGATTCCGTTAAGATAAACTACTGGTTGTGCGGAAGACATATCTCCTTTAGAAAATACAGGAGAAGACAATCCACGAATCAGCATATTCTGAATACTTCCCGGCTCACCCGTCGTCTCTTGTACATATATTCCAGGCAATGTACCTTTTAGATATTGTTGTAAAGAGATATAAGGAGAACATGACAACCGCCATAAATCAAGCGTGTCTTTAGAAGCATAAACTACTGCGTTTTCCTTCATAGCATAAACCGCACGAATAGAATCATACTCTCCTACTACTTTCCCGTTATTTTCATCCGGGGAAATACTATCATTCAGAAGAAAAAGGTGTCCACAACTTCGGACTGCCCTTATTTCATTTCCAAATCCCAACAAAGCTACAATAGCGCAAAAACGAATTATTGCATTTCTCATCTGTTGATTAGATTTTAAAAAATATTATAAATTCAATTACCCAAACATTATATAATGAAAGCTTGATGACACAAAGGAAGATAAAATCTCATCAACCTATGTCCTAGATTTGGTTCAAAAAGGTCTAAATTCAGACCTTTTTGCGGTTCAGACATCTTCAGGACTATATATTACCAAAAATCATTCAGAAAAGTATAAATATAGTTCAAGACATTAACTGCAAATATTTATTCATTTCGTTAATGTGATGGTATTAATGCTTTTATGACATGAACCAATTCCCCATTTTCTGCTATCCCTTCTATATTTAGGAAATAATTACCTGGTTGATCAGAAGTATAAAAAGAAAAACTTGCATTACCTTGCTCATCTGTCATCAATCTCGGACTCCAATAAAGAGTAGTACGCAGATCAGGTATTTCACTATTTTTTCCAATAGTCGTATCATATTTCGGTGAATAAAATTCTATTGGTTGTTGATAGCCTAAAGGATAGAATGTAGTATTTCGCATGTTTTGTTGTTGGATGCCATCATAATATTTCGACCACCATCCTAAACAACGTGAATCAAAATTGTCTTTTGTAGTAACATTTAAAATTGCAATTTTTTTCCGATTAAGAGGAATACGACAATAAGCCTGACATAAATCACGACCAGTATTCAAATAAAACTTCTCGCTCCACTTCAATGTTCCCTGCAACAAAGCATTCGCTCTATTTCGGTCAACATCCTTAACCAATACCATGCTCTCTACGTCACCTGGAGTTATCCAATTTACCAATATATCCGGCTTACAGAAATTATCATCGACAAACAACAATATCTGCTGATCACCATAATATACCATATCCTCGACCAATTGCATGGATCGAGAAGAATTACTTTCTACCGCATCCAACTCATACCCGCTAAAAAGCGATGTATCACGAGTAGCCAATATTTCGTCCGCCTTCAGACGAGCCTGCATTGCATCTGTATCTTCAGCTAATGTAGAAATAGTCAGGCCTTGAGATTTCAATAATGCACGCATATCCTTATAACGTACCATTTCTCTATCCGTGAACTTACTATAATCACGACTTCCCCACATTGGCGCCCTGACAACGATATCCTGCAACATAAAATGCAAATTATCCAAACGAGTAATCATCTCCATATCCTCTTTCTGTACACTATGCATAGAATCTTCTTCTAATGGACTTTGTGGATAGAGGGGAATATTATGAGGATACTCTCTATCAAAAAGTTCGATTTTTCCAGTCTCCTTTGCTTTCATCTGCACAGCGTTAATATGAAAACCACTGCCATCGGCATAGGCTATACTATCGAAACAGAAGTAGCCATTCTTATCAGTAGAAGAAATTCGCTGGAAACCTTTCAAACTACCAGTACCAGAAATTGAAACCAAATGTTCATTACTTGATTTCGTCAAAAGACCTCCAGCACTTACCGTACGTCCTTGCACTGCCATTTCTGTATGTTTTTCCAAAATTGGTGTTTCATATTTACCTTGAATAATTTCTGGTAACTTATATCGCCTCCATCCTTGTGTCAACATTAGCAGATCCAAACTATTCCGGGCTATTGCACTTCCTTGTTTAAAATAAAATCCAGGAGACCGTATAGCCCCTTTTAGTTCAGAGGTTAATAACAAATGGGAAAGAATATTGTAACATGAATCAACCGATGCGAATTTGCTATCAGTCACTGATACTGAATAAACTCCTGCTAAAGGTCGTTGGTTAGCATCTAAAAGATTAGTACTTATTGAAACCGCTTCCCGCTTCTGCTCAAGAATACCATCAATTGTCAGATTACAAATTACAGGAAGATAAGAATCTGAAAACGCAAGGCGTTCACTTAACACCTTCCCATCTTTGTTTAACAACAAAAACTGCACAACACCAGCCGGAAAATATTGCTTGGGAAACAAATATTTTTTTTGAGGCTCTTTCCACTCTTCCGACGCAATGACAATTCCACGAACATGAGCCACTAAATACAGAGACTCCAAAGGTGCTCCCTCTACAGACAATAAAGAAACTCTAAAATTCTCCTGTTGTGTGTCAACTCTCAATCCATACAATGCTTTCATATCAATAGAAGGCAACTTAAACTCTTTCCTCCGTCCAAACTTATCCACACATTTTGCCATATATAACTTACCTGTTTCCGGAGTCAGAATAAATGATCCCATTCCTTCATGAAGCGTACAAGTAGAAGTAATCACCTCTCCAAATTCATCCACAATATCCAATTGCACATCCGCTGCATTTCCTGTACAACCAATTACTTTAAAGGCAATACGACAGGCTTGTCCGGCCAATAAATATCCGCCTTCAGGATAAAATGTCACATCATAATCTTCATTTTGGGTAGAAATCGGCAAATACCGACGATAAACATTATCATCTTTATCCTTCATTGACAAAAGCCATGATGTATTGCCTTTCCAATCCTTTTGGCCCCGTTCTACCATAAATCCATTCTTCATCTCTAACAGTTTCAACGATATGCCCGGCTGTTTATTTACTGACATAGTTGCCTGATTAAGGACCATAAGGTATCACTGGCAGTAAATTTAAAGGTCAAGTCTGGAAACTTACTATTATTCCTTACAAAAGGCTTCATCTTTATTTTATTCCATGAAACAGTCACTATTCGAACAGGACGTCTGAAAATACATTCGCTTCTATTTTTCAACATATAACGAGAATAAGCACGCAACGTATAATCACCATCAGCAGTTCACGCCCCAAAGATAGATAACCATGATAAATACCATTATCAGGACGCACTAATGCTTGGGAAACAATAGAATCCAGAGGATTTACTAATTCTACATATATATATTTGTCATGTAAGGGACTATGTAATGTAGCATCCACAATATAAGACCGAAACCACAAAGTATCACCTGCCATATAGGTACCTTTATCAATATGCAAATAAACTTTTTCTTGCGGAAATACACTTAATTGAGTCACAAAACGATTGGTTAATGAATCTTTATTAAACTTTTCAGTTTGCCCATACCCCTTCATTACTCCCGCCGCAAACAAGATTAATATCAATAGAATACAAATTTTCTTCATAATGTGTATTTATTTAATTTATAAAAATAGGGAATCCATCGTTTATGCCTTTTTTATCCACCCCCCACTGGTTAAACACATTTTTTTTGTCTACCCATTTGTTCAACAAATCAACAAATGAATCCTGTTTCATCTCACTATTACTGAAATATCTAAAAGAGTCGGGTATTTTCATCGATCCGTACATGATTTCATTCCAAGCTTCAGAGCGAATTTTACTTCCTTCAAAACGAGGTTTCTTAATAGTGCTTAGTTTACAAGATTCTTCACTCCAATAACATGCAGCTCCATCACGGTTGATACGATCAATAGTCGGTATTACCAAATTATCAGAATTGGTAAAATAAGCATATACACCTACCAACCCGTCAGTAATAACAGGATATCTAGTACGAATTTTTCCAGAACTGTAATTATTAGCAAACAAAACTTTCCATGTAGAAATCTGTATTGGATGTAAGTTATATGCCCGGCAATGCCACCTGCCACATCTCTTGCCATGATGATTCCTGTATTATAACAATTGGCCACAGTATCATTCGGAAGTTCTTTCAATCCTGAATCTTTTATAGACTTTTGATAAGGTTCCGTAAATTCACCTATAATACCTCCTACATGTTCATAACGCCCAATAATCTCTCCTCTATTAAAAGAATTATAAATAGAGCCGCCTTCAAAATAACCGATAATCCCCCCAACACAACGATGCCCATAAACCTTACCATAATTACTACAGCCGATAATACGGTTTTGTCCAGAAGAAAAACCTATAAGTCCACCTGTAAAATTACGATCATTTTCCACAATACCTCCATTTGAACAATTCAATATCTGTGTATTATATGAAATATAACCAGCAATGGCACCAACATAATTGTATGCAATTATATGAGAATAGCGAATGTGAGTATTCTTCACTGTTGCTTTTTTCAAAAAACCAAATAGTCCCTGAAAAAAGGTTTCAGAACCCGCTCTCGTAAACAGACCTGCAATATAGTGTCCATTCCCGTCAAAGGTCCCTTACAAAAGGGTTCTTAGATGTTCCAATGGGGATCCATGACTTTATTTTTGTTTGTCGATTCCACTCTTGCCATCCAATTGTATCATTTAACCAAATATCAGCTGATAGTTTGACCACTCTCCCCTGATAAGAATTCCCATTATTAACAGACTCTGAAAAAGCTCTTAAACCTTCAGCAGTAGAAATAATTAATGGATTCTCAATATATTGAGCCGCATGTATTATAGAAAATAAAAGTCAAAGATATGCTCAAATATAAAACGTTTTTTCATTTACGTAGAATTTAAAATTAGTAATCATTTATCAAAAGTACAAAATTGAAGACATTTCCGAGAAAGTTTGAAAGTAACATGAAATCAAATACAAAGTAGGGTTTAATTGAATTCAAATCCGGATTAACCTTGGACCCTCAAGCC
>ENA-OQIG01000769-OQIG01000769.1-human-gut-metagenome-genome-assembly--contig:-NODE-769-length-16828-cov-3.655889_pt1 | contig 16828 bp, 24 predicted proteins | sample MGYA00242576_ERZ504741 | MGnify/ENA primary metagenome ERZ504741 (study PRJEB26092, sample SAMD00036436) | human gut metagenome | host: Homo sapiens | study: EMG produced TPA metagenomics assembly of... | reverse complement strand
CGGTCCGGCCAGGCTTCTCGTTCTTGTCATGCCTTTGCTGTCGACGCAGCCGCTGCATATACAGGCTGTCCGATGATGGAGTTCATGACGCCCGGTAGCGCATGTACCCTTTCTCCTGCATTTTGGCAAAGTCGGCCCCTGAAAGGAAGATCTTGTCAGGTACAGGGTGTCGGACGGTTTATAGGCTACGGGAGTGAGCTGGACCTGCCACTTGTTGTTGATCAGCTCACCGGGGACCGTTACGAGAAAGTCCAGGTTGATCTTTCCGTTTCTCTCGGCTACCTGTTTGCTCTTTGCCATGACAGTAACTTCCGAGAGTTCGATAAGGGTCATATTTTCGCCTGTGACACTGTCATGGGATACCTGTTTGACCAGGTGTTCTTCACCTTTGTCATCCGTCCAGGCAATTTGACCGGGCAGCTGTTTGCCGGTATCCGCAACCGTCTCCTTCATCTGCGGCTGAGAGATACGTACGCGTGCCAGACGGCGCTCTGTGGTGCATGAAATCAGTAATCCGCAGAAAACAAAAGGTATGATACGTCTCGTCTTTCTCATTTTCTTAAAAGTTAGAACAGGTACACCAGATTCACCGCTGCCGGGTGGGAAGGAAATGCCAGCCATAATTTTTGGATACAAGGTCGCCACAGCGCTTACACAGGTACTTGTCATAGCCCAGCCATACCGCGCCGGCGCCGATTTCCCATTCAAAGTTCCAGCGCGTACTGAGCTGGTAGCCTTGCCTATGCTCACGCCCACACCGTAGCCTTCACCTTCATAGCGGTACCTGCTGCCGAAGAGGTTTCCCACACTGTATGTACCGGCGGTGCCGTGCATGCCGATAAATGGCCCCATATAGCTCTCGAGCAGCCAGTAGCGTACACCCGGAGCGACATATAGGTTACGGAACTGCCGGTTCCTGCTGAAGCGGAACGGGTTATACTGCACGGGCAGGTGAAGCGACCATTTACGGCCCAGGGTCATGGATGCCTCCAGGTTCAGGTTGGTCGTAGCCAGACCCAGGACGTTGGTACGCAGGGAATAGGACTGGGCCGATACTCCCAGAGTGAAGGCAAGCAGCTTCCCAAAAGAAATGATCTCTTTTTCATGCCGGCTGTTCCTCCTTTTGCTTAATGACAGTCACTTCCCAGGCTGTCAGCGTATTGAACCAGCGGTTCTCCCACTGGCGGGCGGAGATGTCAATTTGACGTGTACGGTCATACCTACCTCGACGGCGTACCGCTCGATGTTGGCGTTCATCAGCTGCAGGCATACGCTCTGCGGTTTGCTCTCTTCTGTCTCCAGAACGAATTCCCGGCTTTTCCATTCATTGCCGGTAGTCTTGCCGATCCCGTCCTTGACGGGAAGTACGGCGATGATTTTTCCTCGTATTTCCATTTTTATCAATATTGGGTTTTTAATGGTCTGTTTATTTTCGCACTCCCTCCGGCAGGCTGTCACAGCTTACCGCAGGGCTGCGAAAAGGAAAGGATACACCCTGACTGTTTTATTTGAGATGAAAGAATGAATGTGTCACTTTAAACAGGGGGATCCTGATTCTATATATTACTGGTTTTTAGATCGCTGTTTTATATTTGGCTGGCACGCCTATTCTTTCCATACGGCCAGAAAACGCCTGTACCGTTCCCGGGCCCTGGCTTCGTCGATAACCTCCATTTCTATAACCTTGCAACCCTCTGACCTTTCTCCGGTCTCTTTATGAAAGGAACCGCAGGAAATTGTCGGGATGCTTAGCAGGTAGAAATAGGTTTCGAAGCTCTCCTGCCTGTTCAGGAACCGGTCGGATAGCAATACATATTCAATGAGATTCTCTTTACCGTGCATGACCTTCCCGAATTGCCCGATTATCAGCTTGTCGGGAGAATATGGAATGTAGTCGGCCTTTCTGGCTTCTTTATTTAGTTCGGCATATAGATCAGCCTTAAGATCATCCGGTGGAAGATCCTCTTTTTATCAGGCATGACCGCACCTGCTCTGCCTCCGGTTCGTTTCCCCGTTGCTGTCGCAGGTTTTCTTCGGGCTTTTATCCGTAATAATCTCTCCTGATCGTTCATTGTTTGTATTTCGTCAGAGTCCATTAACACAATAGAAATGTAGGTCACATGTTCTTTTTTATAAAATGATCGTTCAATAACTGTTGCATGACCATAAATAGAATAAAGACGTTGTTTTTCATTCCAATTCAACCCTGGAATAAACTCTTCAATCTCAAAATCGTCTCCGATGGATGGCGGTATGATTGAAGAGTCCCAATCAATGGTAAAGACTGATTCTTCTAACTGATCCGATACTTTAAGACATAGCGAACCAACGCATTCAAAAATTAATTTAAAGCTTTTCTTTCCGGTATTATTTCTCCTTAAAACTCGACGAATCAATACTCCCAATAAATAGCCTGTAACTGACCCTACTATTATACTCGGCAGGTTGAAGTTTATTGGTGCTTCCCAGTTACGATCTGAAAAGATCACTACGAAAGAAAGGCACACAACGATTACCATTAGGCAAATGATTATATTCCACTTATGGGAAATGACTCTTTTAAAGTAGTCAGAAGTTATAATTTCATTCATTTTTATACTGTTTTTATCTTTGGTGCAAAGCAGGTATGTACCATAAGCGAAGGAAAACATATACTCAGTAAGAGGAATATCCGGCTCCCCACGGAAGGGGTGGAGGACAGAATCTCTGCTCTTTCGGCAAGGACAGAAAGGACTGTTGCCCATATACAAAATAAGTTATTCCGAAGGCTCTACGGCTCATAATCATCTTATAAAAGATATTGTGTTTCTTTCCCTGAGATATGCTCTTTTTTTTGTCACAATCTTGTTCCTTCATTTTTTCAATCATTTGTTTTTTCTTTCCGGGGGAAACGGAGATATTTTCTCAGGATATAACCGCAGTTCTTTGACAGGCGCAGGCGGAAGGTCTCCTCACAGGGGAGTACCTCCAGTGTTACCACTACGGGTGAGTCCTGCCAGGTGATCTTGGGGAATACCTCCCGGAGTGCCCCTTGGGAAACCTGCAGGGCTTCCTCCCCGTTCCAGATCCCCGCATCCCTTTCGGGCTTGTAGGTAAAAAGGTGCCCCGTGCCGGCATAGTCCACGGCATACCAGTATGTACCCTTCATCCCTTACCTCCTGTCTTTGCCCGGGGAAAGAAACCGGTTCCTTCTCCCAGCAGGTTTCTGACTTTCGTAATCGAAATAATACATATCAGGTTATCCGGCTTGCCTTTCACGTGGATGATCCATTGGATGATCTCCCGGCAACTTGCCGCATCCAGATGCAGGGGTTGTGTACGCGGATACTTGGCGTCAAGCTCCCCGATCCGGCAGTGGAGCTCCTCTTTCAGGTCATCCAGGAACTCCCTGTTCTTTATCAGGCTGTCCTTGAGCTGCAGGACATATTCCTGGAGCTCGCTTCCCTTCCGGTTCACCGATGCATAGGTCTGTATGGAGTGTATGAAATACATATGGCTGTTATTTAATGGGTTCCTGTCTTTTATCCTGTATCTCCATTCTCCGCGTGATGCGTCTACGGTTCATATGTCTCAGACAGACCGTCAGTAAGATCAAGACTGCGATAACCGTAAATCCGGCCGCACAAGAGGGAAGCGTGCCAGGTTAAACGCGAAGGTACCGTCAATATCCCGAAAACCGAAACGAGGGAAACTGCAAACAGAAGCAGCCCGAAAGCGGAATTCTCCGGTCTTTCCTTTTGGATCATTCCCTCTATGGAACTGTCCCGGAGATACTTCCCGCCGGGCAGTGTTTCCTCAAAGAGGATGGACTGGTTGTACCTGCAGCGCAGCTCTCCTCCTGAGACTGTCTTGAAAAAGCACACTGCACTCCCCACAAAAGGGATATCTCCATTAAAGGAGATATGAAATGTGACCACTACGTTCTGTAACTCCTGGTTCATTCGGGAGATTGTATCGGAGCACTCCCGGCTTTTGGCTTCCAGAAAAGAGCGGAAGTCGGGGGTTGACAAGGCATATTTCCAGATACGCCGGCTTACTTTCCGGGAGAACCTGTACACTTTCGTGCTGTCCTCGGGCATGTTTTCGTTGCGGTATGTGTAAATTGTCTGTATGTTATATGTAATTTCCATTTCTGTCATTTTATGCATTATTCTATTTCTTCGCCCCATAACTCCACGTCAGTAGGGGCATGTTTGATTTGGTATCCCATCCATAAGATGACCGGGATATACAGGACGATAAGCGGTATCCATACTGTCATCATACATTTCCTCCGTTTATTTGCCGGTGCAGGCTGATACTCCGTCCGTCATCCATTCCGGAGTGGTAAGCCGAATAGTCCGTCTTTGTCTTTCTGGGCTGTACTTTGGCACTGCACGTCCCGATTGTTTCCAGGTATCTCTCGATAAGAGCGTTATGGCAATGTACCAGAGCGGTTTCACGCACTTCTTCCGCCGAAGTGCTTCGCATCGCTTCAAACTGGTCTCTTAGTCCCGGTGTCACGCCTTCGAGGTACGAACGTATATACTTCTTCCTGTACTTCTCGGTACGGTAATATCCCCGTTTGATCGATACATATTCCATGTGCCTTTTATCTGCCAGCCGGCGGAAAGTGGTGCGTAGATAATCATACAGCACGGTTACGGCTGCAATATTCTCCTGCGTACCCACAATCAGCATGTCGGTGGTTCCCCGGTAACGGAGCATCCGGCAGTAATTGTATTCGCACAATACGCGCAGCAGGTCACGCTTCCAGTAGTTGCCGAAGCTGTCCTTATAACTGATCGCTCCGGATTCCCTGATTTCAAACACCGTCTCCGGCCGCTTTTCGTTCACGTCAAGCAGGGAAAGGTATATTCCTTCAGAAGCCGGTTCACATGGGTGGCGGCAGCTTTGGCCTCGCCTTCCGAGGTGGTCGATTCCTTCAGGCGTATCAGTTTCCGGATACGTTCCAGGATCTTGTCCGGTATGTCATTTTCCTGTTTCATTATTGTTTTGTTATCGGTTCGTAAATCCGGCCGGTTAAATGTTCCGTTTGCCGGCTCTTCACATTTCCCGCCCGCTTGCCGGGCACTTGATTTTCTGCAAAAACTCGTTGAAGTCATTGCATGACGGATACAGGCGTTCCGCCTCGTTCACCAATACCGTGTCCTTGGGAAGGAAATGCCGCATCTTTCTCAGGGCCTCGCGCCCCGGAGCGTCGTTATCCAGGAAAGCGTGTACCTTTTCATACCTTGAAAGAAAATCCTTTGACCGCTCAACGATGGAGGTGGAGTTCAGGACGCACAGGTCCAGCTTTCCCAGTGCCGGCATCTCGGGATGCTCTTTCGCGTATTGCTTGAAACTCAACAGGTCGAAGAAACCTTCAAAAACGGCACAGGACCTGTTGCCTGCGGCCAGGCCGGTAATGTCCTTGGCGGTGGCACATCCCTTGAACATGCTGTTACGCAGTTCGAAACCTCCGTGGTCGTTGGCGAACCCCAGCGCGTATTTCTCGCGGGGATTCTTCTCGAAGCAGTAATGCACCTCCACGCAGTGTTCACGGACGATATCCGCGTCGATGCCCCGTGAAGCGGCATAATCAAGCAGGTGCCCGTTTCCACCGGAATGATTTTCAGGAGAGTCATCCCGGAGGCTTTCTGTACCGTTACCGGTACCGGCCTTGGTTGCGGAATCATGCCGGAGGAAAAGCCCAGTCCTTCGATCTCTTTCATAGCCTGTGGGAAGGAGCAGTTATGGATGCGCATGACCAGATCCACGACCCTGCCGTGGCTGCTGTCTCCGAAGTCATACCAGCGGTTCTCGTTCCTGAAAACCTTGAAGCTCGGAGAGCTGTCGCAGCGGAAAGGGGAGCGGTACATGTCATATCCTCCATACCGCCGGGAAGGTTCGTAACCGTAGCGGGAAAGAATATCTTCCAAGGGGATTGAATTGGCTTCCTGTGATGTCATGGCTTATATTTCGTTAAGTTTCAACCAGTTTAAATTCAGATGTTTATGCCGGTACAGCCCTCCGCATCCGACTCAGGAGGAACATGGTGGGGCTTTTGATCTTTTTGTTTCCCCAGGTCTCCTTCAGAGCTGTATCCAGTACCAAGGGTGCAACGGAGGCAAGCTGGAGGATTTCCTGCTGGTCCTTCACCGGAACGCCCAGGAGCTCGAGGGTTTTACGCCGGGTGCGCAGGATCTTCTCCTGTTGCCTGGCACGCTCTTCACTTCCGTGCTCGGCATTATACTTGGCTATATAGTTCTTAATCAGGGGATACAGGTAATTTTCCTTGGTCAGTTGGAAATTGCTCTGCTCCATGTCACGGATCGCCTTTTCGATAGGGAAATCCGGATAACGGCTTTTCAGGAGCCGTACCCATTGGATGATGTTGGAATCCACACCCAGGTATTGGAGCTTCCCTGAAAGAGAGTTTCTCTCCTCCTCCCTCTCCGGAGTGTAGCCTCCCTCTCCGGAGGGGTTTGGGGAGGATATATTTTCTTTTATTTTATTTTGTGGTCTATTTTCGCGAATTATTCCCGATTCTTCGCGAACTACCCCGGCGGCGCTTTCCGGTTCTTGCAGCCTGCGTTTAAAATCCGCAATGGCCTGCATCAGTTCCGTATCCTTCTCTTTTTCGCCGGTCCGCGCGGGTTCAGCAACAGGTGCCGTATGGGTGGCGGGACAGGGAGCGGCCACCTGCGGGGAAGAGGTGGCGGCCGGGGCAGCCGCATTCAAAAGCAGGTAGTCATCCGAGATGGAAGGCTTGCGGTGGATAGACTTGCAGATGCCATATACCTGTTCTGTATCTCCTCGCTGGTGAGGACCTGACGGCTCCGCCAAAGCCCTTTGTCGAAAAGCCCCAGCTCGGCGCAATAGTCGACATACCCGCGATGCGTTGCTCGTCCATGCGGGAATAGTCCGAGACGTCGAACAGGCCGTCGGAGTCCATGATCATGTAATAGCCTTCCACGCGGTGGATCTCGTTCACGATGAAATGGAACACGGCCCAGCCTCCATGCCGAATTTATTTTTGAGTCTCTTGACTTTGGGGTCATAAAAATGATCGGTATCGAACCCGTAATAGGTGAAACCTTTTTTAGCTGTTCTTGGCATAAACTTATGTATTTATTAGTGGATAATAACCTTATGAATCAACTGGCCGAAAGAGCGAACTCCTCCTGGATGTAGGCCATGCCGCATAACTTGAGGTAGTCCTGCTGGATGGCGGCAGAAGTCAATACTCTGTGCTTCCTGTACAGTTCGTCATTGAACAGGCCGACCTGTACGCAACCGTCCACGATCCGGGTAATGTCTTCCAAAGAGGCATTCCAGTAAGAGGCAACCGCACGCGCGGTCTCCTCACACCAAGGAAGGAAATACTCCCCCTTGTAGAGGGCCTCACTCACCAGATAACGGTAGATGCTGTATCCACCGAATCCGTAATTACGAGTCAGTCTCCTGACTTTCATATCAGAAAATTGCGAAGTGCTGATCTCATAAGAGGGACGGACTTCGCGCCCATGCCGCTGTGCATGCCCCGAAAGAGAGCGGCAGGTACCGGTTTGACGTTGGGTATTCATATATTTAGTTTTAATTATTATTTCTCTCCATGAAATAAGAGGATAGCCCTCTGTATTTTCAATAGCCATTCAGGGAGCTGATTTTTGCGTCTGCCCATCCATTTTTTATCTGCTTTCTGAGTGTTCAGGCCCAATATCCGCCGAAACGGTTGTGCCCGGTTACTACCTCTGATTTCAGTTGCCGGCGACGAAACTTGTTGATTGCACGTTTCGCGTGCTTCCTGCCTGATGGACTGCAATGTTTCTTATCAAGTCGGCACTGGCGACAATGGCAAATGCCTATTCCGGTATGTGATTCTTTCATTAATCGCTCTTTTTATCACATTTATTAATCGGTATCCTCACTTCTTTCCCATACCACGAACACCAATAGTAAGGCTGAAACAGATTAGGCGAATGTGTACAATACTTACACATCTCACATAAATGGATCTGAGTCATTTCTATTCGGTTAGGAATTAAGTTTTGATAAAATAAAATCAGCTAATTCTTGCGTCTCTTTTTCGGTTTCTTGTTTTTGAACTTGACAAATGAACCTCTTTATATTAAAGAACTGGCCATCAGATGAACCTTCAATGATATAAGTGCCTTTACGGTCTGTCGTTTTTACAAATTTTGTTTTCATTGCTGTATGGTTTTAAATCACACAAAAACATGAATTACTTTACCAAAAGTATCTTTCATGATTTTACAGGGACACGTACCTTGACGGTAATGTAAGCATGTTGTATTACATTCTTCGGTGCATACATGACCAATGACCGTAAACGGGACATCATTATCTATCAGTCCTCCTAATTCATCATTATCATTCATAACGAATATTTCACCACGAATTTCAATTGCTAAATATTTCTTCATACCTTCAAGTTTAGAGGATGATTTCACAATCGGATTCAATAAGAAAAAAGCTCTCTTTCGTGTCTTTATAAACTCTACGTTTCGCACCAAGAGCTTTCAATTTCTTATGCGAGATTACCACTCTGACATCTTCAACTGAATCTATACCGTCAATGCAGGTATGAATCTTAATATTCTTTTGGGTTACCATCCAGGCCATATTTATCCTTTATTTCTGATCAACTTATGATGTTTGCTATATTAAAGATCTGTACACGAAGATTCGGGTTCCGTCATAAACGACAGGACCGGAATGGAAGATGGTGTTTCTTCCGGATAAACTGCACGTAATTGCGCACAGTCTTATCACAGACGTTTGGAAAATCAGGATAATGTTCTTTTAAATAGTCGTGGACACGACTGCTGGAAGTGGAAGGAAAAGTGAAGAGTAAGGATACGACGGCCTGCTCATAGTTCTGCAGCTTGCACCGGCGTGACTCCTGGTACTTCCGAAATAGTTCATCGGAACTCAAAGACTGCAGACGTTTCACCGTATCGCGGGAAACACCAAGACGCTTTGCCGTTCTCGTAATATTGAGTCCCCGAGAACGAAGATCAATGATATTACTCCATAAAGTGTATTTTTTCCTTAAAATTTCCGTATCCATAATCTATTAAATAGACTTCGCAATTGGTGTATGTCCGATTACGAATGTTTGATACGGCTAAGGTACTATTCACATATAAAAATAGTAAAGAGTTTGAGACCGATCTTGTGGAAGGTTGCGTACATATCTATGATCCGGCGGATATAAGGAACGAAGTGTTTCTACAGCCTAAAGAAAAGGCAGTGTTGTGGGGAGACCGGTTGATGAAGCGGGAGTCTGACTTTGATAATGAAGAATATCTGAAGAACGGAGTTGTCAGTTTTCTGTCCGAGCCGTTTGGGAGAGTACTGAATAGTGTCGCTTTATGGAATGATGTGAATATTAAAATAGAACGGTCAGTCAACGCGACGCAGCGGATCTCCGGAAAATTCAGGCAAAGTGATTCTTTGGAGAGTATATTAAAAGCCTTGCAAGGCGCTATGCCTTTCAAGTATAAAATAGTTAGTGAAGAAGAAATAATTATTTATTGATAAATATAATGATATACTTAACTAAAAGCAGATGCCTATGATATAAAAAACAGTTTGAAATGAAAAAAGGAGGAAATGGTCTGGTACACCTTTCCCTCCCGATAAAGTCAACACATTTGGCAGAGCCAAATAAAAAAACAACAAAGTATTAACCTTATTACATTGCAAAAGTATGAAAAAAAACTTATTGCTGTTATCTTATGCAATTAAACAACGTGAAATTATTCAAATCTTGCGAATTATGAAATGCACAGTCTTGCTGTTATTTTTGCTTATTCTTCAGGCACATGCCAGCGTAAGCTCACAAAATGCAAGGGTAAACATGTCTCGAAATCAACTTCCGTTAAAGGAGTTTATGGCGGAGATTGAAAAACAAACCGATTATCTGTTTATCTATAGTGATGCAGAAATCAATGCTTCTCGCCAGGTAACTGTAAAGAAGGGAACACATAGAGTGGCCGATTTACTAAGAGAGGTACTCTCTAAAAATAATATTTCTTATAATTTTGCAGATAATTATATTTCTCTTCATGTACGCAAAGAGGCTGACGCACAGTCCTTGGCGGTATCTCCCAACAAAAAAAGAATACGGTTTTGGTTTCGGGAACTATCGTAGATACCGCAGGCGATCCTATAATCGGTGCTAACATCAAATTGAAAGGTGCTCAGGGAACCGGAACGATTACGGATGTGGAAGGTAACTTTAAATTGGAAGTGCCTACCAATGGTGTACTGATCGTCTCTTTTATCGGATATCAGCAGCAGGAAGTGGCGGTGAACGGAAAAACCATGTTGAAAATTAAGATGGCGGAAGATGCTGAAATGATAGACGAAGTGGTTGTAACTGCTTTGGGTATCAAGCGGGAAGAAAAGGCATTGGGATATGCCGTTCAGAAAGTGGGCGGAAGTAAGCTGTCTACTGTGAAGCCCGTTAATATTGCTACTTCACTGACTGGTAAAGTTGCCGGTTTGAATGTAACCAACAGTACGGAGTTCAATACAGCCCCAACTCTCAAATTGCGTGGTGAAACTCCATTGCTGGTAGTAGATGGTGTGCCATATAGCAATATCTCTCTGAATGACATTGCAGCAGACGATATCGAATCTGTTGACGTGTTGAAGGGGGCTACCGCATCGGCCTGTATGGTGCCCGCGGAGGTTCGGGAGCTATTATGGTGACTACGAAGAAAGGTAGTCAGGAGGGACTTAATATTTCGGTAAACAGCAGTACGATGTTCAATGCCGGTTATCTGGTATTGCCGGAAGTACAACATGGATACAGTACCGGTCAGGGAGGTAAATATACCGCTGCCGACTTCGTTTGGGGTGATAAACTGGACATCGGCCGTACAGCTGTACAGTATGACCCGTATACTTATGAATGGAAAGAGATGCCATTGGTATCGAAAGGTAAAGACAACTTTAAGAATTTCCTGGAGACAGGTTTCATTACCAATAATAACATCAGCATCAGCCAGACCGGTAAATATGGAAGCTTCCGTTCTTCTCTGTCGCATGTTTATAATAAAGGACAGTATCCCAATCAGAGATTGAATAAGATTACTTACTCGGTAGGTGGGGATATGAAGTTCGGCAAACTGAGTTTTGAAGGTGGTGCCATTTATAACAAGCGTTTCTATCCGAATGGAGAAGGAGCCGGCTATGGTGGCGGTGGATACATCTACAACCTGTTGGTATGGACGGGTACCGATTATGATGTACGCGACTATAAAAACTATTGGAGAAAGAAAGACGAAGAGCAGAACTGGATGAACGATGTGTGGTATGATAATCCTTATTATCTGGCTCATGAAATGACTTCATCCAATGACTACGATAAAGTAAACACTTACTTGTCCGGTAAATATGACATCATGCCTTGGTTGAACTTTTCGATGAGAGCCGGTGCCGATGCTTATGCCAGCGTACGGAAAAGAAAAACGCAATGAGCGCCCGCGGCGGATGGGACAAGAACGGATACTTCTATACATCCAAATCCACCGGATTCAGTTTCAATGGTGACGCTTTGCTGTCTGCCAATCACAGCTTCGGTGATTTTGCTATCGACGGTTTTGTCGGAGGTACGATCTACTATTATTATGATGACGCTATTTCATCGAATACCCGTAACGGATTGAGTATTCCGGGATATTATTCATTGAAAGCATCGGTTGACCCAATTGCCTCTTCAAGTTCATACAAGCAGAAACAGGTAAACTCTATTTATGGAAAATTCTCAGCTTCATGGAAGAGCACTGTGTTTGTGGATGTAACGGCACGTAATGACTGGTCGTCTACTTTGCCTTCGGAGACTCGTTCTTACTTTTATCCGGCTGTATCGGGAAGTATCATTATGTCGCAGTTACTAAAGATGCCCGAATGGCTGAACTTCTGGAAACTCAGGGGTGCCTGGACAGTAACGAAGAGCGACTTGGGTATTTATGATACGAACCAGGCTTACAGTGTAAGCACGAATGTGTGGGATGGAATGAATACAGCCGTGTACCCGGAAATGATCCGCAGTACAACGCTTGAACCGACCGCTGCACGTTCTTATGAAATCGGTACTGCCTTCAATGTATGGGACAACCGTTTGCGTTTTGATATCTCTTACTACAATAAACTGAAATACAATCTGACACGTGAAGCCACTATCAGCGGTTCGTCCGGTTTTACTAAAACATTGGTGAACTATGATGAAGAGCAGGTTCGTAGAGGAGTGGAGGTTTCTTTGACTGCTTCTCTGATTCAGACGAAAGACTGGAATTGGGAAGTGAATGCCAACTGGGCCCGTGACCGCTATTTCTATGCGAAAGTCGATCCTGTATATTCTACACAGAAACCTTGGGTAGCTGCCGGCAAGCGTTGGGACTGGTATGGTATCTACGATTGGGAACGTGACCCTCAGGGAAACATTATCCATGAAAACGGATATCCGGTACAAAGTAAATATCAGTCAGTGATGGGTAATGAATATCCGGACTGGATCTGGGGACTCAGTACTACCTTGCGTTATAAAGACTGGACATTGGGAATTTCGTTGGACGGACGTGTAGGCGGTATGGCTTACTCTCGTACGGAACAGACTATGTGGAATACCGGTGTACACCCCGATAGTGATAACAAATGGCGTTATGACGAAGTAGTGAACGGTAAAAAGAATTATGTAGGCCAGGGTGTGAAAGTAGTATCGGGTAAAGTTGAATACGACACAACCGGAAAGATTGTGAGCGATACACGTGTGTTTGCACCGAATGACACTCAGGTATCCTATGAAAGTTATATCAAGAATTACAATCCATGGTCAGGTGGTAAGGTTTACCAGAACGTGCATGACTGTACATTCCTGAAATTGCGTGAACTTTCATTGTTGTACACAATGCCTAAGTCAGTTTGTGAAAAGATTCACATGAAAGGCGTTACACTCGGTTTGATCGGACAGAACTTATTGATTTGGATGAAAGAGTTTAAGTATGCTGACCCGGATGTGGATTCGGATGACCTGAATTCACCTTCTATGAGATATGTCGGATTTAATGTTAAGTTTGATTTGTAAAAAAGGAAATTATGAAACTAATAAATAAAACGTTGCTTTTACTTACAGCAAGTGCTACGATTCTGGCATCTTGTAACAAGTTTGATGATTTGAATACGAACCCCGATGCTGCAACCAAGGTGACAGCACCTATGTTGGCTACAAAACTTATCCTGAACATTACACAACAGGGCTCTGCTAAGAACTTTGTGTACCACAGCATGCTGAGCAAACAGATTGCATGGTCGGAGAATGCTTCGGATGAACAATACAATTTGTTTGGCAGGACAGATTTTGACGGCTATACCATCCTTACAAACTGTCAGAAGATGGTCGATGCAGCCAATGAGGGAGATAAAGATTCGTATGCAGCTCTGGCTAAGTTTATGAAAGCCTATAAACTGTTCTATAAATCGCTGGAAGTGGGTGATATTCCTTACAGTGATGCATTGAAAGGTGAAGAGGGCGTTCAGAAACCCAAATACGATACACAGAAGGAGGTGATGCGCCAAGTCTTGGAAGATTTGGAAGAAGCGTATACTTTATTCTCATCGGGCAGTGACTTTGACGGTGATCCTATTTTTGGCGGTGACACCGAAAACTGGAAAAAGACTGTAGTCGCCTTCGAACTGAAAGTGCTGACTCACTTGTGTAAGAAAGATACGGATGCGGATCTGAAAGTGAAAGAACGCTTTGCCCGTCTGGTATCTTCGGGCTCACTGATGACTTCGAATGCGGACAACTTCCAGTTGGTATACTCTAATAAGGCCGGACAGCTTTATCCGTTCTATTACACTCAGAACAAACATTCTGATTATCTGATGATGTCGAGTGTGATTATCGATAACCTGAAGAAGTTCAACGATTATCGTATGTTCTATTATGCTTCTCCCGCCAAAGCCCAGACAGATAAAGGTATAAAGGATTCCGAGTGGGATGCTTATCTTTCGATTGATCCCTCGGACAGCTATTCAAATATCTCCGTGCTGTACGGAAAAGGTGAGTTCTGCCTGGCAAACCTCCGCTATACCCGTGTTCCGGAAGGTGAGCCTTTGATGCGGCTGAGTTATGCAGAACAGAATTTTATTCTGGCAGAAGGAGCTGTACGTGGCTGGATTTCGGAAGATGCTTCTACTTATTATAAGAAAGGTATAGAAGCCAGCATGAATTTCATAGCAGACAATACCCCCGATAAAGAAGAATATACTCACGGACGTACCATAACGCAAGAATATATCCAGGAGTATCTGGCACAACCGGTTATACAGTTGTCCGGCGACAAGGAGAAAGATCTGGAAATGATTTTGCTGCAACGTTATCTCGCCTCGTTCCTGCAGCATCCGTATGATGCTTATTATGATTATCGCCGTACCGGATATCCGGTATTGCCTATCAACCCGAATACCAACCTGAATACGGAAAAAAATAAGATTCCTACAAGATGGATGTATCCGGAAGCTGAGTTCAGTTACAATCCTGATAATGCCAACGAAGCTGTTCAGCGTCAGTACAATGGTTCGGACGATGTGAACAAGTTAATGTGGATTCTCCAGTAAACATTACTCTTTTGAAGACAAGGGGATGTGTCATCTATGGTAAATTTTGACACATCCTCCCTTCTTTATACCTAAATAATCAAACCCATGAAACGAATTTATTTATTGTTGGCTATCCTGTTGGGAAGCCTTCAGCTGGCAAATGCACAGCAACAGACTCTTCAGTTTAACAAAGACGGTAAGTTTAAGATTGTCCAGTTTACCGATGTTCATTATATCTATAATGATCCTCGTTCGGATGTATCGATCGAACGTATCAATCAGGTATTGGATATGGAAAAGCCCGACCTTGTTCTTTTTACGGGAGATGTGATTTATGGTAAACCGGCGGAAGAAGGAATGCGTACAGTGCTGAATCTGGTATCTAAAAGAAAAATCCCTTTTGCGGTGACTTTCGGTAACCATGATAACGAACAGGGACTGAGCCGTGAAGAATTGTTGAAGATCATCCAATCTGTTCCTTTTAACCTGACACAGACTACTCCGGGTATTTCGGGAGTGACAAATTTTATCTTACCGGTGAAGGCTTCCGACGGCAAGCGCAATGCAACGGTTCTTTATTGTATCGACTCTCATTCTTATTCACAGATCAAGGGAGTGAATGGATACGATTACATCAAATTTGACCAAATACAGTGGTATCGTGAGAACAGTAAGAAGTTTACTGAAGAAAATAATGGCGTTCCGGTTTCGTCGTATGCGTTTTTTCATATAGCTTTGCCGGAGTATAATCAGGCTGCCTCTTCCGAGAGTGCAATACTTTATGGCATTCGTAAAGAAAAAGCATGCGCTCCCCAGTTAAATTCGGGCTTGTTTGCCGCCATGAAAGAGATGGGAGATGTGAGAGGTGTATTTGTGGGACACGACCACGATGATGATTATGCCGTGTCATGGAAGGGAATCTTGCTGGCATACGGACGCTATACGGGTGGCAACACAGTATATAATCACCTTACAAATGGTGCGAGAGTGATTGAGTTGGATGAAAATGCAAATAGTTTCCGTACGTGGATACGCCTGAAGGAAGGGGTCGTACAACAGGTAACCTATCCTGCCGATTTCATTAAAGAATAGAAGATACACAAAAGACAAAACTTAAATATAGATAGAATACCATGAAAAAGTTATTTGTTTTAGTATGTTTGCTTGCGATCGGATTCTGCAATGTGGCTTGGGCGGCTAAACGGCAGGCAAAACATGTAGTATTGATTGCGTTGGACGGCTGGGGTGCGTATAGTGTGCCCAAAGCAGACATACCCAACATTAAAAGCCTGATGGACGAAGGATGCTACACACTTCATAAACGTAGCGTATTTCCATCATCGAGCGCTATTAACTGGGCTTCCATGTTTATGGGAGTGGGTACTGAACTTCACGGATATACAGAATGGGGTTCGCGTACGCCCGAGATACCATCGCGGGTTGTCAATGAACATGGTATTTCTCCTACTATCTTTTCGGTTATGCGTCAACAGTATCCGGAGGCTGAGACCGGTTGCCTGTACGAGTGGGAAGGAATTAAATACCTGGTCGATACACTGGCACTGAGTTACCATGCACAAGCTCCTGATTATGATAAATGCCCGACTGCTCTCTGCGAGATGGCTGAGAAGTATATCAAAGATAAAAAGCCTGCCATGCTTGCAGTTTGCTTCGATCAGTTGGATCATACCGGTCATGCTGTCGGGCACGACACTCCGGGCTATTATGAAAAGCTGAAAGAACTGGACGGTTATGTGGGACGTATCATTGCTGCCATTAAAGAGGCCGGAATATATGATGATACGATTATCATGATGACAGCCGATCACGGTGGCATTAAAAAAGGGCATGGGGGGATTACACTCCAGGAGGTAGAGATACCTTTTATCATTGCCGGTAAGAATGTCAGAAAAGGGGGAGAGTTCCAGGAAAGCATGATGCAGTTTGATACTGCTGCCACCATGGGATACGTTTTTGGAGTGAAGCAACCTCAAGTCTGGATAGGACGTCCCATGATACAGGTTTTCAAATAAACACTACTGTCACAACCTGAAGAAAAACAATGCACATAATATAAATTTGATAAAATGAAATACCCATGAGATAAAAAATCACGCCCAAGAGAATGTAAATAGTCAAGCTGAAGTTACCTTTGTATAGTGTAACCCTAAAATGTATCAGTTATGGCAGAAGTGACATTCCCTCAGTT
>ENA-OQIG01000768-OQIG01000768.1-human-gut-metagenome-genome-assembly--contig:-NODE-768-length-16854-cov-3.016739_pt1 | contig 16854 bp, 15 predicted proteins | sample MGYA00242576_ERZ504741 | MGnify/ENA primary metagenome ERZ504741 (study PRJEB26092, sample SAMD00036436) | human gut metagenome | host: Homo sapiens | study: EMG produced TPA metagenomics assembly of... | reverse complement strand
AGAACTTCGTGGTGGACGTTTCATCACCGGTGCAAGTAGTGATGGCATGGGAGTTAGTAATGGTGATATTATTTGCAAATTTTGATGAAACACATACCGGAGTAAGTAAGTTCGGAGATTTATTCGGCCGTATTACTAACTTGAATCTTTTCATAGCACGCGTTACGGATGCCACCTATCTGTCCGATGAAATGAAAAACTTCTATTTGGGAGAAGTGTACGGTTTACGTGCTTTCTATTATTTTGATCTATACCGCATCTATGGCGGGGTACCTTTGCGTTTGACGGCTGATGTTGTTGAAGGAGTTATTGATCCTAATAAACTGTATATGGCCCGTTCGACCCCCAAAGAAGTAATGACCCAAATAAAAAGCGATTTGAATAAATCGATGGAGTATTTTGGAAATATGAATGATTTTGATCCATACAAACGTGGCAAAAAGGTGTATTGGTCAAAAGCTGCAACCGAATGTTTAATGGGAGAAGTTTATTTGTGGACTTCTAAAGTAACCACAGGAGATGACGTAGCAAATCCTGCTGATCTGACTATAGCTAAAACCCACCTTGAAAGTGTATTGAATAATTATAATCTGAAAATGCTGGATGACTTTTCACAAGTATTCAATGCCAAAAACAAGGCAAATGACGAGATTATATTTGCCATTCGTTTCTTAGAAGGTGAAGCAACCAATAGTAATGGTACATTTACTTATAATGTAGGTACCGGTAGTACCAAAAACAGATATCAAGCCAATGGTGAAGTATTTGGTGATGCTTTAGACATACAGAATACTGGCAATCAGACGTATGAATACAACAAAGCTGTTTATCAAAATTTTGATGATGCAGATACCCGTAAGGAAGCGACCTTTATCGCCTCATACAATAAAGATGGCAAAACAGGTGAGTTATCTCTCTATGGAACACATGTACGTAAAAATATAGGTTATGTAAATGCACAGGGAGCCCGTGTTTACTGTGGTGACTATATCTTCTATCGCCTGCCGTGGGTTTATCTTACTCTTGCAGAAATAGCAAACATGGAAGGAGATAATGCAGCTGTTGCCAAATACATCAACCTGGTAAGAAAACGTGCCTATGGCAATGCATGGGATGAAATTCTGTATGCATATCCGGAAACGGCAGATTTTACAACTAATGAATTGGCTATTTTGCATGAGAAAGATAAAGAATTTATCCAAGAAGGACAACGTTGGTGGGATTTACGACGTATGACTTTGACTAAGGGGGGAACACCTTTGGTTTTCTGCAAAGAAGGAAGTCTTTTGGGAGATGCCCCGATATTGAATAAATCTACAGAAGCACATAAACTTTTGTGGCCAATTGAAAAAACAATGTTGGATAAAGACCCCGCACTGGAGCAAACACCCGGATACAAATAATAATCGATAGGTATTTCTCAATATGCGATTATGGTAGAGGGCGGAATGCACGTAATGTGTATTCCGCTTTTCTTTTAAATAGCTTGTTTAGATTTCAATTATATTTCATCTTTCTTCCAATAATTTTCTCAACCAGGGTACAACCAGTTCTGATTTAAAATAATGATTGGGACCATCTACATTTACCATCCGAAAATATTCATTACGATCTAGTCCTTCTGGTAAATATTCTACATTTTTTCGTGTATCCGGATCTGAGAACTTCTTATAATGATATATTTTCACGTTATCGGGAGTGCCTGCTATAGCATACGCTTTTCTCACAAGGTCCAAGTCTCGATCTAATCCTCCTTCAGTCAGTATGATAGGACGGGGTGCCAAAGCCGCTACGATGTCCGGAAAATTAAAATTTTTCCAGAAATCAGGTATTAAATGGCGTATAGAATTAGGGAATGGACGACGTCCGTTTTTGTCAGGCATAGTCATTACTTCCGCCCGTTCTTGAGTTTGACATAAGAAATCATTGTAAACAAAAGCATAAATTGAAGTATCAAGCGCACCCAATACCATCATAGGTTCGGTTCCCAGAGAAAATCCACTTACTACAATGCGATCTTTACGAATATGCTTCTGGGTCTTCATCCAATTTAAAACCTGCATATCCAAATATGAAGCATATCCCAAATAACTCCATCCCAACTCTAAAAGATAGCGAGATACAACATCGTAATCATAATTAGAGCCCAATGTATATCTCTCAAGGTCTGAGGCTTCTCCGGCAGCCGGGTTATCTACTGCCACTGCTATATACCCTTCTTTTACAAAGTTGAGGGCTTGGGTCAGTTTCGGATCTTTGTACCGGTCATTCAATTTGGGAGCTATCCCCGGTTCACCTGCAAGTTCCTCCTTATTTCCTCCGGAACCGGGAATACACAAAATGGCAGGTACGGGCTTGTTTATATTATCAGGTATTAAAACAAGAAAAGTAGAAACGCATTCAGGAAGCGGATAAAATTCCCATTTTTCTAATCGATACCCTTCCCGCTGTTCTCTTTTTATACAGACAGGAGCTGGAGAGTTTTTTATTTGAGGAAATTTCATTATTTCTTCCATCGCATGGCGAAGTCCCTTTTGCCATTTTTCGAAATTCTTTGGGAGAAAAGTCACTATGAAAAGCATAGCGTGGCTCAGTATTTCTGAGCATGGCATGCACTACACCATAAGAACTTAAGAATCGTCCGTCCTCACGTACAGACTTAATTAAATTATGATCTTTAGGAGACCAGTCATCGGACTGAGCATATAGGCTGCCATTAAAAAACAGTGATATTCCAATTATTAAAAAAATATTTTTCATTTGATTTAAATTTTATAGATATTACAAATATAGTTTTATTTTTTTGATATACTCCTTTTTAATTGTCGAAATATACAATTAGACATATAGTAAGTGACAAGATAAAATATGATGCAAAAAGATAGCATTTTATTTGTTTGGGAATCCTGTAATTTTATCACTTATCCTACAGATAGAAGATAATATGAATAAATTGGGGAATAATATACTGTATTGGCGAAAGTAGTGTATATAAATTCGTTATAACTACCGGAAGATATTAACTGATTAAAATCAGAATGTTAACTTTGTGTTTTCAAGAAGTTAACTTCGTGCAGATACGAAATTAATTTCTTGAAAACAAATTGTTAGTTCTCTGTCAACAGACGCTCTAAATCACTGTTAAGAGTGTGAAAAGAATCTTTTATATGTTCTATCTGACAATGAAATTAAGAAAGAAGAAATATGTGATAATATTCCTTTTTTGAAATTTTCCCAAATAAGAATAAGTCGTAAATAGGTAAAAACATTCTATTTGGTAGTAGAATGATAATTTTACTTTCCCTTTGATTTTGTGAAATGGTTCAGATTTTGTTTTTTCTATTACGGTTTCGGTCACTTCTTTGATTAGCACGATACAGGGACATCAAGATATACAAAATGTCAGCTCTGTACCAATATAGCAAATTGATAAAAGGGGATTCAATCTACTACATATCCTCTAATGATAAGCAGACTGTGTTTATTTGATATTTAGCCAGGACTTTATTCTCTAAGTGTTCCACTTTCTTTTGGAAAAGTTCTGGCTTGAAATTCTTTTTTTGACGTTTGACTTCTGCTACAATTGCACTTTTGTTATCTAAATAAATAGCTACAATGTCAATTTCATTCTGATTGCCTTTAGGCTCCCACCACGAACCAATAAGACGGAACTCGTAACTTTCAGCATATTTTTGTTTGAAATACTGTTCCAGGATTTTTCCTGAATATGTCGGATAGTCAGCTTTTATTAATTTTCGTAAGCCAATGAAATTTTTTATTTCAATGAGTGAACGATTTCTATCGAAATAATTAAACCAGAAATGAATAAAGTTATCGCATATCCCATATCTGACAGTTTGAGAACCCTCTTTTGAAAAGACAGGACGTTGGCGCACTACTATGTTATAATCTTCAATTAATCGCTTTAGATAACCGCCCAAACTCTTTTCGCCAAGCAACGCTTCTATTTCTGTCTGAGTATTATATCCACCTGAGATAGCACTTAGGATTGAGAAATAGGTACCATAATTCTTGCCGAATTCTTCTATTAACAAATTTTTTCCTTCATCTGTAAAAGGGGAGTTGTCTCTGACCATGAAATCAATCATTCCATCAACGGTTAATACTCTGTTATCACAAAATAATTCAACGTATTTAGGAACCCCACCGGAAAATGAGTATAGTGCCAATAAATCATCATTTGTATATTGGGATGATAGTCTTTTATGATTTTCTTTAAAACATTCAGACTGAAAGCTGAAAGTTTTATAATATTGTCAGCACGGCCAAAAAGAGGTTCCTTTTCATTATGGAAAATCTTTTCCATTAAAGAATAAATAGAACCACTCACAACGAAATTCATGTGAGTTTTTTGTCTATACTGATCCCAGATATCTTGTATATCACTATAAATCGACTTATTGATATTATAGAATTCTTGAAACTCATCTATAACCAAATTGAATGACTGTCTGGTAGCAACTTCCATAATATACCGAAAGAGAGATTTGAAAGTCGATATTTCTTCTGGCACATAAATATCAAGTGCTTGGGAAACTAAAGTTATGAATTCCCTACATAAAGATGCTTCATTTTTTCTCCCCACAAATAAATAGATAGTAGGAGTTTTTTCAAAAGCTCTCATAATAAGACTTGTTTTACCTATTCTTCTCCTTCCGGTAACTACTGTCAGACGAGAGTTCTCTTCAAAAGATAATTCTTGTATCCTTTGTAATTCAGCTAATTCATTCTCCCTATTGTAAAACTTCATATCCTTTGTTTATTAAGTCTTGATTCTGTAACGATGGTTACTGTAACCACGGTTACAAAGATAATCCTATTTTTATTATTTCAATTACAATATTTTATAAGATTCTTCTTACAGTTTGTATAATAATGTTAATGGCTAATTGTGTGCTTCTCGATATGTCATTTTATACATGTCAACTATTTTAAACTAATGAGTTATTTATTATTCTATAAGTTAATTATGAAGATTATATTTATAATATAGCATTATTTGTTTGTCTTTTATACCTTATGCTACCATTGTCTTTTATAAATAATAAGTCTGAATTTTTCTTTTTTATAATACTATTTGATATTTAATCTTTTGTATATAAGTCCTTTATGTGATATGGCTATTATGCCTTTTTTCTCCATTTTTCGCCTACCGTCCCGATAGAACTTAGTTAGTATTTTTAAACACATATAAACATCTTTATTATTAACTCAAAAAAGCAATACTTATGAAGAAAACCATCTTCTTGATTTTGTGCATTTTATGTTCTCTTGGAGCCATGGCACAAAAGAAATCAATCACAGGTGTGGTTATGGATGCTAGCGGTGAATCAATCATCGGAGCCAGTGTTGTCGAGGTCGGTACCACCAATGGTGTAATTACTGACATCTCCGGCAAATTTACGTTAATGGTCGATCCTAACGGAAAGATCAAAGTTTCTTATATCGGGTATCAGTCTCAGGTACTCGATGTAAAGGGTAGGAATTCTTTCAATATTAAATTGAAAGAAGACTCTGAAATGTTGGATGAAGTAGTAGTTACAGGCTATGGAGGAAAACAGTTGCGTACCAAAGTGACGAATTCTATTTCCAAAGTTAGTGAGGAATCATTAAAGGTTGGTGTCTTTTCTAATCCGGCACAAGCATTATCCGGTGCAGTTTCCGGGTTAAAAGTGACGCAGAGTTCCGGTAATCCAGGAAGTACGCCGACCATTGTACTCCGTGGCGGTACAGAATGGGATGGATCAGGTTCTCCTTTAGTAATGGTCGATGGACAGCTGCGTGATGGTTTAAATGATATCAATCCGGAAGATATCGAATCTATGGAAGTTTTGAAAGATGCAGGTGCTACTGCATTGTATGGTGCGCGCGCCAGTAATGGTGTAATATTGATTACAACCAAAACGGGTAAAGTCGGTAAGGCAGAAATTAATCTTAAGGCTAAAGTAGGTATGAACTATATTAATAATCCCTATGATTTTCTAGGAGCTAAGGATTTTATCACTGCCATACGTACAGCTTATGACACAACACCATGGGCTAGTAAATCATCATTGGATGGTGCCTCCGCTTATGGAACAGGAAATAAATATGGCAGCGATTTGGTTTGGAACTTATTGGTAAAGGATAGCGGAAACGAATTCCTGTTGAACAAAGGTTGGCAACAAATGCAGGATCCGCTTAATTCTTCAATAACCCTTCTTTATAAAGATATCAAACCTTCCGATTATAATTTGAATAACCCTTCTTTAACTCAGGATTATAATGTAAATATGTCAGGCGGTAATGATAAAGGAACTTATTATGCTGGTTTAGGGTATAATAAGTCAGAAGGACTTCCCATTTCTTCTTTTTATGAGCGTTATAGCTTTATTTTCAATGGCAGTTATAAGTTGGCTGATTGGATTACCGCAAATTCTAATTTTAATTATAATCGTGCTAATTGGCGTTCTATGCCCGGTTCGCAAGATAATGAAGGGAACTATTTTGGACGTATAATGTCCTTGCCCCCCACTGTTCGATATGAAGATGAAGATGGAAATCCTGTCCTCGGCCTAATCATAGCGATGGAAACCAGTCGTATCAACCCGAGAAATGGCTTGTAGATAACCAAACGGATAAATTTACAATGATCCAGTCGTTGGAAATCAGGCCAATGAAGAATCTCGTAATTAAAGGTACCGCTAACTGGTATTACTCGGAAGGTGTCTATGAAAGTTTTACCAAAGATTTTGAGACAGCTCCAGGTAAATTCAACACAACTCGAGCTTCCTCAGCCAAATTTGAGCGTGACTTCTCTCAAACTTATAACGTAGTATTAAATTACAATAATACATTTGCTCAAAATCATAATATAGATGTTATGTTGGGTTCTGAATACTACGATAAAAAGACAAAAGGATTTAGTGCGTCAGGTTCCGGTGCTCCCACTGACGATTTTGCAGATCTCAACCTGACAGATAATGGGGAAGGGAAACGCACAATTGATTCATGGCATAGCCAGTACCGTATTCTTTCTTATTTTGGTCGTTTGAATTATGATTATCAGGGGAAATATCTGTTATCAGGAGTATTCCGTTATGATGGATATTCTTCCTTATTGGGAGATAACCGTTGGGGATTTTTTCCGGGAGTATCTGCCGGATGGATTTTTGGCAAAGAGGACTTTATAAAAAATGCTGTGCCTGACCTGTCATTTGGTAAGTTACGTTTCAGCTATGGTGTGAATGGTAATGCAACCGGTATTGGAGCTTATACTTTACAGGGTTCCTATAACTCTCAGAAATACAATGGTAATGTGGGATATTTAATTGGTGCTCTCCTAATCCGGGGTTAAAATGGGAGAAGACCCGTACAACTGAAGTTGGTTTAGACTTAAGCTTCTTTGATAACGCTTAAACGCAAACTTTACTTATTATAAACGTTTAACGATGGATAAATATGCTGATTTGAGTTTACCTACTACTACCGGTTTCTCATCGGTAAAGAATAATAATGGAGATTTCCGTAATAGTGGGATTGAGATGGAGCTATCTGGTACAATACTCAAAATAAAGGATTGGACCTGGAAAATGGGAGGTAATATTTCATATAATAAAAATAAAGTTGTTACCTTACCCGATAATGGTCAGCCAAAGAATCGTATTGGTGGCCAACAAATTTATACCGGACGCAAAGTTTTAGATGAAGCAGGGAATCAAGTGGATGAAGTAATCTTTGTAGGCGGTAAACAAGAAAGGCAGGAACCGGGTATTTTAGTCGGATATAAAGCGGAAGGATTATATAAAAGTTGGGATGATATTCCAGAGAATCTAATTGTAAAAACGGGAAATTATCAAGGAAAATATCAATATGGTCCGAAAGCGTATGCAGCATTGTCAGATGCAGAAAAAGCGAAAGCTCTCCAAATTGCCCCCGGTGATGTAAAATGGAAAGACATTAATAATGATGGTACGATCGATGCCTTTGACCAGGTAGTAATGGGAAATACCACTCCTCACTGGTTTGGTGGTTTCAATACTACATTGACTTGGAAAGGTCTGACACTGTATGGACGTTTTGACTTCGCACTGGACTATTGGATTTATGATAATACGACTCCCTGGTTCTTGGGATGTATGCAGGTGGATATAATACAACAACCGATGTATTCAATACTTGGAGCGAAGAAAATCCTAACGCTAAATATCCGAGATATGTTTGGGCCGATCAATTAGGTACTGCCAATTATTATCGTACGTCTACCATGTTTGCTTATAAAGGTAATTATCTGGCAATCCGCGAAATTTCATTGTCTTATTCTTTACCTCAGAATATTGCACGGAAATTTTATTGCCAGAAATTAGATGTATCTGTAACAGGCCAAAACTTAGGATATATCACTTCAGCCAATGTAGCAAGTCCTGAAGTTTCAACTGCCGGTTCTGGATATGCCTTACCACGCACTTTACTCTTCGGCGTTAATGTTACATTTTAATAATTTGAAATACAAGAAATATGAAAACAATAAAATCAATAATTATATCAGGCATGTTACTGGTAGTATCTGGTGGCATAATGACTTCATGCAGTGATTTATTGGATTTATCTCCAATTGATTTTTACGGAAGTGGTTCTTATTGGACTACTGAAGCGCAAGTTACCGGTTATATGGATGGTCTTCATAAACATCTGCGTGATGTAGCCGAACAGCACATCTTCACCTTTGGAGAACTAAGGGGCGGAATCTATAGAAGTGGCAATGCATCTGATGGTAACGCACTGAATTACGGCAGTATTATATTGCAGAATTTTGATAGGAACAATACTGGTGTAACCGGTTTTGGAGGGCATTATGGACGCTTGGCTAATATCAATTTGTTTATTGACCGTGTGTCGAAAGCAGATTATATAGATGATGCCAAGAAGAAATTCTATTTAGGACAGGCATATGGTTTACGTGCTTTTATCTATTTTGAACTTTATCGTATTTATGGCGGTGTACCTTTGAGACTGGATGTAGAAGTAATTGATGGAGTACTTGATCCCAATAAACTGTATATGGCTCGTGCGACCCCCAAAGAAGTAATGACGCAAATCAAGAAAGATTTGGACCTTTCAATGGAGCATTTTGGTAATGTAACAGCTTTTGATCCATATAATCGCGGTAAAAAAGTATATTGGTCCAAAGCAGCTACTGAGTGTTTGATGGGAGAAGTCTATCTATGGACTTCTAAAGTTACTACCGGTGACAATGAGGCCAATATCGCTGACTTGGCAATAGCGAAACAACATTTACAAAGCGTCATTGATAATTACGGTCTGAGCATGATGGATAATTTTTCAGATGTTTTCGAAGCCAAATCCCATAAAGGCAACAATGAAATAATATTTGCGATTCGTTATCTTGAAGGAGAAGCGACCAATAGAAATATCAATTATACATACATGAATCAGGGAGAGATAGATAAAGGAGGTTTTCGTGAAGATGGAACTCCATGGAACGATCCTTTAGGATTAAAGAAAAGTGGTGCTCAATGGTGTGAGTATATTCCTGAACTCTTTCAATTATTTGACGTGGAAGACACTCGTCGTGATGCGACTTTCCTGGCTTCTTATAAAAAAGATAAAGATGGTAATTTAAGTCTTTGGGGAACTCATGTCCAAAAGAATATAGGTTACATAAATTCTGAAGGCAATCGTGTTTTTGTGGGGATTATTGCTTTTTATCGTCTGCCCTTGGGTTTATCTTTCATTAGCTGAGATCGCTAATATGGAAAGTGATCATTCTGGTATTGAGAAATATATCAATCTGGTTCGTAAACGTGCTTATGCTTCCAATTGGGATGAAAATAAGCATGGATATAAATCAGGAGATTTTACTCAAAATGAGTTGGCTATACTACATGAAAAAGATAAAGAATTTGTTCAAGAAGGGCAACGTTGGTGGGACGTGTTACGCATGACTCTGACAAAAGGCGGTAAGCATTTAGTATTCTGTAAAGAAGCTAATTTGAAAAATGATGGAGTACCAATCTTGAATGAAGCAACAGAAAGCCACAAAGTTCTTTGGCCAATCGAACAGAATATGCTTGATAAAGACCCCTCGATAAAACAAACTCCGGGGTATGATAAATAACAGGAGATCTACCTTTATGCTTGATATATCGACTATATTAAATGTAATTTCGACTTCTGTTGGATAGTATTTCTTAGTAATAGCATGTTTCTACATGCTATTACTAAGAATCTTATTTATTAGGTTGCATAAATGAATCTTTTTTGCTAACATTGTGAGTGAGTGTGAAATAACTTATTTAACATAATTATATGATATGAAAAAACATTGCTTACTTCTATTCTGTCTAATATGTATTCCCTTAATGGGGCAGTCTACTTATAAGCCAGATTGGGAGTCTATAGATAAAAGGCCGGTTCCTGCATGGTTTGAAAATGCGAAATTTGGCATTTTTATACATTGGGGATTATATTCTGTACCGGCATGGTCGCCCAAAGGAACTTATTCGGAATGGTATAAATATTGGCTTGATAAAAAAACATTGATGGGTAATGGAAATTTTACAGGAACCGAAATATATGATTACCATCGAAAAATGTATGGAGAAGATTTCACTTATGCAGATTTTGCCCCCATGTTCAAAGCTCTTAGTTATGATCCCGAAGAATGGCTGATTTATTTGAGCACTCAGGTGCGAAATATGTAGTGCTGACAACGAAGCATCACGATGGATTTGCCTTGTGGCCCAGTAGAGAGGCATCAATCAGTTATGGCAGACCATGGAATAGTATGGAAATTGGAGCACATCGTGATTTAGTTGGGGAATATGTAAATGCATTACGTAAACTGATATAAAAGTTGGATGTTATTTCTCTTTGAGAGAGTGGGATAACCCACTATATAATAAAGAAACAATGGATTTGTTTTATGAACGCCATTGGTTTCCGCAATTACAAGATCTGGTAAATCGTTATAAACCGGATCTGATATGGGCTGACGGTCCCGATCAGATAAATGATAAACAGTGGCAGGCCGAAAGAACATTAGCTTGGTTATATTCAGAATCTCCGGTAAAGGACAGCATCGTTGTCAATGATCGTTGGGCTAACAATACCGGTAAAAAACACGGTGATTATTACACGCGAGAATATAGTAATACCAATAGTTCTTACAATAAGCCATGGGAGGAATGTCGTGGTATAGGCTTATCGTTTGGTTATAATCAAAATGAAGATTTGGGAGATTATACTTCGCCGAAGGCTTTAATATTGACACTTGTCAATATTGTAAGTCAAGGAGGGAACTTATTACTGGATATAGGCCGAATGCCAATGGTAAAATACCTCCTATCATGCAGGAACGTTTGTTGCAAATTGGAAAATGGCTGAAAGTAAATGGAGAAGCGATTTATGGCACACGTGCTTGGGGCAATTTTTGTCAGTGGTCCAAAGGAAGCAAAGAGTGGAAATCAAAAGAAAAACACTACGTCAGTGGAGATGCAATCTTGAAACAAACTGTTGATCCCGATCCGGGATATGCAGTGAAAGAGGTGTTTTTTACGAAGAAAGGGAATAATGTATATGCTATTCTGCCACGATACCCCAAAAATAAAATTGTGTTGAAAGACATACAGACAACAGGTAGGACTAAAATAACCCTATTAGGATCGGACAAAAAAGTACAATGGAAACAAAAAGGTAATGATATTGAAGTAATCATGCCTCTTCTATATGTTGATGAACTACCTTGCGATTATGCTTGGGTACTTAAACTGGAAAAGATTTCAGAGTAAGTTCTTTTATGTTCTTTCATACACTGCCTGGATATGTCGGGTTATGAAAGGTAAGAGTATTGATTTTTACAGGCTGTATATGGAGAGTATATACGGCCTGTTTTGATAGTTAGTTTTTTGATGGTTTCTTGGTGCTTCTCGTCAAAGGTTTATATATCATCTGTATCTATTAGATAGTCCTTGTCTATCAAAATGTAATTATACTTTCTTGATATACATTGTTCCAAATTATATTTGTTGGTTTTACTTATATCTTCAAAAATTAAGTCTGTTGACTGTCTTTTCTCTATAATATTTTCATATTTCAATATGTTTTGAAAATTATGCTTTATATATTCTTGGCTGAATATGAGACAGATGTATTGTATTTGTTTCATATATTCATTTGTGAAATCTTTTTCCCAATCAAAAGGAATATAGCATCCTTCAATAATCATATTCTGAGAATTTTCAATACAGGTTTTTATAATCTCCCTGACAATTGGCCACAGATAGTTTGTCAGTTCCATATCATTACTATCAGCAGACAATTTACATTGTCCACTTCTGATAAGCCCCATCTTTAAATGATCTATCGATAAGTAGGGATATTTATATTTTTCCAATAGCTTTTGTGCTAATATGGTTTTCCCCGTATGTGTATCTCCTGCAATAAGAATAATCATAAAACTTTAAATTGGTAAAAATATGCAATATCTTGTATCTGCGTAATCCATACTCTCCAAATATGTCTTGTTCACACAAATTTATAAAGATTTTCAAATATACAAAAGTGTTGTTTGGTATATGTTTAAAATAGCGTTTTTTTATTGAGTTTCAAGAATCTTTGAGATACTTTGGAATAATACCCGGTTGAGGTAGATCTTCATGTTGCTGGTACTTGTTTTAATCATTGGGACAATAATTACGATTTTAAATTAGTAAGCTTACATACTAACTATGCTTAATCATATAATTCTACTTTCGATATTACTTTATAGCTTTATCTGAAGATTGTATAATAATGTTAAATACATTATTGTAATTATTGCTATACTTGCTTCTTTCCTTGTCTTTCTTTTTCGCGCTCGATCAAGAAAAGCATTTTTATTATTTCATGGAATGGATTTATACCTTTTTCCTTTTTCATGGAGTATTTCTTTATTATTTTATACTGTTATGATACCATCGCTTTTTAGCTGAAATAAGTATTGAAATCTTCATTTGTTTTTGGTTTTTACAGATTCAATCTATTGATTATAAATGCGTTATGCGGTAATCTTATTATGCCTTTTTTCTCCATTTTTCGCCTACCGTCCCGATAGAACTTAGTTTAAATAACCAAAAACACATATAAACATCTTTATTATTAACTCAAAAAGCAATACTTATGAAGAAAACCATCTTCTTGATTTTGTGCATTTTATGTTCTCTTGGACCATGGCACAAAAGAAATCAATCACAGGTGTGGTTACGGATGCTAGCGGTGAATCAGTCATCGGAGCGAGTGTTGTCGAGGTCGGTACCACCAATGGTGTGATTACTGACATTGACGGTAAGTTTACATTAATGGTCGATCCTAATGGAAAGATCAAAGTTTCTTATGTTGGGTATCAGCCTCAGGTACTTGATGTAAAGGGCAAAAATTCTTTTAATATTAAATTGAAAGAAGACTCTGAAATGCTAGAGGAAGTTGTTGTAACGGGGTATGGTGGCAAACAGCTGCGTACGAAAGTGACGAACTCTATTGCAAAAGTAAAAGATGAAGCATTGAAAGTCGGCTTATTCTCTAACCCCGCTCAGGCACTCTCCGGAGCAGTTGCAGGTTTAAAGGTTACCCAAGCCTCTGGTAGCCCGGGTGCGGCTCCTAAAGTAACGCTTCGTGGCGGTACTAACTTCGATGGTTCAGGTGACCCTCTGGTTATTGTAGACGGACAATTGCGTGACGGTATGCAGGATATCAATCCGGAGGATATTGAATCCATGGAAGTCTTGAAGGATGCCGGAGCAACCGCTATTTATGGTGCGCGAGCAAGTAATGGCGTAATTTTAATTACTACAAAAACAGGTAAAGAAGGACGTCGCGAAATCAACTTCAAAGCCAAAATGGGTTTGAGCTATGTAAATAACCCTTATGATTTTTTGGGAGCCAAAGATTATATCAACGTACTGCGTACAGGCTATAGTAAATCCGGATTTACAACCTCAGACGGAGAGTATGTCTCTATTGCCCCACTTGGTAACTTGACAAGTGCTTCTCCATTCGGTACTGGTAATACACTGAATGATAAAACGATCTGGAATATTATGAATAAAACGGCAGACAATGCCTATCTGTTACAGAAAGGATGGCAAGAAATGCCGGATCCTCTGGATCCCAGCAAAACCATTTTATATAAAGATACTAATCCGGCAGATTATAACCTGAATAATCCGGCAATATCTCAGGACTATAATATCAATATGTCCGGGGGTAATGATAAGGGTACTTACTATGCAGGATTAGGTTACAACCGTCAAGAGGGACTTCCTATCAAGACATTCTATGAGCGCTATAGTTTTGTTTTGAATGCCAGTTATAAAATTACAGATTGGCTTACCAGTTCATCCAATTTCAATTATAACCGTGCAAATTGGAAAAACATGCCGGGATCACAAACCAGTGAAGGCAATTACTTCGGACGTATCATGTCTACACCTCCCACTGTCCGCTTCCAGGATGAGGATGGAAATCCAACTTTAGGTCCGGTAGCTGGTGATGGAAACCAGAATTATCAGCCCGACAAATGGTGGAATTTTAATCAGAGTGACAAATTTACCATGGTACAGGCCTTCCAGATTGATATTTTGAAAAATCTTTCTGTAAAAGGTACTGCCAACTGGTATTACTCCGAATCATTGGCTGAAAGTTTCACCAGAGACTATGAAAACACGCCGGTCAATTTGTGAGAACACGTAGTTCTTCAGCAAGTTTCTCCAGAAATTTCTCTCAGACCTATAATGTGGTATTAAACTATAATCAAACTTTCGCTAAAGATCATAATGTGGCTGTTATGTTGGGTATGGAATATTTTGATAGATATAGCCGCAGCTTAGTGCATCCGGTTCAGGAGCTCCAACGGATGATTTTGCCGATCTATCATTGACAGATAATGGAGAAGGGAAACGTTCCATTGATTCAGGACATAGCGATTATCGTATTCTTTCTTATTTCGGACGTCTGAATTACGACTATAAAGGCCGTTATTTACTTTCTGCTGTCTTCCGTCAGGATGGATATTCATCTTTATTAGGTGACAACCGTTGGGGATTTTTCCCGGGAGTTTCTGCCGGATGGATTTTTGGACAAGAAAATTTCGTAAAAAATGCTCTGCCTTTCCTGTCATTTGGTAAATTACGTGCGAGTTATGGTGTAAATGGTAACGCAACCGGAATTGGCGCCTATGACTTACAGGGATCTTACAATTCTCAGAAATATAATGGAAATGTCGGCTTCTTAATCGGTGCACTACCCAACCCGGGTTTGAAATGGGAGAAAACCCGTACTGCAGAAGTCGGTATAGATATGAGTTTTTTTGAGAATCGCCTGAACGCAAACTTTACCTATTATAATCGTTTAACTTCAGACAAGTATGCCAACTTAAGTTTACCTTCTACAACAGGTTTCTCGTCAATTAAGAACAATAACGGAAAATTTCGTAATAGTGGTGTGGAAATAGAACTGTCGGGAAAAATCCTAAAAACCAAAGATTGGAGTTGGGATTTGGGTGGAAACATATCGTTCAATAAAAACAAAATAGTTTCGTTGCCGGATAATGGCTTAATTCGCAATCAACAGGATGCCGCTCAAATATACAGTGGAAGGCAATTATCTGATGGCACATATGAGAAGATTTGGGTCGGCGGTAATCAGGAAGGTTATGAACGGTGTGTTAATTGCATATAAAGCCGATGGGCTTTATCGCAGTTGGGATGAAATTCCCGGAGACTTGGTAGTCACATCCGGTAACTATTTCGGTAAAAAGATGTATGGACCGGAAGCTTGGAAGAAGTTGAGTGCCGCAGAGCAAAAGAATGCATTACCCATTCAGCCCGGAGATGTGAAATGGAGAGATATAAATGGTGATGGTATGATTGATAATTATGATCAGGTTGTTGTGGGAAATACAAATCCGCATTGGATTGGTGGTTTCAACACCACATTGCGCTGGAAAAACTTCCAACTGTACGGACGCTTTGATTTTGCATTTGATTACTGGATCTATGATAATACTACCCCTTGGTTCTTGGGTTGTATGCAAGGAACTTACAATACGACCAAAGATGTATTCAACACTTGGTCTGAAGAGAATCCGAATGCCAAATATCCGCGATTTGTGTATGCTGACCAGCTTATGAATGCAAACTATTATCGTACTTCCACATTATTTGCTTATAAAGGTAATTATTTGGCTATCCGTGAAATATCTTTGAGTTATTCTTTACCTAAAGCATGGGCAAACAAGGCTTACTGTCAAAAGGTGGATGTGTCGATCACCGGACAGAATCTGGGATATATCACATCGGCTAATGTAGCTTCTCCTGAGGTTTCAAGTGCAGGTTCAGGATATGCTTTACCAAGAACCCTCCTGTTCGGATTGAATGTAACTTTCTAATGCTTAACTGATTTAAAAAGAAAAATATATGAAAAGAATAAAATCTACAATATTATATGGTTTACTGGTGGCATCTTCGGGGCTGTTAGTAACGTCATGTGCCGATAAATTGGATCTGTCTCCGATTGATTACTACGGAAGTGGGTCTTATTGGAAAACAGAAGCTCAGGCTACCGCCTATATAGATGGTATTCATAAGCATTTACGCGATGCGGCATGGCAACATACAATCACATTCGGAGAACTTCGTGGTGGACGTTTCATCACCGGTGCAAGTAGTGATGGCATGGGAGTTAGTAATGGTGATATTATTTTGCAATTTGATGAAACACATACCGGAGTAAGTAAGTTCGGAGATTTATTCGGCCGTATTACTAACTTGAATCTTTTCATAGCACGCGTTACGGATG
>ENA-OQIG01000767-OQIG01000767.1-human-gut-metagenome-genome-assembly--contig:-NODE-767-length-16865-cov-2.498267_pt1 | contig 16865 bp, 21 predicted proteins | sample MGYA00242576_ERZ504741 | MGnify/ENA primary metagenome ERZ504741 (study PRJEB26092, sample SAMD00036436) | human gut metagenome | host: Homo sapiens | study: EMG produced TPA metagenomics assembly of... | reverse complement strand
CTATAAGATATACCGCGTAGGGCGAAACCAAAGTCCGGGCATTAAACGGAGTCAGTTTGAGATCCCAAAAGGTGAATTTGTAGCTATCGTAGGAACCTCAGGTTCCGGTAAATCTACCCTTTTAAATATGCTTGCAGGACTGGAAAAGCCACCAAAGGTGAGATCCTTATTGGAAATGTACATATAGAAAAATTGACAGAGAAACAGCTGGTAGCTTTCAGGCGGGAGAAGGTAGGTTTTATCTTTCAGTCCTACAACCTTTTAAATACCATGAATGCCATAGAAAATGTGGCACTTCCCCTGGCATTTCGAGGTGTCCCAAAGAAAGAACGGCTGAAAAAAGCAAGAGAGTACATGAAATTAGTAGGAGTAGACAAACAGGAAAAGCATATGCCAAACCAGATGTCCGGTGGACAGCAGCAGAGAGTGGGGATTGCCAGAGCCTTAGTGGTAAAGCCTCAGATCATCTTTGCGGACGAGCCTACAGGAAACCTGGACTCAAAAACAACCATGGAAGTATTGCAGTTGATGCAAAAAATTGTAAGGGAGCAAAATCAGACCCTTGTTATGGTCACACATGACAATAACCTGGCTTCCTATGCGGACCGCCGGATACGGATCGTAGATGGCAAGATCGTAAATATAGAAGTGGGTCAGAGGAGAGAGTGAGAATGAGAAACAGTGTATGGAAAAAAATGGCGCTTTTAGCCTTTATATGGGTATTTGCTGCCGCCAGCTGCCTGAGTGCCTATGCCGGTGATTTTAAGCTGGGGTATAACACCAATGCCAGCAGCAATGATTACATATTCACCACAAAGGCACCAAAGGGAAATATTGGTAAATCCATGAGCATCCCTTTCCGCATCCGTGCTACAGATGAGGATATGAACAACCTGCGTGTCAGTCTTCTTGAGACCAGTGATTTCCAGCAGATCGAAAGCAGCGGAGAAAGTGATTATACCATTGACTATTATCCGTTTGAGATCATGGAGACTACATTTACTGCCAAACATGTGGGAAATATTAAGGCAGGAAATGTAAAAAGTATTTCCCTTTCTGCCAGAGTACGCCGTGACGCAGGACAGGGCTATTACAGCATTCCCATCCAGCTGGAGTGGGATGGCGGTTCCGATGTAGATTACATTAATATCTGGATCTCCACCAGTGCTTCTTCCTCAGCAGATGATGAAGAAGACAAAAAAGAGGGAAATTATTTTGTAGTAGGCGAAAACCAGTCTACTCCAAGAGGTGTTTATCCCAATGTCCTTGATTTTGATGTAAATTTCCGCAACAAGCGTGAAACTACCGCCCAGGATATCACTATATCCATGGGCTTATCGGAAGATAATACCAAGTTCCCCTTTGAGATCAACGATGGCAACTATGACCGCACCTACGACCGGATCCAGCCGGGAGAAAGCGTTTCTGCCCACTACAGCATGGCCATCCGAAAAGACTCTTATACCGGGTATTATCCTATTAAATTTACCATTACTTTCCGCTTAAGTTCTGAAGGTGATCTTCACACAGAAGAAAATACATTTTTCGTCCATGTGGTATCCAAGGACAAAGAAGATGATCTCCGTGACTTTGATGCCAATGACCGTACCAAAGCCCGTGTGATCGTAGACAGCTACCGCACAGAACCAGCGGATGTGTATGCAGGAGAAGAATTCGACCTTATTTTAAGCATGAAAAATGCCTCCTCTGCAGTACCTGCCAGCAATATTTTATTTAATCTTGAGTCAGAAAAGGTTTCTGACAGCGCTGTATTTACCACAGAAAGCGGAACTGCTTCCAAAGTAGTCAATTCCCTGGCACCAGGAGAAAGTACAGAGGTCCGGGCCCGTTTTACAGCCAAAGCAGGTGTTGACCAGCGTTCCTATGGCATTACAGTAAAAGAAAAATATGACAGCCGGAATTTAAGAACGCAGAAGAGAGCATTATCGTGGATATCCCGGTAAAGCAGTATGCAAGACTGAGCACCAGCAATATGGATGTAATGCCTGACTCCATGACCGTAGGTTCTGAGTCCAATGTTATGTTCGGCATTAACAATACAGGAAAAGTAGTCCTTTATAATGTGACTGTCAATTTTGAAGCTGACTCCATTAAACCGACCGATTATTATGTAGGAAATATCAAACCAGGTGAAACAGGAAATGTAGATACCATGCTTTCCGGTATCGCCGCAACGGCAGATGATGGTACAGTCCATGTGATCATCAACTATGAAGATGAAAATGGACAGCCTGCAGAGCCGGTGGAAAAAGAGCTGACTCTTCTGGTAGAGGAAGAGGTCCAGGAAGACTGGAATATGGATGTGCCGGAAGATATGGATGTTTCCGGACAGCCTGCTTCCGGGGCAAACAATAAGCTTCTTTTAGCGGGAGGCGGCGTGGCTTTTGTGGCTGTCATTGCAGCAATCGTATTTGCAGTGAAGTTCATCAAAAAGCGCAAAGAAGCAAAACAGCAAAAGGATGATGAAAATGAGATTTCCTGATCTTCTGATGATGAGCGTCAATAACCTGCGCAGACGAAAATTAAGGACATTTCTTACAGTTTTAGGTGTTATTATAGGAACGGCTTCGATCGTAGTCATGGTTTCCCTGGGAATTGGTTTAAATGAGATGACCATGGAACAGATCGCTTCCTGGGGCAGTCTGACTACCGTAGAGGTGTATGCAAATGATAATGGAAACTCAGTAAGGATCCTGGGAGGTTCCGGCTCTTCATCCTCATCTAAAAGCAGTGAGCCATCTTATATTACGGATGATGTGATCGATGAGTTTTCCAGGATCCCCTATGTAACAGGTGTATCTCCGGTCCTGGAAATGAATGTGCTGATGCGCCAGGGGGCTTATGAGGCTCAGTATATCAGCCTTACCGGTGTCAGCCAGTCCTATTTAAAGCAGCTGAATTTAGGAGAAGGCCGTATCCCGCACCCGGTGAAATGGGAATGGTCTTTGGAAATGGTGTTCTCCAGCGTTTTACCAACGCGAAAACAGGAAAAGGCTACTGGGATACGGGAGAACTGCCGGATGTGGATCTTATGGGAAAACCGATCTTTGTGGTTTTTGATATGGATGCTTATTATCAAAGCCAGGGAGCGGTACAGGAGATGATGGAAACAGCGTGAAACCGCCGAAGAAATATATGATCCCAGTAACAGGACTGATCGCAGGCGGCATCGATGACTGGAATAATTATTCCTGGTCTGTATATACAGATATTGACGGCTTAAAAGAACAGCTGAAAAAGGCTTTTAAAAAGGAACCGTGATCCCGGGACAGCCTACGAATAAAAAAGGAAAGCCATTAAATTATATTGTATACAACAGTGCAGAAGTCTTTGTAGATGATATGGAACATGTGGCCCAGGTGCAGAAGATCCTGGCAGATAAGGGCTATCAGGTCAACAGTCAGATGGACTGGCTGGAAAGTTCCAGACAGCAGTCCAATATGGTACAGGCAGTCCTTGGGGGCATTGGGGCAGTGTCTCTGTTTGTAGCAGCTATCGGCATTGCAAACACTATGATGATGTCCATTTATGAGAGGACCAAAGAGATCGGTGTTATGAAGGTTTTAGGCTGTGATATGGGAAATATCCGCAGTATGTTTTTGATCGAGTCCGGTTTCATCGGTTTTATGGGCGGCGTGCTGGGAGCACTGTTAAGCTATGGTGTGTCCATTATCGTCAACCGTTTTGTAAGCATGTCTGATATGATGGGGATGAGCGGAAATTTATCCAGGATCCCTTTATGGCTGGCATTTGCAGCTATAGGCTTTGCTATTTTTGTGGGAATGGCAGCCGGTTTTATGCCCGCTATGCGTGCTATGAAATTAAGCCCCTTAGCTGCGATCCGCAATGAATAAATTATAAGAAAAACTAATAAGTAAAACTTCTAAAAAGCACTTGCATTATTAGTAAAAACCATATATATTAAAAACAGTTAGAAAGCACAGCGTGTGACTGGCGGAAAGTGGATCAACCACAGGGAGCACGCAGGAAGTGAGAGCCGTCCGCCTGGGCACGAAATAGGTTATTCGTGTGCAGGTGGGCGGTTTTTTGAATGCTATAGCTGATCTGTTTCCTGCTTTGGCGGGAATACATACATCTTACACCTTATAGAAATCAGGAGGATCATACCATGTATATGAAAAATCTGGAACAGGAATTAAAAGAGAATGCATACCCGGGCCGTGGAATTGTCATTGGCGAAAGCAAGGACGGCAAGACAGCAGTTACCGCTTATTTTATCATGGGACGTAGCTCCAACAGCCGCAACCGTGTATTTGTAGAAGATGGAAACGGGATCCGCACCCAGGCATTTGATCCTGCAAAGTTAGAGGATCCAAGCCTGATCATCTACGCTCCGGTGCGTGTACTGGGAAATAAGACCATTGTTACAAACGGTGACCAGACGGATACCATTTATGAGGGAATGGATCATCAGCTTACCTTTGAGCAGTCCCTGCGCAGCCGTGAATTTGAACCGGATGCACCAAACTACACACCACGTATTTCCGGCGTTCTTCATGTGGAAAATCAGAAATACAGCTATGCCATGTCCATTTTAAAGAGCAACCAGGGAAATCCTGACTCCTGCCTGCGTTTTACCTTCGCATATGAGAATCCGGTTCCTGGAATGGGCCATTTCATCCATACTTATATGCACGACGCAATCCCCTTCCAAGTTTTGAAGGTGAGCCAAAGCCTGTAGAGATCGAGGGCAATATTGATGAATTTACAGATAAGGTATGGAACAGTTTAAACGAGGACAATAAGGTATCTCTGTTTGTCCGTTTTATTGATATTGAAACCGGAAAATGGGAGTCCCGTATTGTAAACAAGAATAAGTAAAGCTCAATACAGATCAGTAGATTTAGAAAGAACCTGCAAAAAAGACTTTGAAAATACATTTGGTATAAAAAGGAGAATTTCACATGAAAGAACTGGAATTAAAATACGGATGCAATCCAAATCAGAAACCTGCAAAGATCTTCATGAATGACAATAAAGACCTGCCAGTCACCGTTTTAAGCGGCCGCCCAGGCTATATCAACTTCTTAGACGCATTAAACGGCTGGCAGCTGGTAAAAGAATTAAAAGAAGCAACCGGACTTCCGGCAGCAACTTCTTTTAAACATGTATCACCTGCAGGTGCAGCAGTAGGTCTGCCACTTGACGATGTTTTACGCAAGATCTACTGGGTAGACGATCAGGGAGAACTTTCCCCGCTGGCAAGTGCCTATGCAAGAGCCAGAGGAGCAGACCGTATGTCTTCTTTTGGAGATTTTATCTCATTATCGGATGTGTGTGACGTTGCTACTGCAAAGCTGATCAAGCGTGAGGTTTCCGATGGCGTGATCGCTCCCGGATATGAACCGGAAGCACTGGAGATCTTAAAATCCAAGAAGAATGGCAACTACAATGTGATCCAGATCGATCCTGACTATGTACCGGAAGAATTAGAGCGTAAGCAGGTATTTGGTGTTGTATTTGAGCAGGGCCATAATAATTTAAAGATCGACAAAGAAATGCTTAAAAATATTGTTACAGAAAATAAGGATCTGACCGAAGAAGCAGCTATGGATCTGGTAATTTCCCTGATCACTTTAAAATACACCCAGTCCAACTCCGTATGCTTTGTAAAGGGCGGACAGGCTATTGGTATCGGTGCAGGACAGCAGTCCAGAGTACATTGTACCAGACTGGCAGGCAGCAAGCAGATAACTGGTATTTACGTCAGAACCCAAAGGTATTAAACCTGCCATTTATTGACGGCATCCGCAGAGCAGACCGTGACAATGCCATTGACTTATACATTGGTGAAGATTATATGGATGTTCTGGCTGACGGAAGATGGGAGAAGATCTTTAAGGAAAAACCGGAAGTATTTACAAGAGAAGAAAAGAGAGCATGGTTAGACGGTCTTACAGACGTAGCTTTAGGTTCTGATGCCTTCTTCCCATTTGGAGATAACATTGACAGAGCACATAAAAGCGGTGTAAAATATGTGGCACAGCCAGGCGGCTCTGTAAGAGATGATCAGGTTATTGATACCTGCAACCAGTACGGCATGGTAATGGCATTTACCGGTATCCGTCTGTTCCATCACTAGAAACTGCTTTGATCAGGATGATCAGAAACTGACCACAGGCAGAAATACCCCTGGCTGAGATCAAGGGGGACGAATACTTATGATGAAAGATCTTACCAGAGAGCATCCGGATAAAATTTTATGGCGCTTTCTGCTGCCTATGTTAGTCAGCGTAATGTTTCAGCAGATCTATAATATTGCGGACAGCTGTATTGCCGGCCGCTTTGCAGGAGAGGACGCCCTGGCTGCAGTCGGGGCGTCTTATCCCATTACAGTTATATTTATGGCGTTTGCGTAGGGACCAACCTGGGAGCCTCTGTTGTGGTTTCCAGGCTTTTTGGCGCTAAGGATATGGCAAGGATGAAATCCGCGGTAAGTACGGCTTTTGTTGCCTGCGCTTTTATGAGCTTTTTCCTCACACTCATCGGCTATTTCTTCTGCGGCAGTATGATGAGGGCTGTCCACACACCGGAAAATATCTTTGCAGACGGACAGTTATACTTAAAGATTTATGTTTACGGCATCACATTTTTACTTCTGTATAATGTATGTACCGGTATTTTCACAGCATTGGGAGACTCAAAAACACCCCTGTATTTCCTGATCGGTTCATCTGTGGGAAATATCATCCTGGATTATTATTTTGTAGCCTGTGTAGGACTGGGGGTAGCAGGTGTTGCCTGGCTACTTTTATTGCCCAGGGTATTTCTGCTATTTTAGCACTTACATTTCTGGCAATGCGCCTGAAAAAGATAAACTGTGAGGGAACTTTTCAGTGGCTGGACCTTGTACTGTTAGCCCAGATCGCTGCCATTGCCATTCCAAGCATTATGCAGCAAAGCGTTTTATCCATTGGAAATATGTTTGTCCAGGAGATCGTAAACCGCTATGGTTCCGCGGTGATCGCAGGTTATTCCGGTGCTATCAAGTTAAATACTTTTGCTATCAATTCATTTATGGCTCTTGGAAGCTGTCTTTCCAGCTATACGGCCAGAACCTGGGAGCAGGAAAGAAAGAACGGCTGCCTTTGGGATTTCGTACCGGTATCCGTTTATCAGTAATTGCTTCCCTTCCTTTTATAGTCCTTTATTTCTTTGCCAGCAGACAGATGATGGGGCTGTTTTTAAATGACTCCAGTATCGATGCCATCAATGCAGGACAGAAATTTTTACATATTGTAAGTCCTATGTATTTTATGATATCTATTAAGTTAATGACAGACGGCATTATCCGCGGGGCAGGGGCCATGCATTATTTTGTAATGGCTACAGTACCGGATCTGATCCTGCGTATCCTGGTAGCATTGCTTTTGACACAGTATTTTGGAAGTACAGGCATCTGGATGGCATGGCCTTTTGGATGGATCGCAGCAACGGTCCTGACGATCATTTTCTACAGACGCATTATCACAGGCAAGTATGTGATACGCCTGTAGCAGCTTTGCCATATAGTACCCGGTTGTAACAGGATTGGACAGATCCGTTCAGATTGATTCTTGAAAGTGGTTACAAACTGTGTTAAAATTTTTAATAGTATGCAAAAAAGTATGCGAGAAATGATATCCCAGATAAGTGGCGATACAGGAAGAGAAGGATAGACGCCGGTGGCAGAAGAGACAAGAAATTCAGAGAATACAACTGCAGAGAGTACAACCACAAAAGAAGAAACCGTAAAAAAAGAAAATATCATCTGGAAACTATGTAAATATATGATAAAAGGCACAGAGGCTATCTGTGTCTTTTTCTTGTTCCCTGTTTATCTTATTATCTATTTGAGTATGTAACGGGAAATCTGGAAAATATTTCCATTTTTATGGCGGCTTTGAATATATGCTGGGCTTATGTATTGTACCTTGTACTTACCGGTATTACAGGAACCACAAGGATATCTGTGCCGGTCGTGTCCATTGCTCTGCTGATCCTTTCTTTTGCGGAAACCTTTGTAGTAGATTTTCGTGACCGGCCGATCATGATCTGGGATGTGCTGGCAGTTCGCACTGCCATGACTGTGTCGGGAAATTATGAATTTGATGTTACAAAGCAGATGATACAGGCAGCCAAAGCTGTGATCGGAGCCAATATGATCCTCTGGTTCTTCCCGGTCCACGTAAAAGCCTCAAAAACGGCTGGTCTTTGGCGGCACCTGTATAGGAACAGCAGCAGCTTTTGTATTTGGCTTCTTTCACAGTGTAGTTCCTGCCCATCAGATGGGGATCAATATGTGGGCGGTCAACGACACCTATGACTCCTGCGGTTATATTTTATCTACGGCTATGTCCCTTCAGTATGTGGTGAAAAAACCTCCTGTAGAATACAGCCATGGAAAACTGGAAGCCATTTATAAAGAATTAACGGAGAAAGAAGAGCAGGAAAAGGAAACAAAGGCCGAAGGCACACAGAAAACGGGAACCGGGGAAGAGACGGTGCAGCCTGTAAATCTGATCTGTATTATGAATGAAAGCCTTTCTGACCTGCGGGTGGTTGGAGATTTTTCCACAAACCAGGAATATTTTCCTTTTATCAACAGCCTGACAGAAAATACAGTAAAGGGCAGTCTTTGTATGCCTGTGTTTGGTTCTATGACCAGCAATTCTGAATTCGAGTTTTTAACGGGGGATTCCGTTGCCATGCTTCCGTCTAACTCCATTGCCTACCAGTTTAATGTAAAACCAGATGCATGGACTATGGTAAGTACAGTGAAGGATCAGGATACCGTACAGTAGCCATGCATCCATATCCGGGAGAAAACTGGAACAGAAATACCTGCTATACCAATATGGGATTTGATGAGTTTTTAGATGGTGATTATTATGAGGGCAGCGAACAGCTGCGTTACTATACCAGTGACCAGGCAGATTTTGAAAAGCTGATCCAGGTAGTAGAAGAGAAAAAAGACCCACAAGGAAAACTGTTTTTATTTAATGTTACTATGCAAAATCACGGCGGTTATGAGGGAACATTTGATGAGTTTGACCAGACAGTATGGCTGACGGGAGATATGGAAGGGAAGTATCCAAAAGCAGATCAGTATCTGTCTCTAGTAAAGCGTTCCGATGATGCATTTGCCTATTTACTGGATTATTTCAGTCACAGCGATGAACCGACTATGATTGTTATGTTCGGTGATCACCAGCCAAGTGTGGAAGATGAGTTCTTTGATGAAGTATACGGCACGCCAAGTTATGAGGTGCCGGTAAAAGACAGGTTGATGTGGTATGAGACTCCATTTATTATCTGGACCAATTATGAACAGCCGTCTGAAGATATGGGAAAGCTGGGGGCAGTGTATCTGTCTTCTTATGTATTAAAACTGGCAGGTCTTGATATGACACCCTATAACCGTTTTCTGTTAGAATTGTCTGAGACTTATCCGGTCCTTCATTTCCTGGGATTTTATGATAATGAGGGAAATTATCAGTCCTGGGCAGAAACAGAGAATGAGGAAAATCCTCATAGAAAACAGGTTTTAGACTACGAGGCCATGGCTTATAACCACAGCATAGACAGCCGCAAATACGAGCCTTTGTTTACATTAGGAGAAGAAAATAACGCAGCTGAAGAATGAGATAGATGAGATACGTATGGGATCCAGGCTGTTCATGACAATTTTTACATTGACAGTGAGATCATGTTCCAAAAACCGGATCTTATGGACAACCTGTGGCTTGGAAGCAACCGCTTTGGACTGGTGTTCATTGAAAATGTAAGACCAGGTGAATATGATGCGATCCTTATGGATATCCAGATGCCTCATATGAACGGTTATGAAGCTACAAAAGCGATCCGCAGGAGTAAAATCTGCTGGGACGTACCATACCGATCATTGCAATGATTGCCAATGCTTTCTCCGATGATGTGCAGAACAGTCTTGCAGCCGGTATGAATGCCCATGTGTCAAAGCCTATTTGGACCAGATGAGGATGAATAGAAAAATAGCACCGGGCAAGCCGCCTTCGCATAATATGTTAGTAAGAACATGCGGGGTGGCTTTTTTTGAAGACTTTTCCGAAACCACTATCCCACGGAGAAGAAAAGCTGTACCTGAAACGCTGCAAAGAAGGCGACCAGACCGCCAGAAATATGCTGATCGAACATAACATGCGCCTGGTGGCTCATGTGGTAAAAAAATATCAATGTCAGGACTATGATACAGAAGATCTCCTTTCTGCGGGAACCATCGGACTGATCAAGGCAGTAAATACATTTGATGTAGATAAAGGTTCCAGACTGGCTACTTATGCGGCCAGATGTGTGGAAAATGAGATTCTCATGCTCCTTCGGGCAGGAAAAAAGCGGGCAAAAGAAGTATCTTTATTTGAACCGATCGGCACAGATAAAGATGGGGAAACAGTCAGCCTGGTGGATGTGATCGAAATGGAAAATCCAAAGACCATTGATCAGCTGATCCTGGATCAGGATATAAAAGAACTGTATCAGCCTTTGACCAGAAACTTACGGAAAATGAAAAACAGGTCATCTCCATGCGCTATGGACTGTTTAAGGGAAAAGAGCACACCCAGCGGGAAGTAGCAGGAGTTTTAGGCATTTCCAGGTCCTATGTAAGCCGGATCGAAAAAAAGGCAATTGGGAAATTGAGGGAAGAATTTGAAAAAATCCAATAAAAACACATAAAAAAGAGAAAAAATATGCATTGTTATTATTGAGGTTTCAGGCTATACTATTACAAAAGGACAAAATTTGTTCCTGGGAAGAAAGAGATAAGAAACGAGGAGGATAATACGATGGCTATTTTAGTAACCGGAGGTGCCGGATATATAGGCAGTCATACCTGTGTGGAGTTGTTAAATGCAGGATATGATGTAGTAGTAGCAGATAATCTTTATAACTCCAGCAAAAAGGCAGTGGACAGAGTAGAACAGATCACAGGAAAGAAACTGAAATTCTATGAAGTTGATCTTTTAGACCAGCCAAAAGTAAAAGAAATTTTTGATAAAGAAGAGATCGAGGCAGTGATCCATTTTGCAGGCTTAAAGGCAGTTGGGGAATCTGTACATAAACCTCTTGAATATTATAACAACAATATTACCGGAACTTTGATCCTCTGTGATGAAATGAGAAAACACGGAGTTAAAAATATTGTATTCAGTTCTTCTGCAACTGTTTACGGTGATCCGGCACAGATCCCGATCACAGAAAAGTGCCCGAAGGGAGAGATCACCAATCCTTACGGACGCACCAAGGGAATGTTAGAGCAGATCCTTACTGACCTGCATACAGCAGATCCTGAATGGAATGTAATGCTGCTGCGTTACTTTAACCCAATTGGCGCTCATGAAAGCGGACTGATCGGTGAAGATCCTAAGGGTATTCCAAACAACCTGGTACCTTATATCGCACAGGTTGCCATTGGAAAACTGGATCATTTGAATGTATTCGGAAATGATTATGATACTCCGGACGGAACCGGTGTAAGAGATTATATCCATGTAGTAGACCTGGCAAAGGGTCATGTAAAAGCCATGAAGAAGCTGGAAGCAAAAGAAGGTGTCAGCATCTACAACCTGGGAACCGGTGTTGGATACAGCGTTTTAGATGTACTCCATGCCTATGAAAAGGCTTGCGGAAAGACCTTAAAATATGAGATCCAGCCTCGCAGAGACGGAGATATCGCTACCTGCTATTCTGACTGTACAAAGGCAAAGGAAGAACTTGGCTGGGTAGCAGAAAAGGGAATTGAAGAAATGTGTGCAGATTCCTGGAGATGGCAGAGTATGAATCCAAACGGCTACAGAGATTAGTTTTAAGCATTCATAGATCGTAGCACTTTATATGGCAGTACAGAGAAACTTTTCTGTGCTGCTATATTTTTACCTAAAAGCAGGAACAAATGTTCGGTTTTTCCATTGCATTTCTCTGACCCATGTGATAAAATAAGAAAACAAACAAATGTTCGGGCGGTGATGAGAAGTTGATCATACAGGAAAATCTTACAATACAGGAAAAACTGAAAATACTGACAGATGCGGCAAAATATGACGTGGCATGTACATCCAGTGGTGTACAGCGCCGTGGAAAGAAAGGTCATCTGGGAAATTCTTCTGAGGCAGGTATCTGTCACAGTTTCGCAGCAGACGGACGCTGTATTTCCCTGCTGAAGATCCTTTTTACCAATCAGTGTATTTATGACTGTAAATACTGTGTAAACCGCTGTACCAATGATACAGTGCGTACTGCATTTACTCCAGATGAAGTCTGCCAGCTGACGATGGAATTTTACAGAAGAAATTATATTGAAGGACTGTTTTTAAGTTCCGGTATCCTTTCTACTGCAGATCATACCATGGAGCTGATCTATGAGACCCTTTATAAGCTGCGCAATATTTACTGTTTTAATGGATATATCCACGTAAATCCATTCCCGGAGCTTCCAGGACTGGTAGAGAAAACCGGATTTCTGGCAGACCGTATGAGTATCAATCTGGAACTGCCTACAGCTGCAGGATTAAGAGAACTGGCACCTGGAAAAACAAGGGAAAAGATACTTGCACCTATGCGTCAGGTACAGCAGGGGATTGCTTTGTCCGGACGTCTGTTAGGGTATGACAGGGGATACAGGAAAATGTTCCCTTCTGACAGGGCTGGTTTTGCAGGAGGAGCATCTCTGATACAGCCTGAATTAACAGGGAAAGATCTTCTTATGCCTTTTGGCAAAGCAGACAGTCCGGCACTGGCATTAAAAGAGCGCCATTATGGGACAAAAGCCTTTGTGCCTGCAGGACAGAGTACACAGATGATCGTAGGCGCTACACCGGAAAATGATTTTCAGATGCTTTCCGTGACACAGGCCCTTTATCACAATTTTGGACTAAAGCGTGTTTTTTATTCTGCCTATGTTCCGGTTAATGAAGACAGCCATCTGCCGTCTCTTCCGGGGGGACCGCCCCTTTTGAGGGAGCACAGGCTTTATCAGGCTGACTGGCTTTTACGTTTTTACGGATTTAAGGCAGAGGAACTTCTTTCCGAGAAGAAACCGAATTTTAACCTGTTACTGGATCCAAAATGCGACTGGGCGCTGCAAAATCTGAAAGAGTTCCCGGTAGAAGTAAACAAAGCTTCTTATGAACAGCTTCTTCGCGTGCCGGGAGTGGGCGTAAAATCAGCCAGACGGATCATTGCTGCCAGAAAACAGGGAAAACTGGATTTTGATGGCTTAAAACGGATCGGTGTGGTTTTAAAAAGAGCCCGTTATTTTATCACCTGTTCCGGGAAAATGGAAGTCTCCTGCAGCCTGGATGAAGATCATATAACCAGTGCCTTATAGGAGATGAAAGACGGAAGATATGGGACATTGAAAACAGGAACAGCTACAGGCAGCTTTCCCTGTTTGATGATATGCATCTGGAAGAAGAGAAAAACTCTCTTTTAAAGGATCAGCTGGTAAAGGAAGCAGCGGGAAGTGCTGCCTTTGGACAGTTATGAGAAAATACAGGAGAAACGAACATGACGATCTTTTTGTGCGAACCTGGTTATACAGGATCTTAAGTGGTATCTATGATGCGGGAGTCAGTAAGATACCACAGGATGAACTGCGGCTGGAGATAAAAAACAGTGGGCAAAATGTAGAGCTTTTTGCTGTATACAGGGAATGCAGTCCATCAGAAGAAAAAGGGAAAAAGGTATTGGAGACAGTACGTCAGCGATTGAATTCCCATATTCAGGAGCAGTTATATGTGGCCAGTCTCAGCGAGGATGTTTTGCGGGCGGATAAAATGTACCGGTATCTGAAAGTGCTGTTTTTGCGGGGGGCATCGGCCGCAGACCAGCTGCAGATCCCTGCAGTCCATGAGATATTTAAGCTGTGTCGCAGTGTGTATAATGAAAAACATCAGTTTATTGAATTTTTGCGGTTTTCGCAGATGGAGGGAGGCTTTCTTGCCGGAAAGATACAGCCGAAAAATGATGTGTTAGAACTGATCGCACCTTATTTTGCAGACCGGCTGGGAGAAGAAAACTGGCTGATCTGTGATATAGGAAGAAAAAAGGCAGTAATACATGAAAGAGGGAGAAAATGGCTTTTGGCTGAACTTTCATCTGATGAGATGGAACGCCTGCAAAGGGAAGGAACAGAGGAAAACTGGGCCAAACTTTGGAAGACTTTTTTTACAGCGATCGCTATTGAAGAGAGAAAAAATCCAAACTGACCAGAGAAATCACCTGCCTTTACGGTTCAGGGATCTTATGACGGAGTTCAGTGATAAATTTGTTGCAGATTTGTTGCAGTTCGTAAAAATAGGCTTGCAATTTCTTCTTTTGTTGGATACACTGGTGATGTCACCCTCAGGTGATATATACGGCTGGTATCTTTATTATTCTAAAGTATCTATTATTTTTACTTTTACTAATTCTATTTTAATCCCAAAATAAACAGGAAAGGACAGGGGAAAGTGTATCCATTTGTCGAAAAAACAAAAGAAGGGAGCGTTGCGCATGTTTACGCAGATAAGCAGTGCCGGGATCCGGGGAATGGAAGGATTTCTGGTATCTGTAGAAGCAGATGTATCCAATGGACTGCCTGGGTTTTCTATTTCCGGGCAGCTGGCACTGGAAGTAAGAGAGGCTCAGGAACGGGTGAGAACGGCGCTGAAAAATTCAGATTTTCAGCTTCCGGCAAAGAAAATAACGGTAAATCTGTCACCGGCCGGAAGACGAAAGGAGGGAACAGTCTTTGATCTTCCTATTGCAGCCGCTGTTTTAGGGGCGTTTGAACTGTTATCAGCAGAAAAACTAAAAGATGCCCTGCTGATCGGGGAGCTGGGATTAGACGGCAGTGTCAAACCTGTAAGGGGTGTGCTGGTCCTGGTATCGGCTGCAAAAAAGATGGGATTTAGGCGGTGCCTTTTACCGGTGGCGAATGTATCAGAGGGAACTCTGGTAGAAGGGATACAGATCATAGGGATACAGTCCCTTCGTCATTTACAGGAAGTTTTATCACAGGATAACTGGGAAGATATGGATCTGGGAATATCTGGGAATATAAACAGACGGACTTTTAAACCAGAGTATCTATTTGATTTTAAAGAAATATGTGGTCAGAGTGTTTTGCGCCGGGCTGCAGAAGTAGCAGCAGCCGGAAGACATGGGCTTTTGATGTGCGGAAGCGCAGGAACAGGAAAATCCATGGTGGCAAAGCGTATTCCTACGATCCTGCCAGCTCTTTCCTGGGAAGAAAATATAGAAATATCAAAGATTTACAGTCTTTGCGGATTACTTCCCAAGGGACAGCCATTGCTTTCCCAAAGACCTTTCCGCAGTCCACATCATACGATTTCACCCCAGGGCCTTACAGGCGGCGGAAAAGTGCCTAAACCAGGGGAATTATCCCTTGCTTCCGGAGGTGTGCTGTTTTTAGATGAACTGCCTCATTTCAGCAAAGGGGCCATAGAGGCTTTAAGAGAACCTTTGGAAGAGCACCGTATTACAGTAAGCCGTGTAGCAGGAAGCTACGAATTTCCGGCAGACTTTCTGATCCTTGGAGCCATGAATCCCTGTCCCTGCGGGTTCTTTCCAGACAGAAGCAGGTGCAGCTGTACACCGATGCAGATACAAAATTATTTAAACCGGCTTTCAAGACCGATCTTAGAACGCTTTGATATCTGTGTGGAAGCAGCGCCGGTTTCATTTTTGGAATTGGAAGACCAGACCATGGCAAATGAAGACTCCGCTACGATCCGCAGCCGGGTGGAAAAGGCAGTGAAGATACAAAATCATCGCTTCCAGGGAACGGATATCCACAGCAACAGCCGCATGGGACAGAAGGAGATCCAGCGTTTTTGTCAGTTAAAAGAAGCAGAGCGCCGGTTTGCAAGAAAAGTATATGAGGCAAGGGGGATAAGTGCCAGAGGATACCACAGGGTATTAAAAACAGCCAGGACCATTGCAGATCTGGCAGGAGAAGAATGGATACAGAGAGAACATTTATCAGAAGCCTTTGGCTATCGTGCATTGGAGGAACGGATATGGGGGCAGAAGCATTAGAAAAAGTATCTTTGTACTGGCTTTGTCATCTGCCGGAAGCAGGGGCTTTGCAGATACGTCGGATCGGAGAGCTGGCAGGCAGTTTCAGAGAAGCATATTATATAGAAGGAACACAATTATGGAAAAAAGGAATTTTTAAAAAAGAAGAAAATGCCTATCGTTTTGATAACTGGAAAAAAGAATTTTCCAGACTGGAAGAGGAATATTACAGACTAAGTGAAAAGGGAATCCGTTTTATTACACCTTTAGATGCAGACTATCCTAAAAGACTGTATTCTGTATACGACTATCCCATGGGGCTTTATATAAAAGGAGAACTTCCCGCAGAGGACAGGGCTACAGCGGCTGTGATCGGGGCCAGAAACTGTACTGCCTATGGAAGAGAGACTGCTGACTATATGGGACGGGAACTGGCAGCTGCCGGTGTGCAGGTCATCAGCGGTATGGCACTGGGAATTGACGGCGCAGGTCATGAGGGTGCTTTAGCTGGGGGAGGTAAGACTTATGCAGTCCTTGGCTGTGGTGTAGATCAGTGCTATCCCAGAAGTAACTATGAACTGTATGAGAGCATTCCTTTTCATGGAGGACTGATCTCAGAGTACAGTTTAAAAACTCCTCCTGTTCCCAGAAACTTTCCTGTTCGCAACCGGATCATCAGTGGATTGTCAGATGTTATTCTGGTGATAGAAGCAAAAGAAAAAAGTGGATCCTTATTACTGCCCAGGCAGGTTTAGAGCAGGGAAAGGAGATCTATGCACTTCCGGGAC